>Ga0315279_10000153_pt1 | contig 148089 bp, 131 predicted proteins | sample YL17G06_20_MG_FD_203694 | JGI IMG/M metagenome (GOLD analysis project Ga0315279, IMG submission 203694) | Sediment microbial communities from Yellowstone Lake, YNP, Wyoming, USA - YL17G06_20 | ecosystem: Environmental > Aquatic > Freshwater > Lake > Sediment | place: USA: Wyoming | collected... | reverse complement strand
GCGCCCTCGTGAACGAGTTGCTGCTCGCCCGGGCTGAACTGCGCGTCCCGAAGCTCCTGAGGTTCTACGGGTCATTCGACCTGGTGCTCGTCGACGAGCTCGGCTACGTGCCCTTCAACCGCGAGGCGGCCCAGCTCCTGTTCGAGTTCTTCTCCGACCGCTACGAGACCCGGGCCACCGCCCTGACCACCAACCTTCCCTTCGCCCAATGGACCCAGGTCTTCGGGGACGAGACGATGACCGTGGCTCTCCTCGACCGACTGACCCACCGCAGTCACGTCCTCCTGCTCAACGGAGAGAGCTACCGCATGAGGGAGAGCCGACGGAGGGCCGTGTTCCAAGGTGTAGACCCTCCGCCGCCGGAAGGAGAGGGGAAGACATCATGATAGCCAGAGTCCAATGGGGGCGGGCGCCTCCCGGGCTACCCCTCGGACCAGGCTCAAGCCGCTAGCTCCAGGCGTGCCCCTGGCTCCCAGTTCGATGAACACGGTGGCCTACTTTTCGGTTGACACAGGCAGGCCCGGCTGGACGGTGATGGTCGCGTCCCGACAAGGGGCGACTCCGGCTGGAGCGCGCCTCACGGGCACCGTGGCCCTGGATAGCATCGTACAAGTCGGCCCATTGGTGGCGCGCGAATGCCTTCCTCCTAGCGGATAGGATGAGAATGACTATCCGGCGGGCGGGACAGTCCTTGGATGTCGTGCCTCACGCATAGAATGAGCCACCGAAGGCCGAGGCCACTATGCTGTGGGCCCGTGGCAGCTCGTGGGTAATCACCGTGTCCCCAGAGACGACGAAGAGAACACGCAGGACGTGAGGGACTGCGCGCGCGTGGTCTCCGCCTTCGCCGCAGGTAGGCCACCGGCCAATCACAGTCGCCCAAGTCTCCGTAGTGGCTCTGCCCGGCGCCTGACGCGGACGTTGAAGTTCTCGCGGGGCCCGACGGCGAAGACGAGGCAGATCTGGTCCTCCTCAATGATAACGTAGGCAGCCCGATGAGCTCCGTCTGCCAGTCCGGCGCACGGGGCCGAGATCCAGGTATGTCCTCAGCGAACCGTCCACGAGGTCGGCCCTGGGCGGAACAGAGTCCCTAGGTTCTCCCGGGCAAACCGCCAACGCCCGACCCATGCCCGTTTCTCCTTCCTAACAGTCGGATGGACAGGAACCCGGACACCCGCCCGGGCGATCCACCACCTTACCTATCCCCCGCCGTCTTCGACCACGGTCAGGCTGTATCGGACGACTGACGCCCCCGGGGCCCAGGAAAAATCGCTGACGGAGAGCAGGATGGCCGCGCCGTCCCGGCCCGGCAGTTCCGCCTCCAGACCCTTCACCAGGTTCAGATTGGCGGTGGCGGTCGTAAACTCCGCGCCCAACGGCAGGTATCGTCCAAGGGCTACGTCCCTCGCCAGCGCCAGGGCCTGGATGGGGGGATGGCCCGGCTCGGCCGGGGAACTGCCACTGGCGGCCTGGGAGAGGGCTTTCGAATCCCAGGCAAGGAGTTCCATAACCTCCACGGTCTGCGCTCCACCCGAACCCGAGGTTTCCGCCTTGAGATTGAGGGTGAGTATCTCCAGGCGGAAGCCGGACCCATCCGGGGGAGCTGGGCGCAGCCAGCGTAGCGTCACCTGACGGACGTCTTCCGAGACGGGCGTCTCCACCAGGCTCACGAGCACGTCGGTATCCCCGGCCGGGTACTGCCGGACCGCCGCGACAAGGCCCTCGAAGAATGGCGCGAAACGGTCGCCGAAGCCGGCCGGGGGCAGCCCGGCGACGGCATCGCCCCAGCCTTCCGGTCCGGCAATGTCTTCCCCAACCTCTCTGGAAGCGGGAGCCAGCGGCTGCAGAACGACAGTGATGTGACAGAAGCCATCTAGGGCGTCATCACGCACGCCGATCGCGAGGAGTATGTCTCCCCCGTGTGTTCCGGGAAGGTTCCAGTGGCCATCAGGAAGGTAGCCCGCAACAGCCAGGCTCTGGAGGGCATCGAATGCCGACCAGAACTCGTCGCCGACGGGCATGAACCTCCCCACGGCGAGCCGCCAGATCCGCAGACTGGCTCCCAGGGCCCGGGAGCGCGTCTCCTCGCCCTGAGTGCCGGACTTGCCCAGGTCCCACTTGAAGAACTGACCCGCGAGAATCTCCCCCGCCAGTGCATAGGCAGAGGCTTCCGGGGCCGCGGGCGTGAATGAGAAGCCTACGTCGAAGACCGCTTCCCCCAGAAGCGGATCTTCCGGGCCCTCTAGCTCATTCGAAAAGCGACCCCAGGTGTATTTGAAACGGGCCTCGGACAGGTTTTCATATGGGTCGCCCTTGACTATCACGCGACGGTCATCGGCGTAGACTTCCCGCAGGACGCCTGACACAGCCCGACTGTACCGGTAGTACTCCGAGCCGAAAACAGGTTCCGGGAGTTCATCGAACGTCCTTTCCCAGTCGATGGCCGGACCTTCGCTGCCGACCACGCTGGCGCCGGCCCTAGGGTACCAGGCCAGGCCCGGGCCGACTCCGTCGACCTCCGAGCGAGAGCTTGGCCGGCAGCCACAGCATGCGGCTACCGCAACGATAACAACCGCGAGCCAGACTGCCCCGAGTCTTCGCTTCGGCAATTCGCCGGCTCCCCCCATCCGGCCGCTCAGGGGCCGACCACCATGATGCTTACGACCTCGATGAAGCGCTTGGGCGGATTCTTGTCGACGAAGGAGTACGAGTCCTTGTAAAGCACGCTCGCCCCCTTGGCGATGGTGGCCGTCCCCGGGTCACATATCCGGAAGCCCTTCTCCCACTTGGTTGGAGTGGGCAGAACGGTCACGCCAGGTTCAGACGGCTCGGTCGGCTCGGGTACGGCTTGTGCCCCCGCCAGTGGTTTCCACCTATCTGGGTCGTCGGGGGAGTCGGTAGGAGCGTAGGGAAAGTCAGAGTTCACAAACGGTGAGGCGCAGAAGACCACGTAGTGACCTGCTTCGCCGAGTGCTCCATTCCCTTGTAGGCCCACGATAAGTCCCTGTCCCTGCGGGCGGGCCGCAAGCTGCTGGGTCATGATCCAGGCCTTCCCCTCCTCTGTCTCCTCGTACACCCTGGTCGACGACGACTGGGACGACTGGGCATGAGAAGCCAACTGTGTTCCCTCCTGCGCCCGCCGCACGTCGGAGAAGGTGTTGGAGGCCTTGTCGATCTTCCCTACGGCCATGATTTCGGAGTCGATCGTAATGTAGAGACGAGGCGTAGGCGGCGTAGGCGGCGTAGACGGAATGGGTGTGACATCGACGTTAGGGAATCCGGAAGCGTCGCCGACGCTGAAGCTGATTGGACCCGCCTCCGAGCCGATGTTACTGGTGAGGGTAGTCACGGCGAACATGCGTCTCTTGTGCGACACACCGAATTCGCTCGCGACGTTGGCGTGGTGCATAAAAAGGGGGCTAGCGTATGTTTCGAACCAGTGGCATACCCAATAGCATTCATACCTCACGTCGGGCTCGATGCAGGTGATGTCGTAGTCCTTAGTGCTGGCCAGACTGATGATGAACGGATCGGGAATGAGGTAATCGGTCGTACCTGAACGAAAGTCGGTATGCTGGCTTACGGTGGCCTCCCCAAGGTTCCTCAGAACCATTGCCCAGGAGCACGCGCAGCAGCCATCTTTCTGCTCCAGTGTCAGCCAGGGCGTTATCCTCTTGTCTGGGTCCGAGTTTGCGGGGTAGTAGAGCTGGACCAGGTGGGTATCGTCCCAGCAGTACTCGGGGTGATTGGCTATGGACGGGTCGCTCTGGCTGAACCATTGATACTCCCGGGGAGCCGGGATATCTAGGTACCAGTAGGACCATTGCTGCCCAGATCCGGGCCAATCTGCCGGGTCCTCATAAGGCCGTTCGTTTAGACAGGGGCTGAACTCCCACCCATAGTCGGATATGGCCGCGGGCGTGACCTCCCCGCCGGCTGGCAGCGGACGGGCGAGGGCCTTGGCACGAATGATGTTATGAACCCGGAAGCCCGGTAGGTAGATCTGTTCCCCGTTCTGGCGATAGGCCAGGTAGTCGAAGCTGCAATTGCCATAGACGTCAGGAGTGAGATAAGTCACACGCCAGGCCGTCTCGAATGCCCGCCTATGGAAGAAAGCGACCTCCGACGGGGCAACGCGGGCGCCCAGCTCGTCCAGGCAGTACGCCGTGAACGAAATCATGTGGCTATCCACGTCCTTGTAGATCTTCTTCATGAAGGCCGTATCACTACCGTTATTCCAGTTGGCCGCGTTGCGGAAGAACTTGTCCGGCCGGACGTTGAGGTTCGCACCGACGAAGTCATAGTACCCCTGGATGGTGAAGTGTAGCTTGTTTACACCGTCGGCGGGATCCATTCCCGAGGTGCCGATCTTGCGGCCCTTGGGCCGGATCTTGTCTGGGTCGGGTCTGACCAGAACCCTTCCGAGGTGCATGTAGCTCACCCGGACATCTACGGTGCCATTGGCGTCCAGATCGCAGGCCTGGATAACCGTGTTCCCGGTAACGCTTTCGATGAAACCCGCGGCGATTGTCACTACGGCGGTGCCCCGCGAGCAATTGATATCGATGCCCCGGTGAGGGTTTTGGTAGCTATTCGGCTGACCGTAAGGCAGGCGGATGGGTGGATAGCCCTTGATGGGGCTACCGAAGACAGGGTAAGGCGTGGAACCCCCGTATCGGGCGAGGGCTGGTACGGATTCCGGCTCAACGAACACCTGGGACCAAGAGTACGAATCCGGGGAGAGGGAGGGCGTGGCAAGCACGGGCATTGGAAGACAGCCCGTCACGCCGACCAAAACGGCTATCCCGACACCCCAGCGGACGATCTTGTTGGCCAACGCTATCTACCTCCTTCCGGGGACACGTCGACGAGCCAGGTGGTCGCATCCACCGATTGACTCCGGCGGAACGCCTCACGGTCAGTGGTCACGAGCGATACCATCGCGGGACCTATGACGACAGGCGGAACGGTCAGGTCAAAGCTAAGGGACTCGGACGGCGGGGCGACCATCTGAAGCTTCAGGTGGCCGCCCGTAACGGAGCCTATCAAGACGTAGGTCTCCGTGTAGTCCCGCGGCTTGTGAGCGTAGAGGGCAAAGAGACTCTCAGACCCAGGCCAAGAATCCGGATAGACAATCTCGAGGCCCAGTGGGACCTTTGTCTCGAGGGTCTTACCATCAGCGGTGGTTCCGAGGATCAGCGTCTGCTTGCGGCCGTCTTTGGCCAGCGCGAGGACATTCTTGCCATCGGGGGAAACACCCAGGATGTCTTGGCCCGGCCAAAGCTGGTCAAGATCCTTCGGTCCGCGTTCCCGGATGACATAGCCGCCGCTGCTTTCGGTTTCGTAAAGGGGTCCGCGGCTACCGACACCGAGGAACCGACCGAACGGCTCTTCGAGTTCACCCAGCTTCTCGGCCTTTCCCGTCAGCGGGCACCGCCAGACTTCGAGGCATGCTGCGGCCTGCGATGCCACAAAGAGAGTCGATCCGTCACCGCTCCAGGTCCAGTCCACGCAGCGCCGCGCTGCGGACTCCGGAAGACCCGGTACGGCCGACACCGTGCCGTCCGAAACTAGTAGGCGAAGTGTCCAGGCATCGGTGACGCATGCGTGTTCATGAGAAGGTGAGAACGCGGTCTCTGGAAGCACGTCACTCACCAGCTTCCAGCCGCTCGTCGTGTTGACCCGCCAGATGGAGTACTGGGACAGGTATTCGGTCTCGGCTGTGGTGACCTCGAAAGACGTCAGGGACATCATGTAGGGGGCTTCTCGGACTGCCACCGTTTCTGACCCCGGCGGTGGACCTGCCGGAATCGGGAGGCCAATCGACCCGTCGCTACCCATGATGATTGGAGCGTCCTCGGTCGCCTCGACGGCATCGCGAGGATAAGGTTCATCCAGAAGTGACGCCGTCGGGATGTAGGTTACTTGGTCGCCGTCTGCCCATGCCGCGAGCAGCACGCCTCGCCCGACCTCCCTCCAATTCGCTGGTGACGACCGGGCGGGAAGCGCAGCAAGTGCGATTAAGGAGACAGAGCAAACGATAGCGTAGAGCACCCAAAGACTTCGTCTGCCTCTTCTCATGATACTCAGCCTCCTCCAGAAACTGGACGCGTGACGCAGTTCGCTCCATTGTGTGGGATCTCCTTCCGTTGCGGAATCCCACGGTATCTTTTCGCCACGACCCCGGGCGGGTCGTCGCGGATCGTGAAAGCCTCGCCATAGGGGCGGCCCCTCGGGGTACTCCCGGCTAATCGCGCTGGGCCAGGGCGAGCAGGCCCGCGAGTCCTACCAGAAAGCCCTGGCCATCGCCGAGCGCCTGGCCCAGGCCGAACCCGATCGGGCCGACTACCAGCGCGACCTCTCCGTGTCCTACAACAAGATGGGCGACCTCTACAGCGCGCTGGGCCAGGGCGAGCAGGCCCGCGAGTCCTACCTGAAGTCTCTTGGCATTCGCGAGCGCCTGGCCCAGGCCGAACCCGATCGGGCCGACTACCAGGTGGATCTCGCCATTTCTCTCGTGCGGGTTGGCACCGCTCGCACTCGTGCGGACCGGGGGCTCTTAGAGCGTGCCTTGCAGATCCTGAGGACGCTCGAAGAGCAGGGTCGCCTGATGGAGGAGGACAAGCCGAAGATACCTGCGCTGGAGGCGATGATCTCACCCAGGGAGTCGAGACACGTCAAGGGGAAACCGTAGACCCTGGGGCGCCGGAGGGGGCATCCCCTCCCCCGCCCCACCCGCTCCAAACTACGGCGGTGGCCGGCAGACGCTGCAGGGCTCGTAGCCCCGCGCTTTGGCCTCCTCCAGACTGAGCGGGCTACAGGACTTACTGAGGTACTGGCAACCGGGGCGGTGGTACTTGGCCCCGGTGCGGGTCACGTAGACGGTCGTGATGTCCGGCCCCGGGGCGGCCATTCCCGCGTCCACGCCCGTCCCACCCGCCGGTGGCGGAGCCGGCGACTCGCCGGCCGTCTCGGCGGCCCGCAGGGCTAAGCGCCCCGGGACGTAAATGCTCCCGTGGGCCTCGACCACCTTGACCCGGCCCCGCTTCACGACCCCCGTCCCGTTGAGAAGCGAGCCATTCTTCCCGCAGCGGTCGCGGAGTTCCGCCGGGCCCGGGTCCCGCGGATCGAAGGTGACCGTAATCTCGGCCATCCCCGGCGGCCAGGTTGAGACGTCCTCGCCAGTCCGGAAGCGGCCGTAGGAGCAGACCACGTAACCGGAAAGGGATCGCCAGGTGGCCACGCGGCTGGTGGCCGAGTAGTGAAGGCGAGCGCCCGTGGGCAGGTTGGTCCAGCCGGCAATGACCAGGGTGCTGCCCTCGACCTGAGGTTCCACGCGGAGCGACACCCAGTATCCCGAAGCGCAGGCGGCCACGGTCGTGGCCACCAGGGTGGCCACCAGGCCGAAAGCCAGCCACTGACCAAGCCGTCGAGTCCTCAAGGACAGCCGCCTCCTGGGGGTCGCGTCGTTTGCACACTTCGAGCCAGGCCACCCCACTACCTCCAAGAACTGGCTTACCGTCAGCAGCATACCCCAAAATTCGACACGCCGCCTACCGGATCACGCTCTGAACGGCCCAATCTCGCCTAGCCATCTCCCCACGATTATCCTATCTTGCCGAGTTTTGTCGCTTTAGGGATTGACAGTCAAGTCCGACTAGTCGTACATTCTGACTAGGACTTCTTCTCAGGACCCCGAGATCCCTCACCTCGCCGGTCCCACTTGACGGCCGGTTCTTGAGACCGTTGGATGAAAGCTAAGACCCTAGACGTGTCGGGGGGCTGGTCAAGACCATGCTTCCACGAAGGGTTCTGCTAGTTGTAGCTGCCAGCGCCAAGTTCTGGCGGCCCATCAGCGCCGGTGGTCTCTCCATGCCGCCCATGAACGTTCTCAACCTGGCCGCGGTCCTACGCATGCACGGCTACCAGGTCAAGGTGCTGGACATGTTCGTGGGCTTGCCCTTGGCCGAGTTCCAACGCCAGCTCCGCGAGTTTGATCCCCAGGTCGTGGGGGTGGGTTGCTACACGGAGTCCTACGATAGCGCCGCGGTCGTGACCCGCATGGTCCGCGAACTCTCGCCGCTGGCCCGTATCGTCATGGGTGGCCCCCACGTCACCTTCACCGTCGACCAAACCTTCGCCGAGTGCGCCGTGGACTACGTGGTCCTTCGCGAGGGCGAGAACACGCTTCTTGAGCTCCTGCTCCATCTCGAGGTTCCCGAGGCCATCCCCATCGGCCGTGTCCGCGGTCTGGCCTACCGCGACGGCGACCGGATTACGGTCAACGAGCCGCGCCCGTTTATGGCCAGCCTGTCGGCGGCGCCTCTGGCCGACATGTCCCTGATCGATATCGGGGCCTACAAGGCGCCCTTCATCATCGTCAGTTCCCGGGGCTGCCCGGGCAACTGCATCTACTGCTCGGCGGGAGCCATGTGGGGTCACCACTACCGGGCCCGCTCGGCCGAGGACGTTTTCTCCGAGGTCGTGATTAGGGCCCGGCAGACCAGCCGCAAGGTCTTCTCCATCGGCGACGACACCTTCACGGCCGATGTCTCACGGGTCCGGGAGTTCTGCCGCTGCATGATCCACGCCGATCTCGGGCTGGAGTGGCACTGCGAGTCCCGGGCCGACGTGATGACCAAGGAACTACTGGACCTCATGCGCCAGGCCGGCTGTAAGGGTGTCCAGTTCGGCATTGAGTCCGGCGACCCCGACGTTCTCCGCAGTCTCAAGAAGGGGATCCTCCTGACGCGGGCCGAGAACCTCGTGGCTCACGCCTTCTCGATCGGCATGACCCCCCGCTGCTCCTTCATGCTCGGCCATCACACAGACACGCCGGCAACCATCCGCAAGACAGTAGACATGGCCCGGCGCTTTCACGAGCAATACGGCGTCTCCTGCGCCGTTTCGTCCAGCACCCCCTACCCAGGAACCTACCTCTACGAGCACCGTGACAAATTGGGTATCACCATCCACGCTAGGCGCTGGGAGGAGCACCTCTTCTCGGAGCCGATCGTCTCAGGACGAGGGTTCACCGTGGACGACGTCCGCGAGGCGCTGTTTGAAATCATTGGCTTTCTGTCCACGAGCAAGGGCCCGGGGGCCGCCAAGAGCAGCTAGGACACGGGCGAGCAGTCGCACCACTTCCGCGGCCGAGGCAAGCCAAGGAAGAAAGCGTGACAGCATTGGGGCCGTCAGCCTTAACCCTGCACGAGGGAAGGAGGTGTTCTAAGTGGTCCTTGCTCAGCCCTCAGCTATGGACGGCGGCGCCTCTATCATGTTGGACGTGTGCGGCATCAACTGCAACTGGGGCTTTGGCATTGGCGTGGTCATCCTCATCGTTGGCCCGCTGCCCGGCCCCACGTAAGCCGATAGGCTCGTGAACGAAACCGCACTACCGCAATGAGCTAGCGCCTTGGGGCTGACGGCCCCGATAGTATTCTACACCAAGCAAGCTGAGGCGACACATCCGGGCCAGGCGCCCGGCTGGACGGCTAGACGGCCGGGTGGCTGGGTGGCTGGGTCGGTGGACGGAAGGTTCGACCCATCGTGCATTCGTGAAGGGCTGGTTAACCCTATGCTTCCGCGAAGGGTCCTTCTGATAGCCGTTGCGAGTTCTAAGTTTTGGAGAGCCGTCAACTCCAGCGCCTTGTCCATGCCCCCCATCGGTTTGCTCAGTCTGGGGGCCGTGCTTCGCCTGCACGGCTACCAGGTCAAAGTCCTGGACATGTTCCTGGGCATACCTTTGGCCCAGTTCCAACGCCAAGTGCGTGAGTTTGACCCTGACGTCGTCGGCGTGAACTGCTTCACGGAGTGTTACGACAGCGCCGTCAGCGTGACCAAGAAGGTTCGGGAGCTTGCCCCCCGCGCCCGCATCGTGATGGGTGGTCCTCACGTCACCTTCACCGTCGAGCAGACCTTCGCCGAGTGCGCGGTGGACTACGTGGTCCTTCACGAGGGCGAGAACACTTTGCTCGAGCTGCTCCTTCACCTGGAGTTGCCCGACGTCATTCCGGCCAAGCGAGTCCGCGGGCTGGCCTGGAGGGACACCGACCGGATCGTCGTCAACGAACCCCGTCCGTTCATGACTACTCTCACCGCCCTCCCTCTGGCCGATCTTTCGCTGGTCGATCTCTCCGCCTACAAGGCCCCCTTCGTTGTCGTCACGTCGCGGGGCTGTCCCGGTAACTGCATCTACTGCTCGGCCCGCGCCATGTGGGGTCCCCGCTACCGTGGCCGCCCGGCCGAGCACGTCCTCTCCGAGGTTGTCGTCCGGGCCAAGCAGACGGGCCGCCGGTTCTTCACCATCCCCGACGACACCTTCACCGCCGACACCAACCGGGTCCGCCGGTTCTGCCGGTTACTCATCGAGTCGGGCCTCGGTCTCGGATGGCATTGCGAATCGCGGGCCGATGTCTTGACCGAGGAACTGCTGGATCTGATGAAAGAGGCCGGCTGCGAAGGGGTCCAGTTCGGCATTGAGAGCGCAAGCCAGGACATCCTGACCAGCCTGCGCAAGGGGGTGTCTTTGCGGCGGGCCGAGGAACTGGTGGCCCACGTCCGCGCCCTGGGCATGAACCCGCGTTGTTCGTTCATGCTTGGGCACCACACCGACACTCCGGAGACAATCCGCCGGACCGTGGACCTGGCCCTCCGCTTTTGGAGCCAGTACGGCGCCTCGTGCGCCGTGTCGGCCAGCACGCCTCTTCCCGGCACCTACCTTTACGAGAACAGAGACCAACTGGGTATCACCATCCACGCCAAGCGCTGGGAGGAGTACATCTTCTCCGAGCCCATGGTTTCTGGTCAGGGGTTCAAGGTCGACGACGTCCGGGAAGCCCTCTTTGGGGTCATGACCTTTCTGGCCCAGAAAGACTACGAGACCCAGCAAGCCCGGAAGCGTCAGTCCAGGACACCTGACGGAGTGACAGTCTTGGGGCCGTCAGCCTAAATCAGGCACCTGGGGAAGGAGGTACATATCATGGTTCTTGCACAGCCCTCAGCTATGGACGGCGCCGCCGTTACGGCGGTGGAGATCTGCGGCATCAACTGCAACTGGGGCTTCGGCATCGGCGTGGTCATTCTCATCGTTGGCCCGCTGCCCGGCCCCACGTAAGCCGGTAGGCTCGTAAGCGAAACCGCGCCACCGCAATGAGCTAGTGTCTTGGAGGCTGACGGCTCCATTCAAGTTCCGACAGGTTGGACTCGATGCGCCAAGGGAAGGGGGGCCTCACGTCCGTGAGTGAAGCTGAGACCCGTGTGCCGCACCGGCTAACGCTGGTCTGGAAGCATTGCGGCGATTGCACGCTGGTGGTGACGCCCGGAGGGGAACGGGTTCTCCTGAATCCGGTTGCCGGGCGGGTATGGGAGTTGATCGACGACCAGCGATCGGTGGCTGAGATCAAGGATCTGCTGGCCCAGAACGGCAGCCTGTCAGAGGACGTCGACCAGCTCCTGGAGTCGATGGTTCAGGCTCAGGTCCTGACCTACGAGTCGTTTCTTTGGGCGGAGGAGTGAGGACGATGGCCCGTCGGGCTCTCCTCGTCGCCAGCGCCGGGGAAACCTTCCTCAAGGAGCTTGCCCGTCGCAACTCGGCCAGCCAGCCGCTGGGTCTTCTCTCGGTGGCCGCCGTGCTCAAGGTTCACGGGTGGGAGGTCCGGGTCCTAGACATGCTTCTCGGCGTCTCCCGGGAAGCGCTTCGCCGCGAGGTAGCCGATTGGCGGCCCAACCTGATGGGCATCAGCACCTCGACCGAGGACTTTGCCGGGGCCCTGGCCGCCGCCCGCGAGGCGCGGCAGGTGGACCCCAGGCTACCGGTGGTCGTGGGTGGCCCGCACGTTTCCTTTGAGCCCGAGGAGGCCTTGCGGTCCGGATGGGTCGACTACGTGGTCATGCGCGAGGGCGAGGCGACCATTGTCGAGTTGGTGATCGCCATGGAGGGTCTTCTGCCCCTGTCGCAGGTGAGGGGCCTGGCCTATCTCGACGGCAACCGGCTGGTGGTCAACCCTCCCCGGCCGTTTCTGGAGGGCCTCGACCAATTGCCCCTGAGCCCCTTCCGGCTGGCCTCGGGTCGGGGCTACCTAGCCAGCACGACCATCGTTTCCAGCCGCGGCTGTCCGGGAGGCTGCATTTTCTGCGCCTCGGGGGCCCTCTCCGGGCGTCGCTACCGGACTCGTTCGGCGGAGAGTCTGTTCGGCGAGATCTACTACCGCTGTCAGACGAGCGGCGACAACTACTTCGTCCTGTTTGACGACACCTTTACCAGTGATCTGCACAGGGTCCACCGTCTGTGCGACCTCATTCTCCAGTGCGGTCGAAAGTTGCGCTGGCGGTGCAACTCCAGGGTCGACCGGGTGGACTCGGCCCTCCTGCGTCATCTGGCGGAGGCCGGATGCGCGGCCATCCACTTCGGAATCGAGAGCGGCGACCAGAAGATCCTGGACTCCATCAGCAAGGGGATCACCCTGGAGGAGATCGAGCGCACGGTGGCCGAGACCGTGGCCTGCGGGATGACGCCCATGTGCTCGTTCATAATGGGCCATCCGGCGGACACCGAGGAGTCGGTCCGCAAGACCCTCGACTTGGCCCGACGGTTCAGGGAGCAGTATCGGGCCGTGGCGGCGGTCTCCTGCCTGGTCCCCTATCCCGGCACGGCCGTGTGGCGGAACGCCGAACGGCTGGGGATAGCGATAGAAGCCCGATCCTGGAGCGCCTACGACATCAATAACGTCATCATCTCTACCCGCAACTTGAGCCAAGACCGGCTGCGGGAACTGGCCTTTGAGGTTCAGGAACTTGTCTTTTCCGGCCGCGGTTCACCGGCCGTAGACGCGACAGCCGGTCCGGCGGGCTAGCCGGCCCGAGCGGCGGACCACCGGGGAGGCCCGGATCGCGAGAGGAGGACGACAGAGTGGACATTCCGGTTGACAAGAGAGTGGTGTTGGAGATCAAGGGTAACTTGCTTTTCAGCGGGATAGCCAGGGGCGCGCAGACGGTCAACGGCCGCCGGGGGATTGTTGTGGAGACCGACCCGACCATTGGTCTCGCGGTCTTCTGTCCCGAGGAGAGCATCCAGGAGATCACCATCATTCCGATGCCGCGGGAGGAAGCCTAGATGCCTGTCAGCGGGGAGAACGTCTTCAGATTCAGCGGCCGCGCCCGCAAGATCGAGGGGCTCAAGGGGGTAGCCATCTACCGGGTCGACACGGCCCACTGGATGAAGCTGAATCCCTCGGGCGGCCTCATTTTGGGGCTGGTCGACGGCCGGCGTAGCGTGGAGGGCATCGTCCAGGAACTGCGCCAGCGACACGGTTTCGCCGAGGACATCATCCGGGAGTGGATCACCGGTTTCTTCTCCACCCTGGTGGACAAAGGCTACCTTGAAGATGCGGCCGGCCCGCCCTTGCCGGCTGTCGAGCCGGCGGAGGATCGCAGGCTCGACGTTCTCTATCTGCACGTCACGGGCCGGTGCAACTTCGCCTGCCCCTACTGCTACGCCTCGGCCAGCCGGCAGGCGCCCGACCTTGATCTTGAAGTGTCCAAGCGTGCGATCGCCCAGGCCGCGGAGCTGGGGGCCAAGAAGCTGGCCATTTCCGGCGGCGAACCGCTCCTGCGCGACGACCTGGAAGACATCCTCCGGGCGGGCAAGGAAGCCGGTCTCATGACCCAACTCCTGACCAACGGGACCTTGCTGACCCGGGAGCGGGCCCTGTCCGTCACCCCTCATCTTGACATGCTGCAGGTCTCGATTGACGGCTGGAACGAGGAAACCAACAGCCCCACCCGGGGCAAGGGAACGTTCGAGCAGATCAAGAAGGCCATGCTTCTTCTACGGGACATCGGCTACGATCGGGTGACGGCGGCCGTGACCCCCTTCGCTATCGGCGAGGAGGACATTCAGAAGTTCCTGCGCCTGGCCCTGGAGCTGGAGGTAAAGATGGTTCGCTTCAACAAGCTCATTCCAGCCGGCCGGGCCAAGGACCTGGAGCCCGAGCGCTTCTCGGGCGAGCGCGACATGCGCCTGGCCGACACGGTCTACACCTCCTACGTCCGCCTCCAGCAGGAGCAGAAGGCGGATTCGAGCCCGGCGGATCAGACCGCCGCGGCCCAGGCCACCGGGGGGACTCAGCCCGCGTTCGGGGTCAAGGTGGCCGGCGACCCGGCCAACGAGGTCATGTCCATGACGCCTAAGGCCTTCTGCGGGGTCGGCGTCTCGACCCTCAGCGTGGCCTGCGACGGTACCGTATACCCCTGCGCCGCCCTGCACCGGCCCGAACTGGCCCTTGGCCGGCTGATGGAAGAGAGTCTGGCCGACATCCACGCCCGGTCGGTTGAGCGCCATTGTCGGTTGGCCATCGACCGCGAAGAGGAGTGCCGGAATTGTGACCTCAGGCACTACTGCGGGGGTGGCTGTCGAGCCGTCAACTACGCTCTTGACGGCCGGCTGGACGGCAAGTCGCCCCACTGCGAGGCCCTGAAGCGGAGGATCATGGATATCTTCCAGCGGGTGATCAACTAGGCCGAGCCGGGAGGCCGGCGACCCGTACGATCCTCCATGAAAGGTGGGGGGAACCAAACCTATGCTGCGAGTCCTGCTGGTCGGCGCCAGTACGAGCCGATACGACCGGGTCATCTGGGCCAAGAGCTTCTCGTCGGTTCCTCTCGGTCTTCTCTACCTCACGTCTATGGCCCGGATGCACGGTCATGTAGTAAGGTGCCTCGACCAGTTGGTGGAGGATACGTCGCGCCGGAGCTTTCAGGCTCTCCTGGACAACTTCCGCCCGGACGTGGTGGGCATCACGGCCTACACCGAGTCGGTGACTGAAGCCGTGGAGGTGGCCCGCCTGGCCCGCGCCGGCGGCGCCACGGTGGTCGTGGGTGGGGCTCACGCCACCTTCGTCACCGAAGACTCCCTCCGCTCCGGCCTGGGCGACTACGCTGTCCGCTACGAGGGCGAGGCCACCTTTGTCGAGCTTCTCAGCTATCTGGAGTACGGATCTCCGGCGCGGGAAGATATCCGGGGCCTGGCCTACCTGGATGAGGGCGGAAGCGTGCGGATCAACGGAAACCGGCCGCGCATCCGGGGCCTCGACGGCCTGCCCTTACCGGCCTCCGGGGAGTTACCGGTGAGGGCCTACACCTGTCCCCTCGTTTGTCTTTCCAGTCGGGGATGCCCGGGCCGGTGCCTTTTCTGTCTTTCACCCCCCATGCACGGCGCTCACTACCGGTCTCACTCCACCGACCGCATCGTGGCCGAGGTCTACATCCAGGCCCGACGGCACCCGAACTTGTCCGTGGTCTTGATTGATGATACGTTTACCCGAGACGAGGCCCGCGTGCGCCGCTTCTGCCGGGAGATCAAAGAGCTTTTGCCCGGCCTTTCCTGGTCGTGCTACTCCCGAGTGGACGCTCTTGACGAGGATCTCATTGGGCTGATGGCCAACGCCGGCTGCATCGGCATCCAGCTAGGTATCGAGGCCGGCGACCAGCGGGTGGCCGACTCGATCAACAAGCGCATCTCCCTGGAGCGGGCCGAGGAGATCGTCCGGATCATTTCCGAGCACGGGATCATGCCTCTCTGCTCGCTGATGCTCGGACACCACTCCGACACCAAGGAGACCATGAAGAAAACCCTCGATTACGGACGGCGGCTGACGGAGAAATACCGGGCCCTCGTGACCTTCGCCATATGCGCCCCCTTCCCCGGCTCACCGATCTACGAGGGCTGTGAACGGCTCGGGGTGCGCCTGCACGCCCGGGACTGGGGCGAGTTTCTCATGACCCAACCGTTCATCTCCACCAAGCACTTCTCGCGCGAGGATCTGCGGGAGATGTGGTTTGAGGCCACGACGGCCATGACCCTTGGCCAGGATCTGCAAAGATACTGGCGTCAGGTTCTTCTGAAGCGGATCGGACACTTCGAAGGAGTGGCAGGGATACCATGAGCAGCCAAAGCGACGCGAACGCCGGCGCGGCCGGCGCCAACGTGATCGAGGCCCAAGACCTGGTCGTGACCTACGGCGAGCAGGTGGCCCTGAAGGGGGTCTCCCTGGTCGCCGGTCAGGGGCAGGTCCTGGGGCTTCTCGGCCCCAACGGGGCCGGGAAGTCCACCTTTGTCCGGGCCTGCCTGGGTCTCATCCGGCCGGTCTCCGGAACCATGCGCGTCCTCGGCCTGGACCCAGTGACCCAGGGCGAGCGGGTCCGCCGGCAAGTGGGGTTCATTCTGGAGCATCCCGGACTCTACGAGGCCCTCAGTTGCCGGGCCAATCTGGAGTTCTACGGCCGCATCTACGGCCTCGGGCCGGTCCGGCTGGCCGCGCGGATCGACGAGCTTCTGGAGAAGTTCGACCTCGCCGGCCGGGCCGGGGATCCCGCCGGCACCCTGTCCAAGGGGCTGAAGCAACGCCTGGTCTTGGCCAGGGCCCTCCTCCACGAGCCGCGACTCATTCTCCTGGACGAACCCACATCGGCCCTGGATCCGGCGGCGGCCCGCGAGGTGCGTCAGGTGGTAGCCGGGGTCGTTCGGGAGCGATCCTGCACCGTCCTTCTCACCACCCACAACATGGTCGAGGCCGAGCGTCTTTGCGACGCCGTGGCCATCATCCGCCGCGGCGAGGTCGTCCGCCGGCTGGACAGCCGCCAGTTGGCCGGCATGGCCGGTCTCCGGGTGAGGTGCCGCGGGGTCGGAGCGGCCAGGGCCGAGGAGATCGCCCGTCTGGCCGCGGCCACGGATTTCACCCAACAGGAAGACGTCACGGAATTCGTTTTCGACCCAGCCTTGGAGGCGGATGCGGTCCGCCAGGCCGTGGCCGAGGCCGGCGGTCAGGTGCTTGAAGTGGTCCGCTCCGGCGAGGGCCTGGAGGCGGCCTACCTTAGCCTCACGGGAGGTGGGGAAAAATGAGGGACACACTGCTCGTCTGCCGCAAGGAACTGGCCGAGATGTTCGCCGTCCAGACGGGTCGCCGGACTCAACTCCTAACCATGGCCGCACAGGTCGCCGTCTTCGGGTTTCTGATCCCCTTCTTCATGGCCCCCGCCTGGATCAACGAAACCCCCGTCCTGGCCTTCATCTTCCTGCTCCTCCCCATGGCCCTGTCCTTCAGCCAGGCGGCGGCCGTCTTCGCCGGCGAAAGGGAGCGCAGGACTCTGGACTCGCTTCTGGCCACGCCACTCTCCATGCGGGCTCTCTTCTTCGGTAAGAGCCTGGCCGTTCTCGCACAGGTCTACGGCATGGTCTCGGCCTCGGTCCTTCTCAGTGTCGCGGCCCTCACCCTGTGGGTGAGGCAGCAGGATCTGGCCCCCGTCTTCCTCTACTCGGGTCCGGCCCTGTTCGCCCTCTTGGGCCTGTCCTTGGTCGTGGCCGTCTTCGCCACCTCTTGCGGAGTGATCATTTCCCTGCGGGCGGCCAGCGTCCGGACCGCCCAGACGGTTACCACCCTCCTCTCGGTTCTAGTTCTCCTCCCGCTGATGTTTGGGTGGGTCAGGATCGATTTCTCGTGGGTTCTGATGATCCCAGCCGCGCTCGCGCTGGTGATCGTCGATGTCGCCATCACGGCGCTGGCCCTGACTCGGTTTGGCCGGGCGGCCAGCGTCAGCGCGAGGGGATAGGGTCCGATGAAGAACCTGAAACGCTTGACCCGATACCTGGCCCGCTACTGGCCCCTGCAGGTGTGCACCCTCATGGTCACCGGAGGGGCCACGGCCGCGAACTTGATGATTCCCTTATTCTCCATGATCCTCATCGACCGGGTCATCACCGGGCGCGAAGTGAGCCTCCTGGCCCCTCTGATGCTGGCGTTCCTGGGCGTTTTGGTGGGACAGAGCCTGCTCACCGTGCTGCGCGACTACCTGTTCACCCGCGTCGCCCAACTGGTCCTGCGCGATCTGAGGCTCGACCTCTGCCGCAGGATCCTCCGTTGGCCCTACGCCACTTTCCACCGCGAACCCGTCGGCCAGATCATGGCCCGCGTCCAGTCCGACACCTGGAGCATCCACGATCTCCTGAGTTCGGTCTTTGTGACCACCTTCGCCGACGTGATCACCCTTATCGTCGCCCTGGCCATCGTCTTCACCCTGGATTGGCGGCTCAGCCTGGCCGGCGTGGGCTGCATGCCGCTGTTTCTCTGGGCCTTCGCCTTTTTCCGCCGGCGCACGTCCAAAGCCGCCATGAACACCCAGGTGGCCACGGCCGGGGTCAGCGAGGAACTTCAGATCATGTTTCTGGCCATCAAAGAAGTTAAGGCCCAGTGGGCCTACGCGCTGGAGGAGAAACGGCTCGCCGAGCGGCTGCGCGTGTTCCTGGGCGCCGCCATGCACCAACTGGTTCTCCAGTCGATCGCCCGGACAGCGGTAGCTACTCTGGCCGCTCTGGCTCCCCTGGCGGTTCTTTGGCTCGGGGCCCTGGAGGTGCTCAACGGCCGGCTGACCGTGGGTCAACTGGTGGCCTTCAACGCCTTGCTGGGTTACCTCTTCGGACCCAGCCAGCGCCTGGCCCAACTGAACATTAACCTACAGGTGACTCTGGCTTCCGCCACCCGGGTCTTCGAGTTCATGGACCGGCCGGGAGAGACCACGGAGGGACGGCGACCGTTCCGTATCCGGCGAGGCGAAGTCAAGTTGGTGGACGTGCGGTTCGGTTACACCCCGGGGCAGGAGGTCCTGACCGGAGTCAACCTCAACCTGCCGGCCGGTTCGCGCTGCGCCCTGGTCGGTCCCAGCGGCTCCGGTAAGAGCACACTGGCCGATCTCCTCGTGGGTCTCTACTCCACGGAGCAGGGTCACCTGCTGATCGACGGACGCGACGCCTCGACCATCAGCCTGGCCTCCCTGCGGCTGCAGATAGCCTGCGTACCCCAGGATCCGTTGCTGTTTGCGGGCCGGGTGGCGGACAACATCACCTTCGGTCGTCCCAAGGCCCCGACGAGCGACGTCGTCGAGGTGGCGCGGCTACTGGGCGTTGACCAGTTTGTGGGCCTGTCGGACATGATCGGAGAGCGGGGCGTCACCCTCTCCCTGGGACAACAACAGCGCGTGGGCATCGCCCGGGCCGTTCTCAAGCGGCCGGCCATTTTGATCCTGGACGAGGCCACCTCGGGCCTGGATCCCGAGACCGAGAAGCAGGTCTGGCTAGCCCTGAGCGAGAGGCTCCAAAGCTCGACCATCCTGGTCATCACCCACCGGCTTCTGTCGGTGTCCAACCTGGAGCGTATCCATTTCATTTCCCAGGGTCACATCGTTGAGCAGGGTAGCCACGAGGAGCTGATGGCCGCCTCCGGCGCCTACAACCACATGTTCCAAGAGCAGTTCCGGCAGCGGGAGATCGGCGGGGTAGCGAGGCCGGTCGGGTAGGCGAGCGGCTTAGGTTGGTCCGAAGGAGGAGGTGAGAAACAGTGGAGCGCGTGAATCAGTTGTCTGAGGCGGTGGCGCCGTTGCCCGGCGCTTGCACCATCCTTTGCACCATCTCGTGCTTGATCAACTACCCCCCTCCCTGGTCCGGTCAGGGCGCCGACTACGTGACGGGCATGTCGCCTCTCCAGGACTAGAACGAGACTGACTTGGCCGGCGACCCGGGAGGACGGGTGGCTGAGAGGAGGTGAGCTTGAGTGGACCAGATCGTGACTCCATACAACATCGACGGTTGCAGTTCCAGTTGCCTGTCTCACTGCTACGCTGTGTGCCTGACAGCCGTTACGGACATGGGTGCGTCCAATCAGAACATCGTCTGGTCGGCCTTCTCGGGATACCCGACGATGAAGTAGCGTCGAACACCCGCGCGCCGAGCTACCGCGCGGGTGTTTCTTTGCCGGCTTCGGGGGCCAGTGTCAAGGCCGGTGCATCTTTGACCCGACCGGGGTGACAAAGCCCTTCTCGGTGACGGCCACGAATGGTCGACACCGGTCTATCTCGTCAAGACAGACCTTGAGCACAAAAGCTCCTTGCCTTCTTCGTCCGCGGCGTCGGCCGTGGCCACGCCCCAACGGAGGTCGACCGTCTCAAGGTAGTGGCGACGCTCCCGGAAGGTGCTCGACACGAAGACCGGCCTCGTGTACCAAGCGGAGGGTTCCGGCATGGCCAGGCCTCCCTTGGGCCGATGCGCGTCCAAGCCGGCATCCATATTCCATTGGCGCCGCGGACTACCTGCCGCCCACCGGCGGCTCCGGGACAAGCGACCGCAAGCCCCCGCGCATCGTCCCGTCAAGGTGTCGAAGAGGAACCGAAATGACCAGGTTGACTTTGGCGGTTGGGCTAAGCATCAGCGAGAGGCCTTTGAGATCGGGTGCGGCGGTCGACAACTCCGGGGTGCCTCAGGACTTCTTGGTGATGAGCCCACAGTTGCTTTGCGCGGAATCCCACAGCTGGCACCTCGACGTCATGCATGGCTGCGGCTCAGAAACAATCTCCGCCTTGCCTCCGAAAAGCGACGGTAAGCACCCCGCCGGTTTGGTCACCCGTCGAACTCTTCCACTACACCCCGGCCATGCTGGCCGTGGCGGGCGTGACCGACCCGCACGACCTCGTCATTACTCCCAACGCCGCCCAGGCGGGGAAGCCGCGCGATCCCGCGCGTGCGTTCGGTGCGCGACACTTGCCCCACCCGCAATTGCCTAGACGAACAGGACGATGAAGTAGACGACCATCACGACCAGGCCGAGCGGCACCCCCAGGGCGGCCCACTCCCGGCTCCCAATCCTGAGCTTCCCGGCGGAGATGATGTTCGGGATGTTACCCGGGATAAGCATACCTCCGGAGATGAGCAGGCCCATCAGAACACTCCTCACCTGCAGGCTGTTCATCTTCAGGCTTATCTCCGCGGCTGTGAGCGTGGCGTTGTCCAAAATGGCGGAGACCATGTTGAGCCAGTAAAGAATAGGCGACGGAAGGCCGATGACGAAGCGATCGATGACCGGCTTGAACCCTTCGCCGAGCATGACCAGGGCCATGACGAAGAGGTAGACCTTGAGGGCCCGGACCACGACGCCCCAGTAGGTCTCGGCGTCCCGCGGGGCTACAAACCCCCGCTCGCCTGCGTCCGCCGCTTCCCGGCCGACATCTCCCGCCTCGCCGGCGCTCCCGGCTTTGCCGGCATCTCCCGCCGCTCTGAACCCCGGGGCCAGACGGGGCAGGTAAAGCGCGGCGAACGCCCCGAGGGCCAGGATGCCCGGGACGACGTAGGGCCCGATGAGGATTGCAAGATACCAGAAACCCTGATCCAGTTTGGAGATGGCGATAGTAGCCAGCGGCTCGCCGACCGGGGTGAGAGCCGCCCCCAGCCCGATGGCGAAGCAGGCCACGACGTTGAGGCCCACCTCCAGCTTGCGCGGCAGCCTGAGAATGCTGATGACCTCGACCAAGACCAGGGCGGCGATGATGGCCGTGATCACGCTCGACAGGAGGCCAAGGGCCACCACCAGGACGAACAGGAACACGCCCATGGGCATGAACACCAACGCGCCCCAGATAGCCCTTCGCATGTAGCCACCCAGAGCCCGGAAGGCCAGACCCGCGACCAGGACGGCCAGCGAGATATTGACCGGTGCAACGAGGGCCTTCTCGGCCAGGTCGAGCCTCAGGACGCCGGCGATGAGCGCCGCGGCCAGGCCCATGACAAAGAGGAAGACCTCGAGGTTATGCTCGACCTTCTTGAAGAGGAAGGGCAGGACAAAGACCAGGACCAGGACCAGACCAAGACCGGAGAAGACAATCGTGTCGCTCAGATCGGTTCACCTCTCGGCAAGATACAATACGAGCGCCTTCCGCGCACCCCTTCCGCCGCCAGCGAAGAGTTAATCTCCCCGTGAGGGCGTCCCTCAAGTAGCGGCGTTCGACGCGAAGCGGCAGCCGCGACTAAACAGTCTGCCTGGCGTTGACTGTGTGCATTACCAATCATTACCCACCATCCCCAGCAGGGATCGACCTTTCCAAGACTAATGGCGTTATGTCAACTCAACAGGCCCGCCCGCGGGCGTGGCCACCTCTTTCCCACCGGAGGTGTGTGATGCGCAAGAAAACCGGTTTAGCGAAAAAGGGCAACCTGGGCCGCGTTCTCGGTCTGGTCCTGGCCCTCGCTCTGTCCGTTCCGTTGACGGCGTTCCCGTTCGGTCTTGTCTCGGGCCATGCGGCCGAGGCGGCCACTTCGGGCCCGCCGGCGCCGGCCGCGTCAAAGGTCTTCCTCGGTTACTGGGCCAAATGGGGCGACAGTTCCCGGCCCGACAGCTCTCTGGCCGATAACCTGAAGCGTATCGACCTCTTCTCGCCTTACTGGTACACCCTACGCTCCGACGGCACTCTCTCCAGCCGCGAGAGCGGCCACTCCGCCTTGACGGCGATGGTCCACAAGGCCGGCCAGAAGGTCATTCCCCTTATCAACAAGAGCTCCTCCGACACGCCCCTGCTCGATGGTGCGGTGCGGCAGAAAGCGGTCGACAACATCTACGGGATGTTGGTCGACAACGGTTTTGACGGTGTGAACATCGATTTCGAAGGCATGGACGCGTCCACCCGCTGGGGCGTCACGGCCTTCATGCGCGAATTGGCCGACAAGCTCCGGCCGGCCGGGCTCCTGGTGACGATGGCCGTCCCGGCCAAGTGGTCGGCTGACGATTCCATCAACAGCTTCGCCGCCTGCTTCGACTTCGCCGCCCTGGGTGAGGCGGTGGACTACCTTGTCGTCATGACCTACGACCAGCACGCCGGCTGGTCCGGGCCGGGCCCCGTGGCCGGCGCCGACTGGACGGACAAGGTCATCCGCTACGCGGTCACGGTCGTTTCCCCGGACAAGATCCTCCTCGGGTTGGCGGGCTACGGTTACGACTGGTCCTCGGCGGGCGGCACTTCCGAGGTCGACGCCTGGAGCGCCCCGACCAAGGCAGCCAACGCGGGCTCCGAGATCCAGTGGGATGACACCGCCCAGGTCCCCTATTTCACCTACTGGACCTCGTCGGGCACCCGCCACGACGTGTGGTACGAGAACAGTTCCTCAATCGATTTCAAGATCGACCAGGTCAACCGGTATGGCTTGGGCGGAGTGGCCCTCTGGGCTCTTGGCCAGGAAGACTCGCGGTTCTGGCAGGTTATCGCCGGGACCGCCGGCCGGAGCGGCGGCCTGGGCGCCTCTGGGACCCCGGGCGGCGTCGCCCCCGGGACCCCGGGCGGAGACAGCGGCAACTCCGGCGGCGCCGGCGGTTTAGGTTCGGGCGCTGGCGCCGGAGACTCGGGCCCGGGTTCGCCCGGCCAGCTCTTCGCCGACGTCCCCGCCAGCTACTGGGCCTACGCCGCCGTGACGCGCCTGGCGGTGGCCCAGATTGTCGGAGGGGTAGACCAGACCCATTTCCAGCCCGACCGGACCGTCACGCGGGCTGAGTTCGCGGCCATGCTGGCGCGGGCGTTTGCTCTGCCGCCCCCCACGACCTCCGAGCCGGTGTTCCGGGACGTCGCCGCCACCGACTGGTTTTACGACGCCGTTGTCCGGGCCGTGGCCTCCGGCTACATGGTCGGCCTAGGTCAGGGCGTCTTCGGCCCGGATCTCCACCTGACCCGCCAAGAGGCGGCAGCCATCGCGGCCCGCGTCGGCGCCAACCTGCCGATCCAATTCAGTCAGGCCGGGCGGAGCTACACCGACAGCGCGTCGATCGCCAGTTGGGCTTACGCCGCCGTCATGGAAGCCACCTACAAAGGGTTGCTTGGTGGCTTCCCCGACGGCACCTTCCGTCCGTCGAAGGACCTCACCCGGGCGGAGGCCGCTGTTCTGATCGGCCGGGTAAAACCCTAGCGTGGGCGACCTCCAGTGACATCGGACAAGTCCGGGTCACAGGCCGCAATCTCCTCGACCTCCTGGCGCGATGGCATGCGATCAAAGCCAAAGACGAATGCCCAATCCAGGCGATGGTGCCTGTTGGAGCCGGGCATACGTGCACCTCCACTGGTGTGTCCAACGGCTGGCGCGTGACCTGCACGCCGATCCCCTAGCATTGTGCGGTTGAGAGAGCCAACGTGTCCCCCGAGACGTGACCTCCAGCGTGGCCTTGGCAGCGTAAGCGGCGGCGTGGGGAGCATGGGCGGCAACATGGATGGTAGCGGCGGCGTGTCCAGCGGCACGTGCGGCGTAGACGGCGGCGATGTCGGTGGCGTCGCGCGCGGCAGCGTGAGCGGCGAAGGCGGCGGCGCGTGCGGCAGGGACCGAGGCGCCCGAGCGTGCCGCTTCTATGGCTTTCCTGGGGCGGTCGTCGGTCGGATAGGCGGACTCGAAGATGGGGAGCACTTGCTCCGCCCAGTCGGCAGCGAAGAGCACCGGGTTCTTGGACTTGGCCATCACTGCCTCCTTAGCCTGAGCGTGTCGTCCGCCTCTCCCGCCATAGTATCGTGGACGGAAGCCTCGGAAAAGGGTCGGCGGGCATACTGGGTGCCACGGGGGTGGGGTATGCATGGGGGATGGCAATGGGCCAAGCGCGCCCGGCCACATTTCGCGCGAGCGTGTCCCTCCCGAACAGCGCGTGACCGGCGGCTTCCCAGTCCTGCACTACGGTCCCGTCCTCCACGTCGACCAAGACCAATGGCGGTTCCGCCTCCACGGGCTGGTCGCCAAGGAACAGGAGATCACCTGGGAGCAATTCCAGGCTCTACCCCGCGCCAAGGTCGAGTGCGACATCCACTGCGTCACCCACTGGAGCAAGCTCGGAACTCACTGGGAAGGGGTCTTGGGCAAGACCGTCGTCAAGCTGGCCCGGACTGACGCCGCGGCGCGCTTCGCCATTGTGCAGGGCTACGGCGGTTTTGACACCAACCTACGCTTGGGAGACCTCACGGCCGACAACGTCCTCTTCGCCGACACCTTCGAAGCGCAACCCCTCACCGCTGAACACGGAGGCCCCGTACGCCTAGTGGTCCCCCACCTCTACTTCTGGAAGAGCGCCAAGTGGGTGAGCGGGGTCGAGTTCACCGCCGCGGACCGCCCCGGCTTCTGGGAGAAGGCCGGCTACCACATGCGTGGGGACCCGTGGAAGGAAGAACGCTATTCGGGTGGCCAGGGTGGGTAGCGGTTACGCTCGATCCCTCGGCCGAGCCCCCGGCGCCCTCAGGCACGACCGGCAACCTCAGTCGCCTGTTGGCTTGGCGTCGCGGGGAAGGGTTGCCTCGCGAGTTGCGGTGACGTTATCATGTGTTCGATGGTGAGCACGTCTCGATGTAGATTTTCACAAAGCGCTAGCGATCTCAGATCAGCTCGGGATCTACGCGTACGATGCGTACATTATCAAGGCGGTAATTCAACAGAAGTGCCCGATTCTCGCGTTGGACCGAGGATTGGCGCATGCAGCCAGAGGGCTCGCATTGAGGTCGTGGAGGTGGGTCCATGAAAGTGTTCACCTATTCTGAGGCTCGGCAGAGTCTCGCGGCACTTCTAGAACAGGCCCGGCGTGACGGTGCAGTACGCATCCGTCGCCGGGATGGGCAGACGTTTGTGCTGAGACCAGAGCGGCCGACCGGTTCACCGTTCGATATCGAAGGCATCGATCTAGGCATCACCACAAGTGACATTGTGACTTTCGTTCGCGAAGGGCGGAGGAGTACCGAATAGCGCGCTGGGACGTCTCCCCCTAGATAGGGCGTCGAGGAGGAGACTGGCCGGCATCTTGGGGTCGGCCACGCGGTCGCGGTCAACTCCGGGACCGGCGCTCTGCCGATGGCCACCCGTTGGATGGGATGCAGCAGTCGGCTCTACCACCCCTCGTCTAGCCCCCATCGATTCTCGTCCGGTAAAGAAGCGGCCTGGGCCACGAACACGGGCGACGCTAGGATTACCCGACTTTTCTCCACGCCTATAAGGTGGTCGTCTCCGCGGGTTGTTCCAGTGAGGAGCGTCTGAGCTACCTGCGAACTCAACTACTGGCGGCGAAGCCCCTCGCACCGCTTCTCCACCTCCAGCGCGGCCTTGGCGGCGTAGACGGCAGCCATGTCGGTGACGTCGCGCGCGGCAGCGTGAGCGGCGGAGGCGGCGGTGGTGGAAATCCCCGGTCGGTTGGCCGACCCCTGCGTGCCCGCTGCCGCCGCATGTTGGCCCAGCGCCGGTGAGAAGCTTCCGCTTCCTAGGCGTGGAGGTCGAGGTGGGAATCTTCTATTCGGAGGCGGTGTTCCACGATTGCACGGCGCTCGTCCGTCACAGCGGGACTCCGTCGCGCTCGACATTCTCGTGAAAAGGCATGGCGCAATAGAGCGGGCTGTGCCAGTCCTCTCGGCTCCGCACAATGGCGCAGAGGACTTCCCCACTCTCCCATTCGATTTCGTAGAGGCGGTGCCGAATGGCGTCGGCCCGCGCGTCACCCACGGGACCATGGACCAAGATGAGAAAATCCCAATCGGACTCAGATCCTGCTTCACGACGAGAACGCGAGCCGTACAAGATAATGTCCGCCTCGGCCTCAACGGCATAGACGGCCTGCTTAACACGTTTCAGCAACTCCGCCGGGTTCATTCCGCCATCACCCAGTCCTTGGTTTGCCCGGATTGCCAGGGAGACAGTGGCCTCCACGAGCGTATGACACGGGTATTGCACATCAGCCCGCTTAGCGCCTTCCGAACCCGAAAGGCGGGTGGGCCGGACAGGCTGCATGTCGGCCGAGAGCGGTCGGGCTAACGGATAGTGGCTGAGCGGCGCCAGGCTGTCCTCCGAACGATTAGCCGCGCCTACTACGTCCGCTCGAGCCGCTGGTTAGGCGGGTGTTGCTCGGCTGGAGTTCAGAAGGTCAGGACTTCCGGGTCCGCCCAGGTTCAATGCAGCTACCGTCATCGAGAACGATAAACAGCAGTCTTACCGACGGGCCAGGGTCGACACGTCCTACCGCTCTTGCGATGCGCTCGATTGGAATGCCCGCGGGAAGCTGGTCTGCCGGGAGGAACTCGCCAAGGCGAGCGAATTCCTCGGGAGACACGGCCGGATTCACATCTAGGATACAGGGCACTGGGTGGGTCAGGTGGAGTTGCAGCTTCACGGGACCGGCCGGATTGTCGACTCGCCTGCTACGCCTGATGCTTCTGTACAGATCTGCCCCGACTTCTGCGAGGAACGCCTTTCCAATCTCGGCCACCGAGTAGATGACTAGTGCGATGACAGCGGTCTGCAAGAGCGCAGCCTTCTGGATCAGTTCGGTTACGTCAAGCGTGTAGTCGTGGAGCTCAAGCTGTTCGCCGAGTTGGGACATCTGGTCGAAATCAAACTGCTCTGGGTTGACCAACACCCGGGCTGCTGGCTTGTCCGCCCGTCCGATGCGGACGGTAGTACGCGTAAACGATATGCTGAACCCACCCATCCGGCGGAATGCTTCCTCGTCCAAGACCTCGATGTCGGCAAGGATCTTGAGCCCTCCGTCAGCCGTTCCTGTGAGCCTGAAGTTGGAGGCTCTGGCTGCTGGAGGCAGCGCCATGTCATGCTCGACGCCACCTATGCGGGCTCGCTGCATCTGATAGAAGAGAGTCCGTATCACGTCGGAGCCGATTCCTGGTCCGTGCAGGTCAGGACCAGTACCGGCGATCACTTGGCCGCAGATGATACGTCCCATCGGAGTACCATCTCCTCTCCGGTAGAGTCGAACCCGAGCGCCGTAGCGGTAGGCCGGGCCTATCCGTTGGCTCCCCGTTTCCTTTGGGAGTGCCTCAATAGCCCGTCCATGACTCGGTTTCTCGGACCCGCTCATCGAACCGGACGTGCGGTTTTCCCGCATCCGGCTCTCGGACTGGTTTCACGTCAAGGCATGCAGGCGCGACATCCGCCGACGGTCCTGCAACCGCACGAGGCCAAGCTCCCCCGCAGCGATCCAGGTGGCTGAATGCCGGGTCCCCCGCCCGGGGACCTTGTGTCGTCACCCTTGGCCTTGACGTAGAGCTTCCTCTGAAGCCTCCGGATCTCATCTGGAGTTGCCAGGCCCGCGGCCAATCTCCTCTCCTCGGCTCCGTCCGAAGCACCCAGAACCAGGGCCCCTTCCCTCCACCGGCATTACCCAGCTTCCGTGGTACTGTGGACCCCTCCGACGCCCACCTCGGCCCGCCCCCTTATACGGAGCGGTTGAGGATCAGCGACTCCCTCACCTTGGTGGGCCTCCCGTGTTGCGACGCGTTCTGTCTCTACGTGCCGCCCCACGTGTTGGGCCAGCGGACTGGTAAGCCTTGGGTGACGGGTTTCGGCGGGAGACCGCCGACACTCTGCTGCCGCCGACGCCGTCGCGCCTAACCCGGGTCATAGCCCATGGCCACAAGGTGGCCGACAATCCCCTGGGCGGAGGAAATCCGGCCCGTGTCGCCGTCGGCCCGGACCGGGAAGCGGGTGACGAACTCGGTGGTCAGGATAAGGGCCCGCTCGCCGCAGAAACCGGGGCGCTCGTCGGCCGGAGCCAGTTTGGGCATCTCCGCGAGGCGGTGTTCACAATCACCCCTATCGTTGAAAGGCCGATAGCCAGGGCCAGAAAGGCCATCCCTAAGCGCTCCACATTACCGCCGGCGTTCCGCCTGGCGGACGGTCCGGTCCCCTGGCTACCCCAATCCAACCACCAGCCCCCCGACCGGGCGCCGGAAGGACGCATTTCCCCACCCGTGCCCCAGCTATTCATCCTGTCCGGCTATTGGGTGTGAAGGCGGCCGATCCCTACAATCTCCTTCTTCCTCCTGAGCTCGGCCGGCAGTAGGGTGGGTCTAGTCACGAGACGGTGAGAAAGATGGCCCACGCCGGTTCATGAACCTAGTGACTGTTCCCCAGCCTGTCCCCCAAGTTGGAGCGGTTGCGGCAAAGACCGATCTTGATGCGAGTCCGCCAGCTGAAGTGTCGCCGGATACTGGGAACTGTAGCCATGAGATATCCCGAAGTGGCCCCGAGGAAGTTTGGTCCGGGATGACCTGGCTTCATGAGGTCGTGCTCTGACAGAATAAGCGTCCGGAAAAGCACGAATCCGTCCGCAAGACCCTTCGACCCCAACCCCGCAAGTCGCTTAAGCAGGGAGGTAAGCACGTTGGCGTGTGCGGGCGCCTGGCCCCTTAGCGCAGAGAGAGCTGAGAGAATAATCCAGGCCTCAACGCGCACGTGATCCTCCGGACTCCGGCTTCCGGCAATCACAACGCCCGTGGTGGGCCGACCAACCGACTTGACGGCAGGATCTATGGATTTCGCCAGGCCCTGTAAGCACGTTACCAACTCGTCGCACGGTTTGGGGGTCAAGGGGAAGACGTACGCCCTGTATGCCGGATGCGCCTCTCCGTTAGTGCCGCTCACGATTGCCTCGGCGCCGACCGCCATCCACAACCTCTCGGCAAAGCGGAAGGGAATGCCGAAGTAGCTGTGCCATCCGTGCGCTTGACTCCAGCGACTGCCTGGTAGAAGGCCCAGTTTCGTTACATCGATGTTAGTGAGGGCTACGGTGGGTCGTTCGGTCAGAGCCCTCGTTGTCAGTGAAAGACGGTTCAGGGAACGGTCCAAATGGAGGTCAATGGAAAACAGGGCCCCTTGCGAGCACTGTCTTTCAACCCTTTCAATGGCCGGCGAGACGGGCTTCGGTGGCATCTTCCCATCCCCTTTCGTCTGGCCTATTGCCCAAGGGCTTGGCCGAATAGGATGAGAGCCGTTTTCACTTCTGGCCATGACTGCTTGTGGAGAGATAGCTGGGTAGTGGAACAGACGAATCTCAAGTGGTCCAGCAAGCCGAGCCCTTTGAGACGCCGGTCGAAGAAGCCGCTTACCATGCGTTCCTTCTCCCGCTTTTTCGTCTCTGTTGTGGCCCACTTGTCCGAGTAGTTGAGAAACACATGTAGAGCCACGAGTTCAGCCGCAGCAGGGGGAGTAAGGTAGTGACACACGACATCGTCAAACATCTCTTGGACCGCCTTCTCCAAAGCACTCCTCCCAAGCCGCCCGTCCATCATGTATATGATGCCGGCGGGTTTTACTTTGGCCAACATGGCTTCCCAGACACCTCGGAAGTCTGGATCGCCCGCAACGTCCACGGGGACTTTGAACCTGGCCTCCCCAAGGTTTATTCTCATACCAACAACGACGTAGCTTACCGTCCTCTCCGGTGGATGAACCTCACCATCCCTGACTTCGTAGGGCTTCCCGGTATGCAGCAAGTTCATTAGTGAGGTCTTGCCAGTCTGCTCACTTCCGAGTATCAGGATGTTTCTGGTGGCGAAGATATGCTGGAACTTCCTGTGGATGGTCCTGATTGAGTAGACTACGACCCTTGCGCCGAACACCTCGGCAAACCATCGTGCAAGTTCAGGAAACCAGGACATGCTGCTCCCCCCTCACGCCAGACGGGACCCATAGCCCCCATCCCCTGTCCACTTGTTCCATCTCGTGGGCGAATTCCTTTTGACCGCTCAGCGAGCTGTCTCACCTCGTTCCATTGACCTTTACTCCTCCGACTACTCTGATGACGATGGGGGCACGAAACCCTCTCCTTTGGGGAGTGCAGGCATGCGCTTCTAATCGTTCAGCGATTCGAGAACGTAGTTCCTCTTCACGTTGTCGTGAACTCTTCGGACCAGCCCAAGTGGGTCATGGGGATTCGGCGGGGGACGCCGACACCCGGCCGGACCGTGACCCCTGAACCCCTAGGACTAACCCCTCGTCACGTAGAGTCGAGCCCGAGCGCCGTGGTATTAGGCCGGACCTATCCGTTGGCTCCCCGTTTCCTCTGGAAGGGCCTCAATAGCCCGTCCATGACTCGGTTTCTCGGACCCCTCATCGAACCGGACGTGCGGTTTTCCCGCATCCGGCTCTCGGACTGGTTTCACGTCAAGGATGCAGGCGCGACATCCGCAGGCGGTCCTGCAACCGCACGGGGCCAAGCTCCCCCGCAGCGATCCAGGTGGCCTGAATGTCGGGTCCCCCGCCCGGGGACCTTGTGTCGTCACCCTTGGCCTTGACGTAGAGCTTCCTCTGGAGCGTCCGGATCTTCTCTGGAGTTGCCAGGCCCATGGCCAATCTCCTCTCCTCGGCTCCGTCCGAAGCACCCAGAACCAGGGCCCCTTCCCTCCACCGGCGTTACCCGGCTTCCTTGGTAATATGGGTCCCTCCGACGCCCACCTCGACCCGCCCTCTACGAGGCGGTTGAGGGTCAGCGACTCCCTCACCTTGGTGGGCCTCCCGTGTTGCGACGCGAGCCTTGGCGGTTGTCCCCGCTCCGGATACTGCGGCCTTCCCCGCGTTAGAGTCGGGTCGGCACTCGCGACTGCATTTCGGGGCCTGCTCAGGGTTCACGCGTGTTACGGCCCGCAGACTTGCTGGCCCTCCTAAAGAAGGCCGGCGAGTCATGTCTCCGTAGAGGCGAGGTGAGTCTTTATGGCCACGCAGAAGACCCTGCCGTTTTCCAGCGCCTGACGGGCATCCTCGTTATCGACGGCGCGGACGGCGCCGTAGTCGCCGAGGTTGCGGAGATCGAAGGCATCAGGCAGTTATCACAGCCGAGTGCTTGGAGAAGGAGAGATCGCGGCTAAGAAGGAGGGCCTCCGTCGCGTAGAACATGGAGTAGTATGCTCGGCCGGCGGCGAACTCGGGAAACCCCTCCGCGAGGAGTCGTTCCGCTGCGGCAAGGCTCCGATCAGCCTTCTCGAGAAGGTCCGTGACCCCTGGGGAATTCACAGACGTATCCCCTCCCGCCGTACGTTGAGAAGAAAGGGTGTCTTGGCCGAACGAAACTCCTCAATCCCCATCGGCACCAGGGAAATGACCGTGTCGTGCCGGAGGGAGAGCTCCGCAACGACCTCGGAGCAGTGACGCCTCTCCCGAGCTCCGTCACTCTTCTCGAGCAGGAGGACCAGATCGATGTCGGAACCGGGAACCGCTCTGCCCCGGGCCTGGGATCCGAACAGAACCAGCCCCCGGAAACGGTCGCCATAGATTCCCCGGAGCGCGGCTTCAGTTTCGCCAAGAACAGCTTGGAGACGGGGCGGAACCGCGTGCGATCGGCGGATAGCCTTCGGGTCCCTGTGCATTCAGCCCACACCCCCTTTCAAGCTTGTCCTCGTTATTATACCGGACATGCCGGGCAATGGCTCTGTCGAAGTGATGCCTGACAACAGCACGGGTAGAGTCGAACCCGAGCGCCGTGGCGGTGGCCGGGCCTATCCGTTGGCTCCCCGTTTCCTCTGGGAGTGCCTCAATAGCCCGTCCATGACTCGGTTTCTCATACCCGGGTCTTGGCCTCGCTCAGGCTCACCCGCCGCTCCGCCATTCGCCCCAGACCGCACCCACCTGTCCCTTGCCGCGGAACCAGCGACAATCAAGAACTGCGGAAGTTCGTGGGAGAAACCAAGGTGAGCGAGGGCGGTGAAGGTGTGTCTAAGACTCCGTCATGAGGTGAGCCAGGACCTCGGTCGTCTGACCAACGCTCCGGTCCAGCGGCGGCGCGTAGCGACATCCGTTGCAGCCGGTTGTCCGGCTTCTGTGGGCGGATCACGATTCTAGATTCCTCGCCCGCTTAACTCTGGACTTACAGTCGGGCGCGAGATTCCACGCCCCGCGGGCATTCCCGCGGAGGTCATTGTCCTCAATTATGCCGGCCCCTCCTTCGTGAACCCGGACGGCTGCGTAGCTATTCTTCGAGATGCGGTTGCGGCGCAGGGTGGGGTTGCCGCCGGTTTTGACCGCCACACCCGTATACGCGTTGGAGAAGATGTCGTTGTCCTCCAGCGTCCCCTGGCCGTTCTCGTAAACGAAGACGCCACTCTGCTTCCCGCCGTGAATGCGGTTGCGGCGCAGGGTGGGGTTGCCGCCGGTCTTGACCTCCACACCCGCATACGCGTTGGAGAAGATGTCGTTGTCCTCCAGCGTCCCCTGGCCGTTATCGTGAACATGGACGCCGGCCGACTTCCCGTCGTGGATGCGGTTGCGGCGCAGGGTGGGGTTGCCGCCGGTTTTGACCTCCACACCCGAGAGTGTGTTGGCGAAGATATCGTTGTCCTCCAGCGTCCCCTGGCCGTTATCGTAAACCAAGACGCCGACCGACTTCCCGTCGTGGATGCGGTTGCGGCGCAACCGTGGGTCGGCTCCGCCGTGGATTGCCACGCAGGCTAGGCTTTGACTGGTGATATCGCATCCTTCCAGATCGAGTCGGCCTTGTCCGATATCGACGCAGTACCAATTACCGCCGCCGGTTTGGCGAAGCGTCAGGTTTGTGATCCGTCCCATGTTAGCCCGGAAAAGGACGACTTGCTTGCCTGAGGCTTCGATCACGACCTCACCTGGCTCGGCGTCGCCGACGATCTCGACCGGCTTGTCGATCACGATACCTTCTTTGTACAGACCAGGCCGAACCAAGAGCCGGGCACCCGGTTGGGCAGCCTTGAGCGCCCCGGTGAGCGTCGCATGATCGCCGCGATGAAGGGCATCGACCACGAGCGTGGGCGTCTCGATCTTTGATCCTGGGCCACGAGCGGGTTCGGAAGCCGCCGCAGAGGTTTCTTCTCGTGCCTGAACAGCCTGGGAATCGATTCGTGAGGCGGCGCCCCTTGCCACGATGGCCGACTTAGCGGGAGTTGCCCGGGATGACGCAGGCTGACCGCGTTCCAGTGCCTCGACAATCTGCCGGGCCATCTGGGCGAGGCTCTTACCGACATCCGGCGAGGTTAACGGCTCCAAGCGTAACTCCCGCCAGTCGGCATATTGGCGGGCCGCAATAGCTTTCGCCAGTGGGTCTTTCTCCCGCTTCGCCTCGTCGCTCAGGACGGGGCACTCGACATAGTATACGGGCAGAATCAGGTCGGCACGGCCCAAGCCTTCCTCCCATCGGAGAAAGCGCTCCAGTTCCTCCCGGCAGGGCCGACTCTTGAAAAAGCCGGGCGTGACCACAGGGATCAGGAAAGTGACAGCATCGAGTGATTCATCTATGCGTTGCTTCCACTGCTGGCCCCAAGCGATGTCCTTTCGGTCCTGGAAAATGTCGAACGTCTCGCCGGACTGCATTCGCACCTCGCCGCTCAGACGTTCGCGGAACTTCGTCAACCGCCCGTTATCGTGTTGGTCATCCAGACGGACGTAACTCATGAATGCGATCGGATCGCGGCTCATGTTTCTCGCTCCTTCTAGCCTATAGGGTCGGGAGAGTCGAGCCCGGCGCCGTGGTCGTAGGCTCGCAGTCGGGCCAACGGCTGGCGGCTCACCAGGGCTATGTCTGCCACGGTGCCCAGGCCGACTGCGTCCGCTGTAGCCGATGGTTAGCCCGGCCCTACCCAACCGCCGGTCCCTTACACGACTCCTCACGAGTCAGCCTAGGGCTCTTGGTAACGAGATGTAGCAACGACCACACGGGTGAGTTCATGTAAGTGATCTCATAGTCGCGAAGCCAAATACACCTCCGGGCCTTGCCGGACAGCAGGGACGGCAGTCTCAAGTTGGACCCCTCGAGTGCCCGCTGCAAACGCCTGTTACATTGCTTGCCTAAGCTCGTCCCAGACCCGTGTTGTGACGTATTCAGAAGCAGATCTGCCGAGGCCATCAAGCCCGGGGAACAAGGCTGATGCTGTGATGTTCATTGCCCGAAGGTGACACAGGAAGTCAAGCTTCAGAGTCGACGGCACGATGACCTTGAGGCACTTGTCGGCCCATCCCGCCCTGGTGAGTGCGGCCTCGACTAGTACGCCGTGGTCGGCAAGTATGTCAGTGGAAACCGTATACCGGCCCTGCTGGGCCACTGATCTGTGGCTGTGCTTGTTTCCGACGATAGGATACACGGCGGGCATGGGCTTCTCCTCCCTGTAGGAAGCCTCTTCCTCGAGAGCGCCCATGCCTCCGAATTCCTGGGTCATCTGAGTATCCAGAGGAGACCCCGGTAGAACCCAAACAGCGCCGTCCTCGTCATGCATCCGTTCGACCGCGAAGTAGGTGGCTACATACGGCGATTCCGTCCAATCAAGGAGCCGGGTCGGACATGAATGCTGCTGCATGAGCATCCACCAGGCGCTCTGCGGAGCCTGTTCAGGAGGGAGCAGTCGGTCAGCGACGTGCATGTGGGCTTGCCCAGAGAACCTGCGAAAGACGCCGTACTCAATGCCATGCGCCTTCGGGTAGGTAATACCGTAGCCACCGAAGAGTCGACGGAGGGACGGCACTAGGCCCCAAGCAGCGCAGGCTTGACCCCGAAACATCCAGTCGGGACCCGCCGCGCGTCCGACCTTCAACATGTCAAAAAATGATGTCAGTGTCCCCCAGTTCTCTGCCCGCAGCTGGGTCCACGCCATAGTCTTCTTCCTCACTCTCTGGTGCGACACAACGGCAGGCCTTGATCTGCGGCACGCCCGCAGGGCGAAACCGTCAGGTGCAAGCGCGTGCTAACCCAGCACGGGGTTATCGAATCTCAATGTCGCCAAAGTAGACTACTTCCCTCGCTTGGATGTCCCGTTTCACCTTAACCTGAATAGCGGCCTTCTCGAATGCTAGCCGTGACAGCCGATGGCCGTCTGGGAGCAGCCGTTCCACCGGAACAAGTGCTAGGTAGCCGAGGAGAGACCCGCGTACCACGCGTGCGAACCACGCAAGGCCCGGAGTGAAGGTCTCCTTGCCATCGACTAAGTGCTTCATGTAGCTCGAGCCAACCTTGTCCGCCAGTAGGGCCGCGTGAGGAACTTCCCTACCTCCATGAACGAAGCCCGACCGGTGAGAGTAGTAGGCGGTCTTGAGTAGGCGGGTGAAGAACTCCTGGTCCCGCTCGTCCGGCCCTCTTAGGTCATCCGTCAACATGGCAGAGATGAACCGGCAGAACCGCTCACATGTATGCTTGTCAGGGTTGAGATCCTTGTAGGGAACAACAGCGTCCTGGCTTGAGAGGCATTCAACCGCTACCACGAGTAGGAAGAACGCAAAGGTCGGATCGCCGGGGATGAACTCGAGGGCAAATGAGTAGGTCGTAGCGGCTCTGTAGAACTGACGAGCGAGATCATCGGGCAGGGACGTGAATACGGCCATGTGCTTCTCGAAGCCGGAGGGGTCGCAAGTGCCATAGAACTGCGGATAACCCATCCGGTCCCGGTCTGGCGAAGATGGGATGTCGACACCGTTGATCCGCACGCCAGCCTTCTTTACACGGGCATCAATGAATAGGGACAAGCATCGAGCAACCATTGTCGCCTCTTCCTCGGGGTGGCTGCCACCGGCCATGGGGTGCTCATACGAGTCTACGAAGCTGAGGACAGCTTCCCCCTCCGAGGAAGCGCTGGGAGTCGGGAGCAGCTTGTAGCAGCCCGCTTCCACAACCATGGTCCCCGGCGGAAAACGCTTGGAAAGGGCCAGTTTCAGTTCGAACGGTAGTGCTTTTGCCATAGGCTTCTCCCCGCAATCCGCCTCACTGTTGGGCCCTGCCGCACTGGGAAGCTCGCCCACAGAGCTTCGGCACGTGAGTGCCGGGGCCTTGCCGCCGGAGGCGGAGACAAGGCCACCTCGTCGACGGATGAAGCCTCCTCTGGGTCGCCCTAACGCCTAGCGGATGAGCGGCACCAACACGAGGCCGCCTCCAAGACACCGAGCCAACTGAGTCCGCTCGATCCGCTGGTTAGCCGGTGGGCGACGTAGGGCTGCCAGCCTTCTTCGGCCTCGTGCGGCCATCTATGATGGGCGGGACGACGGGCTTGGGCCCAACGGGGTGTGTGCTTGAAGCCTGAGAGAGTTGGTAGAGCTGGAACCCCGACAGACACTGGGGGTCGTGATAGAGTGTGACGGTGATCATGTGTGTGGCATTCCATCGCCCAGGCCACTCGACCTGCCAACTCCAAGGTTGCCCGGGGTATACGACCTTGGATCCTGCAATTGGCTCGAATAGCTGTTGGTTGTTGACTACGACTGCAAGCTTCGTGTACAGGTCCCTGGGTGCTGCGCCGTCGTTCGTCACCTTGACCTGTGTGGTGAGCGTAGGGTTGGCAGGAGGGTTGCCAATCGTAGGTTGCTGGGCTGTACCGCAAATCGTGATGCTTGACGGCCAGGTCAAATCACTCTGCATTGCGGTTCATCCTCTCCGCCTCTCACTCCTAGGAAGCGTACCCTCCGTTTCTGCACGGTAGAGGCAGTTCCTCCCATTCTTCCGGTTGCCCAGGCTTCGCCCGTGCGCCGCCTGAGGAGGGTCAACACAGCTCACGCACTCCGTCGCACCCATCAGCCTAACGGTATGCCGTTAACCTGCGCCGGCCATTACAGACCGGCCGGGGCCCTCGCACGCCGGCGTCAGGTTGAACGGCTGGTTAGCCCAGCGGTCTCAGAAACCCAGAACTCATAGAACCCCAAAACGGCCCTGCAAAGTGAACTCGTTCAGAGCATTGAACAAGCGCAGGTACTCACTTAGGCCAGGCTGACTCAGGTTGCATGCAAAGCAGTGGATGAAGAAGGTGAAGAAGAAGACTACATCACCGTCCGCCATCACACCCATCTCGTACTGGTATACCTGGCGCTTCTCTATGGGGCCGTACTCGTCCTCTCTGGTCCCCAGTATGAGATCGTGTCTACGTGGATAGCGCCCATAGCCCACGTCCCAGGCGTCGGCTCCCTTTCCGTGCCGAGCGCATGTCCGCGCAGCATCGAACCTGCTAGCATAAGGGTCAATTCCTTCTTCTTGAGTAGCGAGAAGGCCAAGCCCCAGCTTCAGTAGGAAGCGCGCCATCAAATCTGCATATTGCGAAGGAGCGGGGACTTCGAGGATGCCATCCTGTACAAACCTTGAGGTGCGGTCCCTACTGATGAACAGGAGCTGGTCCCAGTATCCTGTTGCGAAGAGGCTAAGACCATTGCCCTCCCACCGGGGGAACTTGCCTTTCTTAGTCCTAATCGACCCAGCAAGGCGTTCGATTGAGAACGGTGGACAAGCCAACACTTGCTTCTCAAGCTTCGCCCCGAAGTACTGATTGCAGGAATCACAGACAACTCCCTGAGGTAGATGTAGATCATCATTGCCGAGTGACTCGGGAATAGGGTGCTCGACGCACTGGAATGAGTTGCTCGTGCTTAGGCAGTACAGGCATCTGAACGGCGGCTTCTTCATAGCCCAGGCCCCCCGCTGTCTGCTGGCTGAATATGGGACTTCGTCGGTAGAGGTTCGATGCCTGTCGGGACTACCAGCCCCTCACTTGGATGGCTGAAGTCAACGTGGGGCTAACGACTTGCGGCTCAGCGGCGCCAGAGCTGGCTTTCGCACGGTGCAGCTGGACGACTACGTCCGCTGGAGCCGCTGGTTAGCCAGACACGCTTTCGCTACCCGTCCGGCCTCTGACGGAAGTCGCATGCCATGGCCAATGTCGTTGGCCACTCGACGGGACGCCCGCTTATCCGAACCTGCCGGTCGTCGCGGTGCCGAACACGCAATTGCTCGTAGAAGTCCAGAGGCCCCGTAGGAGTTGGCAGCATCACGCCTACGTCCCGAAGCTTGACCACCAGCGCCGGGGGGCTCGTGGACAGCAGGAGCTGGAAGGGCGGAGCATCCTCAGAATTGGCGAATGCAAGGGTCCAGCCGGAGATGAGGGATTCCCTGGGATGACTGATCTGCTCCCGGACCGACTTGAGCTGCGGCGCAAACGCGTAGCTGTAGCCTAGCGCCGCAAACGCCACAAGGTAGGCCGACCGCAAGGCACCGACCTGCGCCAATCGTCCGTGATACCGGACCCTGGAGCTAACGCGAATGGACTCGTCAACAAGCCCCCGTTCATAGACGCGCCGTACAATCTGCGGGTTGTTGGCCTGCTCGACAATGCTGAAGGAAACGCGACCATCTTCCGTTCGGGAGGCCCAGACGTTCAGTTTGTCCCCGCCAATCTCAACTATGGCAGGCCCCGCGTAGTCACTGGAGTGTCCTATGATGAGTTCCGCGAAGCGCATCTGCTCGGCCCGCTGGCTCATGGCCGCGTCCACAGTGCCACCCGCGGGGTTGTTACATCGCCGGCAGGTCAGGGCTATGGCCTTTCCTCCGACGGAGGCGGGAGGCACATGCTCTAGGGTGAGTTCTCCGGTCTGCAGTGCAGCCTGGCCGTGAGCGTTGCCGCAGATGGGGCAGTAGTAGATGCCCCTTTGGCCGTAGATAAGCTCAGCCGCTTGAGCTCCGCGCTCAAACAGCATGATCTTCTTCCCGTGTCCGCTCACGGCCAGACGCGGTGGTGTGGTGACATGTGCAACAGGAGGCACTTCCTCTCAGCATGCACCTTGGGTCAGGCCTGCTCGGTCGGGCTAACAACGCTTAGACCGACCCTAATAACATGCTGAACTTCGATTCCCTCTCCGCATAACACGCCGTTCGCCCACCTGAAAAGCTCGTGGCAATCCCCGTTCTACCAGCGCTTTCGGTCGGACCACCCACTTATCACGGGTTCTTATGCGGATCGGCATAAGAACCCCCCTGTCCGCCTTCAGAGGGCATCGCCCGGGCCGCGAACCCCGGCCGGGGGTTGAGGACATTGGTGGAACCGGTCACCCGTAACCCCTTCTGTCGTTTGGGCACGGAAGGATGGTTCTCCAGGTGGTTCCAGGATACCTAGGGAGTCGGGGGGGCGGAAGCCCACATCTTGGCGGAGACTGGCTACGTCCGCGACAGCCTCGCCAACACCGGGGCGCCCGCCAGGCCCAGGCGCGACCCTTCCTCGCCCACCTGCCGGATCAGTTCGGGAGACGGGGTTCCGAAGAGACTGGGCGCCACTGACCGCGAGGAGCCCGTGCCCTGCCACCGCCAGGTTCCGACGACCACCCCACTGGCCACCACGGTGGCGGCCACGTCGGCCGCGGCCCGAAACACTTCCCGGCGATAGGATTCCTCCAGGTAGAACTTGTCGCGGTGGGCCAGAACATAGGAGTCGAACTTGGGCAGAAATGCCACGGGGGCCGCTGGCCCTGGCGGGCAGTGGTCGTCGCTGCCGGACTCGACCTGGTCGCCGGCCAACTCCAGGGCCCGCCTGGTCCTGGCCACGGTGACCCCGCTCCAGTAGGCGAAGTCCTGGACGCTGGCCGGACCGTAGGCTTGGAGGTAGCGGGTCAGGAGAACGGATAAGGCCGTGTCGGCGTCAACCGGCCGAGAGAACGGTGGCCCGCTCCCCAGCCAGTCCTCCGTCCGGACGAACGAGACATCCCCACTCCGCCCCGGGCCATCACCCGTCGGGCCGTGAATGATCAGGCCCTGGTAGGAGAGGTCTTTCAGGACTCCACCGTAGCCGGAGAAGAGGGCCGCCAGCCAGGGAGGGGCGCCACCCAGGGTCCGTCCGACCCGCTCGAGAAGCTCCGCTCGGGTGGCCGGGCCGTCGCGCAAGACCACCAGGGCGGCCTCGGCCGCCGTCCGGCGCTGGTCGCGCGTGGCGTAATGGTCGAGAAACACACTCCAGCGGGTCTCCCAGTCGGGCAGGAGGGCGGCCCGGAAGAGGGGTAGGTCTTCGGTTCGGATGACGTGCATGGTCCCGCGGATGGTCCAGGTCCGGACCAGATGCCGGGTTTCTTGCAGTTCGGTCTGGAGGTCCCCGGGTTCGACGGCTTCGGAACGGGCCAGGGCGGCATAGTACGCGCCGCCGGCCACCTGGTCCTGGAGCCCGCAAAGACGTCCCACAATCTCGCACAGGGATTCGCGGCCACGTGGCAGGGTCAAGCCCTGCCGGACAGCGTAGGCCGCCGCTCGCTGGCTATCGACCACCGTTACGCCTCCTTCGGCCATGGCCACGGCCGCCTCAGGAGCGCCCGCGTTCCGGCGCCGCGTCCCCGGCGACCGCGTTCCGGCTCCCGCGTTCCGGCACGCTTCTAGCTCCCCGTGCTCTGATACCTCGAAAGGCCCAACTTCCATACGGCGATGCCGCCCAGAAGAACCAGGACCCCGGCCAGCGGGCTGAGCCAGGGGAGCAGCGGGTGCATGGCCTCGCCCGTGCGCCCGAGCAGGACCAGAGTTGGGTAGTAGTTGATGAAGGCGAAGGGCAAAACGCCGGTCACCAAAACCTGAAACCATCGTCCGAAGATGTGGACGGGGTAGTGCTGGACGACCTCTTGGATCTGGAGGGTTCCGTAGAGGAACTCCCGCGAACGGATGGTCCAGAAGGCCAGGCTGCACAAGCCCAGGACCAGACCAACCAGGACCAGGGCCCCGCAGACGAGCAGGACAACAGCCAGAACCCCCTCGGCGAAGGTCCAGTGGAGACCGAGTCGTCCGTAGGCAACCACGATCCCGGCCACGCCCGTGACCACGTGGGTGATGTTGCCATGGTTAATCTCCCGGCCCATGAGCTGGATCAAGGGAGAGCTCGGCCGGACCAGGAACTGATCGAGAGTCCCGTCCTGGACGTAAGCCTCGATCTGCCCGAGATGAACGGTGAAGATGTTCTGCAGACCCATGGCCGCGAGGTAGAAGCTGAACAGGAAAACTATCTCCCAGATGTTCCATCCGCCGATGGCCGTGAAACGCTGGAGGAGAACTCCGAGGAGAACCAGGTCGACCAGGTTCAGGAGCACAACGCCGAAGGCGCCGATGAAGAAGTCGACCCCGTACTGGGCCTGGCTCGCGAAACCGATGCGGACAAAGCGCCAGTAGTGCCTGAGGTTCCGCACTTTGCTCACCCCCCTTGGACGACCAGCCGGCTGTGGACCACTCGCCAGGCTAGCCCCACACCCAGGAGCAGGATCACGATCCAGATCGTCTGGCTAAGAAGAGTCCCGGCGATGGACTGACCCTGAAGCTCCCCGATGTAGATGGACAACGGCGTGAAGAAAAGACCGCGAAAGGGTAGGATCTCGGCCACCTGCCGGAGCCAGGACGGGAAGAACCAGAGCGGAACCCAGGCCCCGGACAGAAGCATGATGAGACCGTGATAGGCGTGCTGGATACCCCGCAGGCTCAGGGTGTAGAAGCCGATGAACCCGACCAGGCAGTTCAGGCCGAAGAGGATCAGGTAGCTCTGGACCAGGCTGAGGGCGAAGTAAAGTCCCTGGGTTAGGGTCGCGGGCAGGCTGATGGGCAGGACAAGGTAGGCCACCAGGGCCGCCGGGAAAACCACGGTTATGAACTCGGCCAGGGACTCGCCCAGACAACGGGAGAAGACCTGAAAGGGGAAGTAGACCGGTCGGACCAGATCGGAGGTGATGGTCCCCCGGCGAATTTGGGTGATGATGTAGAAATGAGGGCCGTCCCACCACTGGATGAACTCCCCGAGCATGACCGACACGGCTCCGTAGGTGACCATCTCCACCTGGCTGACCGGGAAGGCCCCGGGCGCGCTTTCGTAGAGAACCGACCAGAGGACGTAGAAGGCGACCATTTTCACGAAGACGTTGACCAGGCGCATGGCGTAAGCCATACCGTAGGTCGTCTTGACCTGGATGCCCTGGCGGATGAAACCCCGCATGACCCGCAGGATCTTCACTTGGGCGCCTCCTCGACGGGAGCGAGGGCGCCGTATACGGTTTTCACGATCTGCTCCACGTCGGGGTCGTCGACGCGGAAGTCCTTGACCGGGTATTTGGCCATCAACTGGCCCACGAGATGGCCGGCCGTTGTTTGGTCCCGCCGGAAGCGAATCCAGTAGCGGGCCCCCTCCTGGCGGACGACCTCGCCACCCTCGACTACGACCGGGCCGCTCGGGGTCTCGGCCAGTTCCACGACCACGTCGCTACAGGGGGCGTACTTCTGGATGGCGTCGCTGATGGAACCGCTGTAGACGAGCCGCCCGCGGTCGATGATCATTATCCGCCGGCACAGTCTCTCTATCTCGGACATGTCGTGGGTGGTCAGGAAGACGGTGACCCGGGTGGCCGCGTTCATGTTGGCGATGAAGACCCGGAGCCGTTCCTTGGCCGCCACGTCCAACCCGATGGTCGGCTCGTCCAGGAAGAGAAACCGGGGGTTATGGAGCATAACCGCTCCAAGGTCGGCCCTGACTCGTTGTCCCAGGCTCAGTTGCCGGACGGGAGTGTCCTGGAACTCCTTGAGGCCCAAGATGTCGTCGAGGAGGCCCAGGTTCCGGCGGAAGACGGGTTCGGGAACGTCGTAGATGTCGCGGAGAAGGCGGTAGGTGTCGATGACCGGAACATCCCACCACAAAGAGGTCTTCTGGCCGAAGACAACGCCGATCTGGCGCCCGTTCTTAATCCGATCGCGCCAGGGGACCAGTCCTCCGACCGTCACCACCCCGGAAGTCGGCACCAAGATTCCGGTCAGGCACTTGACCGTTGTCGACTTGCCAGCCCCGTTGGGGCCGATATACCCGACGATCTCCCCCTCCTCGACGTCGAAGGAGATGCCGTCTACCGCGTGGACCTCCCGCGTTTTCCGTCGGAGAAAGCCCAGGGGACCGGTCCCGCGCTTTCGAACGCGAAAGATCTTGACCAGGTCTCGAACCTCGACGATGGCCATATCAGATACCCTCCTCGGGCGGCCGGCCTTCGGTTGAGAGCTGCTCGGCCAAGAGTTGCTCGGCCAGTCTCATGGCCGCCCCGGCGTCATCCAGGGTGGCTTGGACGGGGGCCCTGAACTGCACGGTCTGAACGAAAGCCTCTAGCTCCGGAAGGTAGCCTTGAAGGTAGATAGACTGGTGGGTCAGCCCCGTACTGGCCAGGTTGGGTTGCCACGACAGGGTGCCCCCGGCGGCCTGTTTGGCCGGGAGATCGTCGCTCGGCCCCTGCCGCCCGGCCCGGTAGTGGCGAAAGTTCTCAACATTCCCGACTTCGACGGCCTGCCCTGGCCCGTCGATCCAGAGAGACTCGGTGGGATTGCCCCAGGTGCCCCGGTGAGAAAGAAGGAGGGTCGCCGCTCCCCGTTCGGCTCTCAGGGCGATCTGCCAGGCCGACGGTGTTCCCTGGCCCATCGCCAGGACGTCGGCCGTGGCCTTCCGGATATCGCCGAGGAAGAAGCGGGCGAGGTCCAGGTAGTGGATGGCCACATCTTTCAGGAAGACCTCGTCGTCGGCGCAGGGGCCGGCCACCATCCTAAGCTGGAGGGCCAGGGGAACGGCCCAGGCGCCGGAGATGGACTTGGCCAGGCGATAGGCGGGAGCGAAGCGGCGCATGAACCCCACCTGCACGCTGGTCCCGCTCTGACGGGCCAGCTCGGCCGACCGGGCGATGGCCCCGGCCGTAAGACCCGCCGGCTTTTCGATAAAGATGGGCCGGCCGATGGGAATGAGCTGGTCGAGAACAGACGAGTGCGCCGGGCGTGACGGAGCGGCCACAACCGCGTCGAACGACTCGTGGGCCAGAAGATCGCCGAGGTCGGCGTAGGCCGTCGCCCCCGTCCGGCGGACCACCGCCTCCCGGCGCTCGGCCACGGGGTCCAAGACCGCCGTGACTTCCACTCCCAGAAGCTGAAGAGCCGGAAGCAAGACCCGCTGGCTGTGAAGACCGAGACCGATAAGAGCGACCCGCAAAGGAAAACTCCTCCCTATTCCCGCCGTCGAGGCCTCAAGTCATAACCGCCCCGCCGGCCACGGCCAGGCTCGACCCGGTTATGTACGGGTTCCGGATCAGGGCCAGAGCGGCCTCGGCTACCTCGCCGGGGGTCGCCATGCGGCCCAGGGGCACGCGAAGGGAAACCTCGTGCCGGACGATGTCCCGGAACGGAGACGGGCCGTGAAAGGCCGTGTCGACGAAACCCGGGGTCAGAATGTTGACCGTGATCTTCCTGGCCGCGACTTCCCGCGCCAGAGCCCGGGACAGACCCAGGAGAGCCGCCTTGGCCGTCACGTAGTGAGCGGGTCCGACGCCCTGCAGAGCGGCTGTCGTGCCGATGAAAAGGATGCTGCCGCCGTCGGCCAGGCACTCCAGACCGGCCTTGGCGTAGCGAAAGGCCGCCCCGAGGTTGACGTCGATAACTCGGTCCCATTCGTCCAGGCTGATGTCGCGATGGGTCCCCGGACCGGTCGTCCCGGCGTTCAAGACCAGAATGTCGAGCCGGCCGTCGTCGCCCGAGGCGGCCTTGACCACGTCTGGGGTCCGGTTCCGGTCGCGCATCTCGGCCTCCAGGGGAAGGCATTTGCCCCCGGCGCTCTCGATGGCCGCTCGGGTTTCCTCTGCCGCGGCGGCGTCCCGGTAGGTGAAGGTCACCGAAACTCCGGCCGCGGCCAGGGCCACGCAGATGGCCCGCCCGATACCCCGGCTTCCACCGGTCACCAGGGCCTTCCTTCCTTCCAATTCCATTTAACTCGCCGCCTTTCGGAAAAGGTCGACCAGAATCTCAAAGAGCCAGGCTCGCCGGGCGGCCCAGTCCTGACCGTAGCCCCTCGCCAGGCGTAGACCTTCCGCGTAGGGCACGGCCGCCGCCGCGCCGTTGCGCGCGTGGACGGCTCTCATCTGGTGCTCAAGGCCCGGGCAGACCCGGGTTCCGGTCCGATGGGCCAGGAGAGCCTGCCGGGCCGTGACAAACCAGGGCGAAACATCGACAAAGAGATCGGGCTTGAAACCGCGGGTCGAGAAAGACTCCATGTAAGCCAGTTGGGGCGGCTGGGCCAGCGGCGGGCTGGGGCCGGCCTCGGCCGAAAACAGGGTGCTCAGGAAAACGGCGTCCTCGACCCAGTGCGTCACTTGGCGATGGTGCGGGTGAACGTCGTCGGGCTCGACGGTCAGGACCAGGTCGGCCCGCAAGGTTCGCAGAAGCCGGACCAGGGGCTCGACACCCGGGCCGACCCAGTGCGGGGCGGCCCCCAAAATGGCGGCGGCCTCGGCAGCCTCGGAGCGCCGGGTCTCGGCCATGGCCCCGTAGCCCGCGGGGTCCCCCATTTCCGGGCTGAGTTCGAAGACGGCGATAGCCGTGGACACCTCTGGAAGAAGCGCGAGCCCGGCCAGGATACCACCGACCCCGTACTCCGCGTCGTCGGGATGAGGCGAAACGGCCACGACCTGCCTCATCCCCGCCCCCTCCCGGCCAGCTCATAGACTCCCATCGTGTCGGCCAGGACCCGGTCCCAGGAGAACCGGCCGGCAACCTCTTGCCGCGCGGTGGTGGCGATGCTCGCGGCTCGGTCTCGATCGTCGAAGACCTCGCGGATGGCGGCGGCCAGAGCCGCGGGGTCGTGGTCCGGAACCTTCCAGCCCGTCTCGCCCTGGCGAACCAGGGGACCCAGACCACCCACGTCGCTAACGATAACGGGGGCGCCGGAGGCCATGGCCTCCAGGGCCACCCGGCCCAGGGCCTCCATGTAGCTGGGGATCACGGTCACCGTGGAGGTCTGGTAGAGCCTGATGAGGTCGTGGCCGCCGATGAAGCCGAGAAAGGCGACGTGTCGCCGCAGGTCGAGTTCCGCTACGAGTTTCTGAAGGCCGACGACGTAGGGCTCGTCGCCCGCCCCGGCCAGGAGCGCTCGCACCGGGACGCCCGCGTCTCGCAGGGAGGCAACGGCCTGGAGGAGCGTCTCCAATCCTTTCTCGGGCGAGAGCCGCCCGACGAAGAGAAGGGTCTGGTTGTCGTGGGGGATCCAATCGCCGGCATAGTGGTCCAGGTGAAGGCCCTTGGGAATGACGCTCATCCGGGACCGGTCGGCGCCCATCTCCAGGCACATCCCGGCGATGAACTCGCTGATTGGGATGAGCCAGGCCGACTCGCGGATCGCCCAACTCTCCAGGGCCCTAAAGTAGGCGGCCTCCTGGGGTTCTTGACCGGGCACGGGGGCCGAATACATGTTGTGGACGTGGAAGACAACCGGGACCCCGGTGGTCGCGTGCAGGGCCATGGCCGCCGTGGCCAGCCAATAGCCCTGAAGGACGATCAGGTCGAAGGCCCCATCCGCGGCCTCGAGAACCCGCAAGACCCCTTCCAGGGCCCGCCCGTTCTGCTGGTGGAAGCGAGCCGTGTAGTCGTGAGGCAGGAAGGGGAGGTTTTGGACCCGACAAACGTGAACCCCGTCTTCGGTAGCGAGTTCGGTCTCTGTCGGGCCCTCCGGGGGATGAAAAGCCACCACCCAAGGCTCATGGCCCAGGCGAGCCAGTCCCAGATTGAGTTCGTGCGTGTGGACGGCCGGTCCGCCGGACAGAAACGGTGGGTAGCCGGCCGCGAAGGTCAGTATCCGCATGTCGCCACACCTCCTTGGGTCTCGATGCGGGCCGTCTCTTTCGGCCAGGTCCTGGAAAGACCGCGAACGTCCAGGAGCTTGTCGATGAACGGGCGCAGGGTCTCGTAGGCGAACTCCGGATGATCCGTGAGCAGCACGGCGAGGTCGACCGTCTCCAGGTAGGCCGGGTCCCATTCCCGGATCTCGAAGGGAAGGCCGTCCTGGCCGGCGGGAACGTAGGGATCCATCCCGACCACGTCCAGGCCGAGGAGAGTGAGTATCTCCCCGACCCGGATGGAGGGAGAGTTTCGAGTGTCGCCGCTTCCTTTCTTGTAGCCGAGCCCGAGGAGGGCCACCCGAGGGCCGTCCGGCCGCTCACCGCCGGAGGCCAGTCGCTCCGCCACTTGGGCCGCTACTCTGATGGGCAGGCTCCGGTTCTGGCCGATGGCCGACTCGACTATCCCGGCCGGGCAACCGTAGCGGCGGGCCGTCCAAAGCCAGTAGGCCGCGTTCACGGGCAGGTACATCCCTCCCACGCCGGCCCCGGGCCAGAAGGGCATGAAGCCGAAGGGCTTGGTCGCCGCCAGGGTGACAACCTCGAAGGGGTCGATGCCGGCCCGCCGGCAGAGGTTGGCCATCTCGTTGGCATAAGCGATGTTGACAAAACGGAAGACGTTTTCGTGCAGCTTCACCGCCTCGGCCACGGCGATGGAAGACGCCAGGTGGAGAGGGCCGCCAGCGTCGGCGTAGAGGGCCGCCGCCAGCTCCCGACACAAGGGGCTCGCCCCGGAAATGATCTTGGGCAGGCTCCCGGAACTGGCCAGGGTCCGGTTGCCGGCGTCGCCGCGCTCCGGGACGAAGGCCAGATGGAAGCCGTGGCCCGGTTCTCCGAAACGCCTGGCGAGGACCAAGCCAACCACTTCCTCGGTCATGCCGGGATAACCCGTGCTCTTGACGACGACCAGCGGTCCGGCCTGGACGTGGGCGGCAACCGTCTCGGCCGCCGCCTTCACGTCCGCGACGCGTGGGTCCCCGTCTGGAGTGACCGTGGTCGGAACGGAGATGAGAATGATCTCCCGGTCGGCCAGGTGGTTCGGGTTACAGGTCGGTCTGAGCCGACCCCCGGTGACCAGCCGCCGCAGCTCGTCCGAGGGCACGTCCGAGACGGGTGAGCGAGCCTCTCCAACCGCGGCCACCCTCCCGGCGTCGATGTCGTAGCCAACGACCTCGAACCCCTGGGAGGCCAACTCATAGGCCTGGAACAAGCCGGCCAGGCCGAGCCCCAGCACGCCGATCCTGGCCGAACGGTCTTTGATCCTATCAAGGAGCACGGTCGTCCACTCCCTTGCCGCTTTCTTGGGCCACTCCCTTGCCGCTTTCAACTCCTGCTGCATTCAACGAAGAAGGCGGGGATTACGGCTAGGCCACCCGAGCCATCACGGACGGACGCTCAGCTAGCTAGCGCTGGTTAGGAGATGGCAGCAAGCCATCGCAAGGCCACTGATTCCGGATATGGTGTCAACTTTGTGAGCGCAGGGCTTGCAGTAGGAACTCTTCATAGATCATCCCTCCCTTCCGGACGAGACGTTGGCGCCGGTCTTGCGCCTAGCCCCCCGCGAGCCTTAGACAGCTTGAACTAAGCATGGACTCGATCCATTCGATAGCGTCCGCCTGGGCCACCGTCGGGTCCACCTCGAAAGCGGAAACGACCTTGGCCACTATGTCGTCTATTGTCAGGATTCCGTCACACTGCCCCCAGATGAAAGCCGCGACCGCGTTCAAAATGTAGTACTCGCCCTTGTCCAGGTGGTGAAGACAAGTCGAGTCGCCGGCCGGGAAATGCATTACCTCGTCGGCTCTCAACGGCCTGACCTCTCCACTGACCGCCATACGGTTCACCTTCCCGCCCTAGATGGTGAGTGTCGCGTCGCCGAACTCGTAGAAGAGATACTCTCGCTCAATTGCCTGCCGGTACCCTCGCAGGACGAGTTCCGTCCCGGCGAACGCCGCCGCGAGGGCGATCCGGGTCGACTTGGGTCCGTGGAAATTGGTGATAAAAGCGTCGGCCACTTTGAAGCGGTAGCCGGGGTAGATGTAGAGATTGGTCCAGTGATCACCCGGAGCGACCCGCCCGTCCTCGCCGGCGGCCGACTCCAGGCAACGCATGACCGTCGTGCCGACGATGAACACCCGCGTGCCCGCCTTCTTGGTCTCGGTCAGAAGTTCTGACGTCTCCTCGGGAACGCTGTACCACTCCTCCAGCATCTTGTGTTTCTCCACGTCCTCGGTCTGAATGTCAATGGAGCTGAGGCCGGTGTGGAGAGTGATGTAGCCCATCCTCACCCCTTTGGCGGTCAGGGCATCCAAGAGCTCGGGAGTGAAGTGCCGCCCGGCGGCGGGCATTTCCGCCGATCCGGGGGTTCGGGCGTAGACGGTGTTGTAAAACTCGGCGCCGTAGACCCGATCCACGTACGGTGACATAATCGGGCGTCCGAGTTCGGCCAGAAGATCTTCGAAGTCCGGCCGATCCGGAAACCTCATGATCCAGAGCGGTATCTCCGGTCGGATTCCTTCCACGACGGCTGTCAGGGACGGCCCGAAGTTGATCCTTGCTCCCGGCACCGGATCCCTCCAGGGACGACACTCGGCTTGCCAGACTCCGGCCCCCTTGTAGCACCGAAGCTGGAACTCCAGCCGTCCCAAGCCTTCGACGTCCCCAAAGAGATGAGCGTTGATCGTCCGGCTGTCGTTGAGGATGATCGTGTCCCCAGGGTTGACGTACTCGACCAGGTCGTGGAACCGGCGGTGCTCAATGCCGCCGGTCTTCCGGCACAGGACCAAAAGACGCGCGTTGTCGCGCCTTTCCCCGGCCAACTCTCGCGGACGCGTAGCCAATAGGCGCGTCGGCAATTCGAACTGCAACTCCTTGACCCGCATCAGGCTCCCCCCGTTGGGCTGACAAAGCCTCCGATTAGAAGCGGTGGGGCCCAAAGATCGTTTTGAGCCCAAACCTCGTCACCAAGAGCCGAAACCTCAAGCCTACCCAGGTTGCCGCTCAGGACCACCGGTTGCCCCAGACCCTGAACGGCCCCGTCACGATACGCCCAGCCGAGATCGACCCGCAAATGGACCGATCCGTCTCCCCCGGCGTCGTTCAGCGCGGTGGCGGTCTCAACGACAAGACCCGGCCCGGCCCCGAGAACATCGCTCCACCGAGAGGCGCCCGCCGGAACAACCAGGGTGGCGACACTCGGACGCAGGACCCCGTCCCGAAAGGTGGCCCGCCCCCGCTCTGTCGGACGTGAAGGGTCGCCGCTTACTGTCTCGGCCCCTTCGTCGTCGAAAGGGCGCGCGGAGGGGGCGAACGGAAAGCGCCCGCTTTCGACCAGACCCTCGACGGCGAAGGTCTGGATCGGCGGGCCGTTGAGGCCGGCGCCCGCCGCGGCCACCAGGCTCAAAAGCAGCCGAGCGGCCTGTCCCAAGAAAACGACTGCCCGGGGCGGAGGCACGCTCGGCGACTTCCGGGCCAGCTCGTACCCGCCCAAGGCCGCCCCGCCCCGGCGCCAGTCGTTCCACCGCCGCCAGTCGGTTCGGACCCGGTCGATCATCCGGTTCCAGGCGCCATCTTCGATTCTCAGGGGCGGCAAGCCCCAGTCCGGCGCCAGAAGACTAACCTCCAGGGCGAAGAGGGTCTTTCTGTAGTCCTGGTCCACGCCGGCCGAGTTGGCGTAGCCTACTTCGATTTCCGCCGCCGTGGCCCAAGTGGAGACAAGCCCGCCGGGTGTGATGCCGGCCATCTCGTCCTGGCTCGCCTCTAGGGCCTCGGGCAGGCACGGGCCGAGGCCGCTACCCACGGCGTCCCAACAATCGCAGGGCGTGGCCGGCCGCTGAGCCAGCCAGAGACCACTAGAGACCGCCGCCCCGGTCATGGCCCTGGCCCCCGCCAGCGCGGCCCGGAACTCCTGGGCCACCCCCGTGCCCGCACCCCCGGCTCGCGCCAGACTTACGACGTGAACTGTCCGCCGGCTCTGGAGCGCGGCCAACCGGCGGCGCCCAACGAGATGGACGGTCAACCGTCGTTCCCGGCGCAGGAGATGGAAACCCTCCTCGTCCGGTCTCAGAAGACTCCTCAGCGAACGCACTCCGACCATCATCCAGTCACATCCAGAACCGTGACTCCCAGAGCCGGGCCACCCGACGCGACCGGGAGGGGGAACTGCCCGTTCTTACCGCAGCCGCCTTCTCCGCCTCCGAGAACGGAGACAGAGGCCCCCAGTCCGATGATGTCCATCAGGACCTTGGAGAGATCGCCACTACCCCTGACCGGGCCCACCCTGGAGGCAAGCCTTCCGCGCTTGATGACCCAGGCGTCGGCCGCGCAGACGTGGAAGGGGTTACCCCCCGCCCCACCCCGGGCGCCCCCGAGGTATAGGCCGTCCCAGGTAGCCTCTAAGAGCTCCTCCAAGGACATGGCCCCGGCGGCCATGAGAGTCGTGGCCATTCGAACGATGGGTGGGTGGCGCCAGTTGACTGCCCGCCCGTGGCCGGTTGGCGGCTGACCGGCCATGGCCGCCGTTGTGCAGGAATGAAGCGGAGATTGAAAGACACCCGAGACGACCAGATTCACTCGAGTCGCCCGGACGCCCTCATCGTCGTGAGTGTAGTGGCCGTAAGGGCCGGCCGGAGCCGGATCGTCGTAGACGCTGATCTCCGGGCTAGTCACGGCCTGACCCGGCCGGAGCCATCCGCCGTCCCCTTGGGAGGCCAGGACGTCGGCCTCGGCCGCGTGGCCCAGGACTTCGTGGACCAAGAGGCCGGTGATCTCGGGATCCATCACAACGCGGTAGCGGCCGGCGGAGATAGGTCGCCTGGGAGCGGAAACCGCCTTCCACAAGCTGTCGATTACCGGACCGCACTCGGCCAGATCGGAGAGAGCGGCCGTCGTGCCCAGGCCCCGGTTCAGAGTTCCGCCCGAGACGTGGACCGTGATATCCAGGCTCACCCAAGCCTCATCGGTCTCCACGTGCCCGCCGCGGCTGTTGGCAACCACCCGCCGGCGTCTCGTCTTTCTAAGCTGGAGAACCAGCTCCCCCACCGACCTGCGATTCTCCGTTAGAAGATGACCCAGCCACTCCGCCAATTCGACCGGTGAGAGGCCCGGACGAGTGGCGAGTTCGTTTACGCCACGATAAGTGAGACAAGGGAGAGACGGCAGGAAGCCGGCCTTCGGACCCGCGGAGGCCTGAGCGACGGCCAGGGCCAGGCCTTTCCCGACCAAGGCGGGGGTGATGGACGCCTGAGGCCCATGGGCGGTTCCCAGACGGCCGTTGATCCAGACCCGATAGGCCGCGCCGCGATCGAGGAGGCGAGCGGGAGGAAGAACACGGAGTCCGGCCGGCCCGGCCGAACCCACGATGCGTTCGGTGGCGACCTCTTCCCACCGGACTTCGGCAAGCTGCGATCCCGGGGGACAAAGGCTCTCTGAAATCGGTGTGGGAAGATCCCTGGACGGCATCGGTTGACTCTCCATGGTCTGCCTCTGCGCTGCCAACCCTGTAGTTCAGTGGGTGGCAGGCCAGGTCCTTCCGCTCTATGAATATTCTGTCGAATGGTGGCGGCTTGCGCGGTGGGCGTGATCAAATCCCCGCCGTCAGCGGGGGCGGCGGCCCGGCCCCACGGCCCAACTCTCGCCAAGAAGTCTTAGGTAATCTTCCTGGGTAATGGGCCGGCAGTTGCTGGGCGTGGAGCCGTTGGCGAAGGAGGCCTCGGCCAGGCGATCGAAGTCGGCCGGGCGCACGCGGGGCAGGCTCGCGAAAGCGGGGATGCCGATGTCCCGGGCCAGGTCGCGGATGGCTTCGACCAGAGCCGTGGTCGCCTCCTCCGGCGACAGCCCGGCCACGGTCAGCCCGCAAGCCGCCGCCGCTCGAGCGTGTTTGGCCGGATCGGCCTGGGCGTTAAAGGCGGTCACGGCGGGAAAGAAGATGGAGTTGGCCACTCCGTGCGGGGTGTCGTAGAGACCACCGAGAGCCTCGGCCAGGCAGTGGACGGCCCCGACGTCGGAGTGAGAGAAGGCCAGGCCGGCCAGAGTGGAACCCACCATCATGTCGTAGCGGGCCAGGTGGTTGCGGCCGTCGGCGACCACAGCGCGGAGGGCTGGGAAGATGCGTTCCATGGCCGCCGCGGCCAAGGTGTCGGACATGGGATTGGCCGGCCGGCTGGTGTAGGCCTCCACGGCGTGGACGAGGGCGTCCATCCCGGTGGAAGCGGTGATGTCCCGGGGAAGGGCGTGGGTCGTCAGCGGGTCAACCACGGCCAGAGCCGGCGCTAGTCTCACGTCTTTGACCGTGAACTTGAAGTTGCGGACGGTGTCGGTGATGACCGCCGACCGGGTGACCTCGGAACCCGTGCCGGCCGTCGTCGGGATGGCGACAAGGGGCGTAACCTCCCCGGTCACCTTGCCGCGGCCCTCGTAGTCGCCGACCCGGCCGGGGTGGGTGTTGAGGAGAGCGATGACTTTAGCCGCGTCGAGAACCGAACCTCCGCCGACGGCCACGATGACCTCGGGTCCGAAGACCCGGGCCACGGCCGCGCCGGCCTCGCAGTCGCGGTCCTTGGGGTTGGGTTCAATGCCGTCGAAACACTCGCAGACGAAACCGGCTTCCTCCAGGGACTGCCGGACCAGATCGGTCAGGCCGGCTCGCCTCACGCCGGGGTCGGTCACCAGGAGGGCGCGCCGGGTGGCGACGGGTCGTCCGGCGTCTCCCGCTCCGGGTCGGCCAAAGAGGCCGCGCGTCAGCCGCCCGGTCTCGCCCAGCAATCCTTCCCCAACGTGGATGCGGGTGGGCAGGTGGAAGGCGAAGCTGGGTCCGCCGGTGGTCAATGGTTAACGCTCCCTCCTCCTACCTGGCCCTCCAGGGCACGTCGAGCACAGCCGTCTCCGGAAGATCCGACCCGCCCTGGCGCTGGATCTCAGGCGTGGGCGCGTCGGGCCTGGGCCGGCGGCGGTAGACGAATCTAAGACGGTATTCGCCCGGCGCCAATTCGGTAGCCGGCCCACGCGCGCCCGGCGCCAATTCGGTAGCCGGCCCACGCGCGCCCGGCGCCAATTCGGTAGCCGGCCCGCGCGGAGGGATGAACAGGAAGAAAGCCGTGCCGTCCCGGCCGCGCAGAACCCGGACTCCCGCGACCGCCCGGTAGGCGTTGGCCGGCAGGAAGGTCCGCTCGTGAAGGACCTCGCCCATGCCGTTCACCAGGCGGATCCTGGCCCCGGTCGCGGACAAACGAGGGGTAGCCACGCCACTCGGCTCGGCGGCGGAGCGGCGCTCGGCGCCGGCCGCCAGGCCCACCCCATCAGTCTCAACCGAAATCCTCGTCCCCGCCGGAAGGCGCGGCTCGGTCCCGAAAGCGCGGTAGCGGGCCCAGACCGGGGCCCCGACCCGAACCGGACCGAAGGTCGCCCCGGGTTCGCCCGAGGCGCGAAGCCCCACCTTGCCACGCTCGAGTCCGCCAGACGCCGGCGGGTCGGTCACCTGGCCAAGGCGTTCGCCGTCGGCCCACAGGGTGAGTTGATCCCCGAGGGCGTCCACCGTCAGGAGATGGCCGCTCCCCACCGTCCGCGGCGGGGGCGCCTCCGTCCGCGGCGCGATCCGCTCCCCCGGCCTCGTGTCCTCCCAGAGAACCGTGGACACGCCCCGACGCCTGCGGATCAGGCGACGCCGGACGTCGCCGCCCGGGCCCTCCGGGCCATCCGGCCCCTCCGACCCATCCGGCCCATCCAAGGTGAAGGCGTAGTAGTTTTCCCCGTCTTGGTAGCGGAAGAGCACCCCGGTCTCGCCCCCGGCCGACGGGTAGACCAAGGCCGTCAGGCGATAATCGGTCCAGGCTTCCTCGCCGGCGACGGCCATTGTGGCCACGCCCGTCGCGTGGCTGAGGCGACGCAGGGTCTGACCCTCCACTTCCCAGGCTTCTCCCCCAAACGTCCACCGCCAGGGGAAGGCGTCGACAAAGTCCTCGGCCAGAAGCCAGTCGTCGTGGGCCAGGGCGGCGGGGTAGACGGCCAGGAAGGGGAAGATAGCCTCAGTCGTGGCCCAGCACCACAGTCCGGCCCGCCCGCGGCGGAGAGAGGTCCCGCCGGCGTCGCGGACGGCGAAGAGAGGCAGGCCGTCGAGGTAGCCGAGGAGAGTATCGCCCCGGACCACGACGGCAACCTCGTAGGCCCGTCCGGCCTCGTAAACCCGATTGTCCCGCCAGAGGTCGGTCTCCACACCGGCCACGGTCCGGACCAGGCGACGGCAAAGACGCTGCCGGTCCATGGTGAAGCGGTAGTGGTTTCTCTGGTCCTGGTAGCGGAAGAAGACCCCGACCGCCCCGTCGTCACCGGTTCCGACGCGGGCCACGACCACGTAGTCGGTCAGGGCGGGATTCCCGGCCAGGTACTGACGGCCCTCGCCCAGCCCCGCGGTCCAGGCCGGCGGATGACCGGCGGTGAACTCCTCAAGAAGAAGGGCCCAGGCTTCGCGCGGGGGCTGACGCACCTCCACCCGCTCAAAGGCGACTCCGGCGGCTCGCCAGGACCAGAGGCCGACCCGACCGCGGGCGGGACCCGGCGACGGATCGGTGAGATCGAAGAGCTTGGCCCCGTCGAGGTAGGCCGCGAAGCGTGGTCCGAGGGCGTCGACGACGAGGGATTGGGTGGTCCCCGACTCCGAACGGCCTTCGGCCTGCCAGAGGACCCGAGCCACCCCGTCCGTCACCCCCACCAGGCGCCGGTAGCCTCGATCGGCGTCGATCGAGAGGCGGTAGTGGTTCCGGTCGTCGACCCAGCGGAGGACGACCCCGGCTGACCCACCGGCAAGGCGCAGGCGGGTGTCGAGCCGGAAGTCTCCTAGGGTCTCCGGGCCGCCGACGACCAGGGTTCCCGGCTTGTCGGGCGAGGCGGGGCCGCCCGTCCCGCCGCCCAGGCCGGAGAACTCGCTGAGAACACCGTCGCGGAGAGCCCAGGCCGACCGATCCCCGGAGCCAGTCTCGTCGCGAATGGCCCACTGCCCAACCCGCCTCGTCTCGTCGGTGACAATGAGCCACGCGGCTGCCCCGCCCTGGCCCGAGGACAGGAGGCCGACCCGTCCCCGGTCGAGGGCGCCATCGCCGTCGAAGACGCTGAAAAGGGGTCGCCCATCGAGGTGGCCGTCGAGGCGCGCCCCGCGAGCGAACACGGTTAGATCGCGAGGTCGGCCCGGCCCACCGGTCAACTTGCTGGACAAAAGGGTCGTCTCCCGCCCTCCCAGCCGGCGAACAAGCTCCACCCGCCGGGCGACCTCGTCCAGGGAGAGGCGGTAGGTGTTGTCCGCGTCCCGGTAGCGGAAGACCAGGACGGTGGCTGTGGCGGCCGAACCGGGCGCGGGCTTCTTCAGCGCCGGGCCGCCCAACGCGGGGCCGTCCAGCGCCGGGCCGTCCAGCGCCGGGCCGTCCAGACGCAGGGCCAGGCCGACATCGGCCCAGGTATCAGGGCTGAAGGCTGTCGCCGGCCGGACGCCGGCCAGGCCGGACGTGGTGAGCGACCCCGCCCAGTCCCAGAGGACCCGCGGTCCGGTCAGGGTCTCGACGCGGAGACTGTCGAAAGAGGCGTTGTCCCCGGATCCGCAACAGAACCCGACCCTCCCGCCCGCGCCTTCGGCCTCGTCAAGGCGGAAGAGGAGAACGGAGTCGAGCCAGCCGAGAAGATGCCCGGCCACGCTCTCGACGACCAGGTGGTAGGGGTGCCCTAGGCGGAAGGTGGCCGCCTGGGTCCAGAGGGTCGTCGTGCGGCCCCCCGCCCGCCGGAGGAGAACCCGCCGCCCGCGCCTCGGGTCCAGGAGGAGAAGGCAATAGTGGGTCGGGTCACTCCAGCCGAAAACAAGGCCGATCTCGCCACCCGTTTCCGAGCCCAGGAGAGCTTCGATCCTGAGACCGCGCCAGGCCGGCTCGCCGGTCACGGCCATGGTCCGGGTAGCCCGCTTCTTGCGGGTCAAAACCCGCTTGGCCCGCGGGTCTCCGACCGGTCGATCCGAGATTGGCGCCAGGTGAAGGATGCGGCCCGTCTCGGCCCTCCAACGGGCAGCCCCTCCGGCCCCGGTTCGGCCACTACCGGTTCCGCCCTGGATCCTATAGTGGGCCAGAGCCTCCGGCCCAAACCGTTCCTCGAACAAAAGCCCACCCTGACCGGTGAAGCGGTCTTCAAAAAGCATGGCCTCGCCCTGTTCGGGACGGAGCGCCCCCGGCCAGGCCAGGTACTCCACCCGGTGATGGCTGAGGTCGGCCGGCGCCCGGGCCAGGACAACGACCTTCTCCGGGGTGGATAGGGAAGCTTCGATCAGCTTCAGGTCTTTCGGGACGACTCCGGGGCCCTCGGCATCGCCGCTTGCCTCGGCGGCCCGCTCCACTTCCAGGCTGACCCGGCGCCAATCGACGGGCTCCGAACCCCGGATGAAGTAGCCCAGGGCCGGCCCGCCCGGACGCTCCAGCCGGATAGTCTCCAGACCGGAGATCTGGCCCCGGGAGGCGGAACCAAAGATGGCGGAGGCGAGGGCCTCGTGGGCTCGAACCTCGGCCTCGCGCGGCGGGCCGGGTGGGACGAGGGGGTCCGCGGCCACGCGGGCCACCCCGGCGAGAACAGTGTCGGGCACCGCGACCGCGGACACCTCGGCCCGCCACGTTTCGTCCTGGTAGCTATGGGCCTGATGCACAAAGTTCGCAAAGCGGGATGTCGTGAAGCCGAAACGGTAGACTATCGGGGCCGACGGCCCAAGGTTGTCCAGGCGAAGATCGGCGAAACGAGCCCCCGGATTGCCCCAGACGTACAGGCCAACCCGACCCGCCGGAAAACGGCCGTCGGAGACGGCAAAGATGAGCCGGCCGTCAAGATAGACCCGAAGCTCGGGCCCGATGGCTTCCACTACGATCTGGTAGTCTCGATCCAGGGCGTGGGTGAAGCGGTCCTCGGCCAGGATGGCGCACAGGCCGCCCCGCACGCGGACGAGCCGCCGGTAGCGGCCCTCGCGGTCCATGGAGAACCGGTAGTGGTTGCGGGCGTCACGGAAGCGGAAGACCACCCCGATGGCCCCAGCCGTGGAAGACCGGGCCTCGACCGCCAGGCGGTAGTCGGTCCAGACCGGATCGCCCCGCACCAGCATCGTGCCCGGCTTGGCTGGATCCGCCGGATCGGCCAACCCTCCCCGGATGCCGGAGGTCTGCCGGGCAAACCAGGCTGGAGGCGAAGCCGGGCTCGACCCCGTTGACCAAATCGACGGCCCGCCCTCCGTCCCCTGGTCGATGACCTGCCAGGGGTCGAGTGTCCGCGAGAAATCGTCGTGCAGCAGAAGGGGGGCCAGCCGGGCCTCGTAGGCCGCGTCGGGGTCGAGAACCACGCCCCCGAGAGAGGCGGCCAGGGTCCGGGCCCGCGGAATGCGGCTTGGGTCCAGGGAGAGACAGCCGCTGCCGTTGACAACCCTGACCCAGGCTTCGTCCGTCCTGACCAGCTCAAGGGTCTCGGCCCGCCCCCAGAGGTTCGGGAGAACGACGAGACCGCCCGAGGGGTCGCGAACGGGGCGCCCGCCGGAGTCGTAGAGATAGAGGCCCAGGTCGCGTCCTGCCATGCGGTACATCTGGTCAACGTAGGTGGTGTCAGGCTGGAAGACCACGCCCACATCGTAGGCCCGGTAGACCGGCCTGGGCAGAACGGGCTGGGCGCCACCCGAGCCCCCGGCCCCCGAGCCCCCGGCCCCCGAACCTCCGGCCCCGGCCACCGCAACCGTCGGCGGCACGGTTTGCCGCACGTAGGGGGTGAGGTCGTCGAGACCGCTGGCGAAAGCCGTCCCGGGCGGGTGACCGATGGGCACGGACAGAGGGCCCAGGCCGGGTGGCCCGGCCGTCCGGAAGTAGGCGTACTCCACCGGGGTGCGGGCCGAACTCAGGCTGCCCGCGAACTCCCCCCGGCCGCGGGCCGAGACGGTTGTGATCACCTTGAGACAGTAGGTCGCGTCCGGCTCAAGGACCTCGCCATCACCCCGCCAGCGGGCGAGTTCCTCAATCATGTGCCGCACGGCCTCTTCCCGACGGGCGGACTCGCCGGCGGAGGGTCCGGTTGTGAAGCGCAGGGCGAAAAGACGAAGCTCCCGGGAGCCCCGCACGGTGACCCGGCGGGCCCGGCCGCCACCCGGAACCTGGATAGTCGTCTTGCCGAAGAACGGCCCCCGGCGGAGGCCATCCTCCCCGGTGACGTAGACCTCCAGCCCCCTGTCGTCGCGAGCGACAACCTCCAGGTCGGCGCCTGCCGCAGGAAGGACGATGGTGAACTCACCGCCCCCGTCCGACCCGTCATCCTCGCCCGGCAGGTCCCGGATGGCCAGGCCCAGGGCGTGCCGCAGCCCCTCGACCGGCTCGTCGACCTCCTCGATCTCGGCCGTGACCGCCGGCGTCCAGGAGATGACCAGGTCTAGATCCTCGGGATGGGGCCAGGGTCCGACCAGCGTCAGACCCGGGGCCAGAGCCTCAAAGTCGTGGGAGCGGCGCTCCCTCGGCGGTGCGGGCAGGCAAGGGTAGTCCGGATAGCGGGAGGTGAACCACTCCTCCCACTCCCGCCCGGTGCGGCGGGTGAAGTCAAAGGGGTTTTTCGACCAGAGCCAGAGCTTAGTCTGGCCGGTGGCCCGCCCCCGCCCCTCGGGCAAGGACGGCACGGGGGCCCAGGAACCGTAGAGTCTCGGCACGCCGGGTGGGTTCGGCCCTCGGTCGGCCGCCGCCGTTCGGGCGACAGCCACCCACTCCCGACGGTCGCCCCGCCACTTGAGAAGGGTCACTTCCGCCAGGCCGTAGCGAACCTCGACCGGCCCCTCCCCCTTCTCCGGATCCCCGACAATCTCCGCCTCGGGCGCCAGGACGTCGACGGTCACACCGACCAGGGCGTCGTCGTGGACAGGCCGGGCAAACGTGAGCTGGGGCCGGCCGTCGAGCGGGACGATGGGCAGAGCGACGGAAGGTGGCGGCGGGGGCGGCGCGTCCGGCGAGCGGTCGCTTGGATCGCCCGTCCCGAAAAACCCATCCCGATCCGGGTCGTAGCCGGGGGCCAGGAGAGCCGGTCTCGGCAGAGGCCAGACGGCCGTGCTCAGGAGGTGAGCCACAGCCACCTCCTTGAGCGGGACGGGCAGGGGCGGCCGGCCCGGGCGCGGCCCCCACTGCAGGGTCACGTCGACACCAAAGTCGGGGAGGGGCCAGGGCAGATCCACGGCCACGGCCAACTCGGCCCGGATCTTGAAGGGATCGAAGACCTCGGCCGCCAGGAGGGAGTCGAGGCTCAGTCCAAGCCCGAAGGAGAAGATGGTGAGGGCGACCTTGCCGTGGAAGGCGAGAGCCCCTTTCAGGTAGACCGGCTGCCAACTCAGGCGGAGGTCGCCGGCCAGCCAGGCCTCCAGAGTCAGGGCCACGGGCCCGAACTCCCAAGCCTTCTTCACCCCCACGTGGGCCCCCAGGGCCAGGGCGTCGGCGTCGAGCATCAGATAAGCGTTGGCTTCCACGATCGAAATGAACTTGGCCAGGATGCGCTTTTCGGGCGGCTTGTCCTGGCCAAGGTAAAGGTGCCACTTCGAGGCGTCATTGAAGTCGAAGAAGGCCTCCGCGCTGCCGCGGATGTCGACGACCTGACCATTGGCGCCCGTCTTGTAGGCGGCGTCAAGGCCGAAGAGAACGGACCCGGCCCGGGCGTCCAGGACAAAGAGAGCCCTAAAGATCGGTTCGTCCCGCCCGCTGAGGGCCGCCCTGGGGCGGAGGAGATTGGCCTTGCCCTCGATCATGAGGATGGGCCCCGGGAAGATGATGACCATCAGAAACCGCCCGGCGAAGGTGTAGCCGTTGTCGGCCAGGGTTCCGAGGGTCAGACCGGCCCCCAGAGCCAGGCTGCCCGGCTCGACCTTCCACTTCCGGGCAAAGTCGGTCACCCCCACCGGCTCGGCCTTGTACCAGTCCTGGTACCACTGCTGGTCCGGCCTCTTGTTCGGCTCCATCGACGTGGCGAAAAGCCCGGCCAGGCCGTAGATCGAGAGACCCGTGGTGAAGAGGGGGATGCCGGCCGGCAGTTCGGCGGCCAGGTAGATGGCGAAGAAGGTCGTGGTCCCCTCGCCCGGCCGCTCCTGGGTCCCGAAGACGAGCTTGGCGTCGATCTCAAGGTCTAGACTCTTCAGGGCCAGCTTGATATCGCCGTCGAAACGGTGGACGCCCCCGGGAAGATCCTTGTAGGCGACCTTACCGGAGAAGGCCAGAACGTCGGGAATCTCAAACTCGACCCCGACTCCCTCGAAGGTGAGGCGGGGGGCGCGGGGATCACCGTCGGGGTACCAGATGGCCTTCAGGCCCTCGACCGAGGCCCCGGCGGGCATGCCGTCCACGAGCTTGAGGCCCCCGGAGAAGCCGATCCAGTTCCCGCCGTCATCGGTCTGGCCGAAGCCCATCTTGGTGATCTCGAACCGGAAGCCGAAGAAGTCCAGGGCGTACTGTTCCCGGAGGTTGAGCCAGCCGCCGTCGATCTGGACCTTGCCCTCGGAGTCGATGGACAGCCGGTCGACCTTGAACTCGGGCCAATTGAGGCCGCCCAAGAGGGGTTTCACGCTTCCGGCCAGGGTGGCGGTGAAAACGCCTTGGGCCACGGCGAAGCCGAGGCTCTCAACCTTCAATTCCAGGACGCCTTCCTTTGTAAGGGTGGCCAGGCCGCGCGCGCTGGACAACCGGACGGTGAAGCCGCCGTCCAGGCTGAGACCCACGGTCACGTCCACCGGGCGCTCGAAAAAGGGCAGGTTGAGCGTGCCTTCCAGGGCCGAGGCGGCCAGGGAGTTCTGGACGAAAGTGAGCGAGGCGCTGCGGAGGCTGAGGTTCATCCCGCCCAGGGTCGCCCGCAGGGGTGGGGACCAGGTGTCGGCTACGGTTCCCGAGAAGCCGCCGTTTCCGATATAGGCCTCCCGCACCGAGAGGTTCCCCACCGTGGCCGCTAGGTCGCCCGGCAGGTAGAGGGAGGCCCGGCTGATGTAAAGACCCTTCCAACCGGACGGCTTCCCGGGCGGGGGGTGGCTACCGTCCAGGTAGAGGCCGATCTCCGGCGCCTCGATGACCACGCCGGTCTCGCCGATGAAGCTCGGGGGCAGGCTGATCCGGACTCCGCCCTCAACATTGAAGTTGCCGTCGGTGTCGATCGACAGGGAAACCTGTCCCAGGGTGATGTCCGTGAAGCGGGCCGTGGGGTCGGGTGCCCAGGCGGCCGCGCCACCCGCGCCACCCGCTCCGGCCGCGCCACCTCCGGCCGCCCCACTCGCGCCGGCCGCGCCACCCGCCCGCCGGGCGGGCCGGAGAATCGAGGCGTCGAGCCGCAGGGCCACGGGCACGTCCACCAATCGGAAAGTGGGCGTTGGTTCGGCCCTGAACTCCAGGCGGAAAGCCGTGTAGGAACCGGACGGGGCCAGGACAAGCTTCACCCCGTCGAGGCCGGGCAGACCGATGGACAGCTCCGTCTCAAAGAGGAGAGCCGTCTGGATGACCAAGCTCGGCCGCGTGGTGATGTCCGGGGGCTCAAGCCAGACCCGCTCCAGGAAGTCAAGGCTCGGGGGCCGGCCGAGTAGTTCCGTCGGCCAAAACTGCCCAAGGTACTTCCGGGCCGGAATGAAGTAGGTCGTCACCATGTCGGTAGAAACCCCCGCAAGACGCCCATTATACTGAGCTCCTGCCTCGAGTCGGGATCCTTCAAATCGTACATGGCCGGCGAGTCCGGGCTTGTCGGCGGAGGCAAGGGTAGGGTGCGCCGGGTGACCCAGGGCGGAAGCGGGGCCGGGTGCTCGGAGGAGCTCCAGGTTCGGTCCCAGGTGCCAAGGGCCCGGTCGATATCCCGCAGCCGGCCCCGGGCCCAGGAGTCGGGGGCCAGACCGAAGTGCCCGCCCCAGAGGTCCACTCTCACCTTTTCGGCCAGGCTCTCATAGTCGGTGACGGGAGCGCCCCGGCGATCCAGGGCCGGACCGAGCACGGCGGCCGAGGCCTCTATGTCCGTATAGAGGCTACGGCGCTCGCAGTTGGCCGTTCCGGCGTGAAGCCAGCGATCGTCCACAATGGTGAGCTTGGAATGGACAACCACATCCGTTCTCTGGAAGAAGCCCACCCGGGCCTGCTGCTGGGGTGTGAGACGCCGGGCCGGATCGCTCTGGCCGAGAAGGTGGTTATTGATGGCCTCGACCAGGGACGTGAAGTCGGGCACATCGGTGGGATCGATTTCGCCGGTCAGAAGGATGACCTTCAAGCGATCCACGGCCCGCAGACGCTCGTTGAGCCAGTCCATGATATCCCGCGAGAAGAAAGCCTGATCCTCAAGATAGACATAGCTGTTGGCCGTCCGGATGGCCTTACGCAGGGCGGCCGGAATCTCGAAAAGACCGCTCGGGGCGAAGCTGAGCGGCTGCATGCCCATCGAGATTAGGCCCGAAAAGCGGAAACGCGGCAAGGTCCGGGTCACCTGAACGGCATGGGGTCCGCGAACGGTCGCGCCGAGGTCACGGTCGGGAATGGCCGTTGTCCCCGGCTCCACGCTTCGGACGATGTTCGAGCCGACCATCCAACGCTCGGCGGTGCGGCGGAGCTGCTCGTTCCAGATGTCGCGGTAGAGGTTGTAGAGAGTCTGGACCGCCGGTCCCTCAATCTGGAGGGTAAAGTCGTGCCAGCTATGCTCCTCATGGAGTTCCCCGTCGACCCGATTCGGGACGAAGTCGAGGCCTCCGATGAAAGCCCGGGGGCCGCCGCCCGTCCCGTCCCCGCCCGTCCCGCCCGTCCCGCCCCCGCCCGTCCCGCTGGTGACGACCATCTTGAGATGCACCGAACCGGCCAGGTGGCCCACGGTCAGGCCGATGGCCCGCTGGGCCAGGGGACGCGGGGCCGCCGACCCGCCCGGGCCGCTCGTGGCCTTCCGGAGCCAGTCCAGGGAGAGGACGGTGCCGACGACAACGTTCCAGTAAGACGCCATGGCCTCGTTTGACGAGGCGTTGAGGATGAGATCGCTGACCCAACCCATGACCCGGATGTCCACACCCGCGGCGGCCTTGTCGGCCAGGACCTGCCCCAGGACAGGAGACGGACCCGACTCGCCGACCAGACTGAATGGACCCAGGGTGTCCGTCTCGCGGGTCACTGGGGAGGTAGGTTGTTGGGCCCCGGCCGGAACGGTTCCCGAGGTAATGGTTCCCGGTCCCTGGGCGATGTGCAGCCACCAGCCGGCGGTGTAGAAAAACTGCTGCGAGGCCTGGGGCCCGCCGAGCCCGGTTAGAATGTCGCGGATCGTGCCGAAGTAGCGCTTACCGTCAATGATCGGAGTGACAAGGTTTCCGCGGACGATGGTCGGGGCGGCCTCGTCCGGCGTGAGATCAGACGCGGTGACGAAGAACCGGCGGATGTCGGCTTCGAGGGTCATATGGCGCCTCCCATCGACGGCTCTACCCCCGGCCCACGGGCACTAAGGCCGCGGTCCCACGGAAACCGGCTCGCCCAGGGCCGTGGCCCCGGTGGCCTTGCGCAGGCGCAACCGGTACTGGTAAACCGCGCCGGCGCCACCACCACCGGCGGATCCGGCATTTGGATCGGCGGTGGCATCGATGACCGAGTGGGCCCCGGGCCCGCGCCACTCGCCAAGCTTCTCCCAGAAGCCCACGCCACCCCGCCGGCGTTCGAGCAAGGATTCGTCCTCGCCGGTCCAACTGATCCGAACCGCCGGCCGGTCCCAGTTCTCGCCCCCGGCCCCCGCTCCGTCGGAACCGGCGTCGTCAACCCAGGCGACAACGAGCCTGGGGATGGAGGGTGGGGCTTCGTCGAAGCTACGGGCGACCACCGGGTCGCAGGGTTGGGAGGCGTTGCCGGCCGTGTCGACCGCGACCAGGCGATAGTGGAACGTCCTGAGACCGGGCAGCCCGCCGTCCTCCCAGGTGGCCTCGGCCGGTCTGGTCTCCGGCTCACCGGTCGGGACGGCCCAGGTGAAGGCCAGGGTCATGAGGCGAAGGTCGCGGGCCTCCTCGGGACGCGCGGCGCGATAGATCCGATACTCGGCCAGGTCGGCCTCCCGGCTGACGACAAAACGGAGAGTCACCCGGCGATCCCCGCCGGTGGCGGCGGTCACGACCGGGACGCGTGGCGGCACGACGTTGGGCAGCCACACGGGCTGGCCGGCCAGGCTCAGGCCGCTTTGATTGTGAGCCGCGTCGAGGTAGGCGGCGCGGTAGAAGTAGGCGTTGGTCGAACCGCCGTCAAGGGTGTCGACGTAGGCCCGCAGGGCTCGGTCGACGGCGAAACCCGGCGGGTTGTCGGGCCCCACGCGGTTAGCCACCGCCGGATCGGTCGGGTCCAGCGGGCGGGCCGTGACCGGCGCGAAGGCCCGCTCCAGACCGGGAAGCCCGGCCAGGACGCGAAGGGCATCCTGGGAGAGGGCGCGATAGTAGCCCGCAGCCAGGTCGGAGCCCTCGCGGGTCTTGGGGACGGCGTTCAGGCCCTCGAGTTCCGAAGCCACCCGCTCGCGGCGCCCGGCGGTCCAGCCGGGTTCGTCCGCCTCCCGCGGGAAGCAGGCAAGGTCGGTGGCCGCCAAGGCCGGGCGCGGCCGGCGGGCCCAGTCTTCCTGGAAGATCGATCTGTCGAGGGCCCGGTAGATGTGGACCGGCAGTCCCTCGGGTGGTCCGTCCGGCGGGCCCGGCCGCCAACGATAGGTGTAGAACGAGCGACCGTGATAGTCGGCCGCGGTGGCGAAAACGCGGTCGGAGTCGGGCGGAATGGACACGGGTGTCGGCGGGGGCCGGCGGCGAACGAGAACAACCTTGGCCGGGCCGCCGATGGGGCTCTCGTTTCCTCGGTCGTCGGCCGTGGTCACGCCGACGTGGGCCCAGGCAATGGGGCGGGCCAGGGTAGTCGAAAGGGGGACGGCGGATGGAGACGGCGTCTCGCCCGGACTCGGCCAGAAAACATCGTAGCGGCGAACCACTTCCCGTCCGGCCGGGTCGAGCTCCACGCCGGCCGGATGGTCGTAGGGGACAACGAAGAGACGGTGATCCCAGGAGGCCGAGGCCCGGCGCCGGCCGTCCGTCGGGGCCCGGCCCCGACCGAATGACTCTCCCGGCAGGTCGCTGCCGCCGTGGAAGTAGACCCGGAACTCCTTGGTGTCCGGGGCCACGTCCATGTGACCTCTGACCCAGGTGAAGCGGACCCGGAGACCGATCACGTCGCCCGCTCCCCGGCCACGCATGGCCTCCCGCCAGGCGAGATAGGGGGCGTCCTTCACCACCAGGGGGTCGCCTGGATCGAGAACGAAGGCCTCCACCCCGGCCGGAGGCGGGGGTGGAATCTTGTCGAGAAGACGAACACCAAAGGGATGAATCCGAGCGTCGCGGGAAGCGCCTCGGTAGTACCAGGGCTTGGGATCGGAACAGGGGGCCCACTGCCACCATTCGCCGGGGCGGGACAGAGGACTCTGCCGCCCGAAGAGGTCTATGCCGCTGACCCGGTAGCTGTGCCAGCCATCGGTCATGCCACCGTCGAGGGCCGCGAAACCGCCTCGGGGCCAGCCAGGCACGGGGGGCAGGGCCAAGCGGTCGGCGGCGGATACCGTCGAGCCGTGGTCCCCGGCCGGGACGACCCCCGGAGCGCCACCCGCCCGGGCCGCGACAACAGCCAGGTTCTCCGTCACGGTGGAGTAGTCCTCGGGTGGTGGTGGTGAGGACGGCTCCGCCGGACCGAGGTCGGCCCGCCAGATATTCCAGAGCACCGGGCGGCCGGGAAGCAGACCGCCGGCAGGTCCCGCGCCGGTCTCCCAGCGGAGGCCGGTTACGTTTCTCCAGTCCAAAAGGCACCCGTCGGGGCCACGAACGAAGGTCCCCGGCAGAGCGAAGGTCCGGAGACCCTCCGGCGCCGGCAGGGGTTTGGCCGGGGCGGCCTTGAGGTCGAAAGCGATGTAGGCCAGGTGGCCGGAGGAAAGGTGACCCTCATCCCGCTCGAGGCTCGGCCCCAGCTTGCCGAGACCGGCCTCCTCGAAAGGGGCCGTGAAGGCGCCCACCAGAAGGTAGTCGTAGGACACCCCCGGCTCGGCGGTGCGATCGAGCCAGTAGAGGCCAAGCATCTGAGCCATGGCCGGATGGAGAGAGGCCGCCAGAATAAGGTCGAGCGGGCGCTGGGCGGGCATCCGAGGGGTATCGGTCCCCGCGTCGGCCGAGGCCGTCACCACCGTGGACACGGATGCCATCGGCGGCCCGGCGGGGCCGCCGTGAACAAGAGCCTTCAACTCACGATGAAGGTCCTGGAACGGCCGGCCACCCCAACGGCCGGGCTCCCCGTACTCCACCCGGGCCAGGGCTTCTTCTTCCGCCCGCGAGGAGCTCGGACGGGAGAGCGGGTAGTGCCTCTCGGCCACGGGCAGGCCGAGGGGGTAGGGGAAGCCCCCGAGGGGTTCCCAGTCCCGGCCGGCCTCCTGCCAGACGGGAACGTAGGCCAGTTCCAGAAGAAGCGCCGGCGGCGAGGAAGGGTCCCGGGAGAGACCGGCGTCGGTTGATGGTCCACCGCCGGGCGAAGTCCCGACCTCAAAGCGCAGACCGGTGATCCAGTCGAAGGCGAAGCGAACCTCAATCTCCCGAGCGCCCGCGCCGTCGCCCCCACGATCGTTCTTGACCAGTTCCTCCCCGACGGGCGTGAGGCCCGACAGGGCTGTGACCCGAATCTCGACCCCGGGCTCAAGTCGGAGGACGGCCACCAGGCGCCGGGCGACACGACCGGGACGGAAGTGAAAGGTCAGGCGTAAAGCATCCCTTCCCGCAGCTAGGTCCGCGGTTAGGTCCACAGCCAGGGTGCGGGCTGGGGGCGAGCCGGGAGTCGCCGCGGGGACAGCCACCAGGACCAGCGGTTGATCGCCCACCAGTCGTCCCGATGGTAGGTCCCCCCGCCGGCCCGAGACGCGACCTCGGGAAGCGGCAGCCGTCCACTCCAGGCTCAGGCGGGCCGGTTCGCCGGCCCGATGCTTCCGGCGGAAGAGGTGATAACCGTGCCAGGGAAAGCCGAGGCCGGGAGCGGCGGCCCAGCGGAGATGAATGCCATCATCCAGGCGAGGCCAGGAGGCGTAGGGAGGGTGGTCGTCTCGCACACCGAGCCCGACCATGGCCAATTGGCGGACCTGGGGCGATGACATGGCCCGGGCCTCCCGTTCCCGACCCGCGCCAGTCAGCGAGGCGGGCCGCGTTATCTGGCAAGGACAGGAAAGATCGGGAAGGTGCTGGCGGTGGGTTCGACAGGAGTCGATGCGATCCTCCACGGGCAAGGCCGCCCACAGGGTCCGGGGCCGGTCCGCTAGAGGCCGGACCGGCCCAGGGAGGGCGGACCACCTCAGCCGACAGTCTTCCTAGGCCAGGAAGAGAGCCACCCCCATCGTCATGTCGCTGCTCGTATAGAAATGCGTCGCACTGATGCAGTCGATCGAGCAGTGGGTCAGGCAAGCGGGGTAGCAGTATGCCGGCCCGGGGTCAGAGTCAAGATCGAAGACCTTCATGATCATCACCTCCTTGGGTCAGTTGAGCAGAGGAACGGGGCTATCTCTTGACCGCGGCCAAGCCAGAATCCTGCACTGCAGGCAGATTCCGGTCGAATGGCCCATGGCGCTACCAGGACGGCCCAGTCGACCTTCCACCGGCTCGCTCCCCATCCTCCCCGCCCCGCTCTTGTTCATCTCTGCCCGCCGCCTTGTGGCAGGTTCCGACGCCGGTCTGTCGAAGACTGCCAATCGAGGATGTCATTTCCGGCGCGGCCCTCAGGTCATTGAGCATTCTCCATCTTCGGCGAAGGTTCGCATCTCGTACCGTCGTCCCATCCCACCACACTCCCGGATAGACCCCGCTACCGCGCCGAAGGGAGGTAAAACATGGCAGACGAGAAGCTTCTGGCAGTGCTTCAGGACAAGAAGGTTCTTCTTGAGGCCTACGCCGCGAGTTCGGCTCAAGTGATGCGGCTGGCTTTTCAGAAGATCAAGGCCCTCCAACCCTTCAAGGGTCGGGCCGACCTGGCTCCTCCGGTCCTGGAGAAGCTCATCGGCATTCGCCCGCCGGGTGACCCCGTCGTCGTTGGGGCTCACCTATACGCCCTGGAACTCACCGGGGCTCGCCGGGAAATTGCCAAAGGCGTGACGTTCGTGCTCAAGGATCAGGGGCGCAAGGACCCCCACCTGGTGGGACTCCTGGCCGGATACACGGGGATTACCCTGGTGAAACCCGAGGGGCGTGTGGCGCCCAAAGTGGCGGCCAAGATCCTCCGGCCGCGCGACCTTGACGAGCTCCTCAAGCTCGTTGAGAGAGAGGGGGGTCAGCCATGAGTCACCGGATCCTGGTAACCAGCCTCGGAACCGTTGTCGACCACTGGCACAAGGACGACGTCTACGGCGAGATCTCCGACGCGGACAAAGCCACTATGCAGGCCAACGCGCTGGCCACCTACCCGGGCATCACGCCGGTTGAGTATATCCATCTCGACCACACCATCGAAGTCCTGCTCCCGTCCTACAAGTGGAACTGCTGGGGCTTCACCTTCAACCCACGGCAGTGCTGGGTCGGCCTCGACGGCTCGGACATCCAGCTCATCCTAAACGACAACGGCACTCAGGTCTTCGTGCCCAACCTCCGCATCGGCGACGTTATCTGCTACCGCAATGCCGGCACGATCACCCACACCGGGCGCATCTGGTCGCTGGACGCCGCCGGCAATCCCGCTCTCGTTCAGAGCAAGTGGGGTTCCCTGGGCGAGTACTTCCACGCCCCCGCCACTGTTCCGGCCAGCTATGGCGCTGACAGGACCTACTGGCGGGTGACGCCTCTCGGCGGCAAGGGCGACGCCTGGGTCAAAGACTGCGGGGCCGACGACCGTCTCCCCTACGCGCCCTGTAGCGAGTTCTACCTCAGCCCCGATCTCTGGTGCAACAACTCCGGCGGCACGACCCACGAGGACCCGCACCGCGGGTCTCCCAACCAACTCTGGGTCAAGGTCCGTAATGCCGACACCCTGGCCATCACCAACGCCGAGGTTCGCGTCTACTGGGCCAACCCCACCGGGGGCATGCCCCACACCGAGTGGGCCCTTATCGGCACAGCCCTGGTCAGCGTTCCCGCCGGGGCCGGCAACGAGGCCACCGCCGGGCCGATCATGTGGACCCCGGGCGCGGCCGAGCCGGAGCACTGTTGCCTCTTCGCCATCGTCAACACGGGCGAGGACTACCACGAACCGACGACCCTCGACCCGATCGTCTGGCCCTTCGATATCGCCAGAGACAACAACATTATCTGGAAGAACATGTGGATCGAAGAGGTTCCTGCCCCGCCGCCTCCGGGGGCGCCCACCGCGCCTGGGGGGAACCAGGGCAAGACCCTCACCTTCGTGGCCAAGAACCCGTTTAACACGGCCGCGATAGTCGAAGTGAAGGTGAAAGTGCGCCCGATCACGGGCGAGGACGTCCTACACATGGGCTTCGCCGCCCAGGCCCTGACCCGGGCCGGCGGACCGGTCCTCAAGGACCTCCAGGTCAAGCCGGTCAAGCCGGGCGAGGTCGTCGCCGCAAGGCACGTCCTCTTCCCCACCAGCGTGGCGAAGGTGTCCAGACTCCTCGGACCCAAGCTCAAGCCCAACGTGGCTATCGACTTCCTCAAGACGGAGACCACCTGGCGCAAGCGCGGTGGGGCCCTGCACGACAAGGGCCTGGTCTTCTCCCTTGGCAGAGTCGCCCCCGGAAAGGGTGGGCGCATCGACTTCAGAGTGGCCGCCCTTCCCGGCGCCAAGCCCGGAGACATCCACCGCATCGACTTCGAGCAGACCGTCGGTGGTCAGGTCACCGGCGGCGGCGCGTACGTGATCGTAGTGAAGGGGTAAGGGCTCGGGCGGGGGAGCGACCCCGTGCGGGCAAGAGCGAAGGAGCAAGAGAGAAAGGGCAAGAGCGAAGGGGCCGGGCGGCGTGAGCACGGGCCGCCCGGCCCCTTGGTTTCTTCAGCCCTTCCGTCAGCCTATTGCTGAACGAACGAGAGTCCGACAAACTCGTTCACGTGTAGCATAATGATGTCGCCTGGATAAAGAAGACAGACTGGCCCGCACAGGTTCATGCACTCAATCGGGACGGAGCTAGTCCGCGGGTACGGATCAAACCTGTCCACCTCGACTCCACCTCCCCCCTGGGACAATGACTCCTCTTTGACGGACGCGAGCCGCGAGGAACCCGCTGTCGGCTGGGGCTTGTCCGTGCCGCGGATGGGTTCCTTCTATTCGACCCGATAGAGAGACTGGCCCGCAGGGCCTCCATCCGCTCCGTGGCCGCCACCGTCACCCCGCCGGGGGCACCGGCCGTGGCCAGGCCGCGGCCGATCACATCGTTGTGAAGGGGGCCAAGGCCCATCAGACCGGGGCCCTCGGCTCGCACGAGATCATCGTCATGCCCACTCTGGCTCTCGGGCCCGGGGAAGAAGCCTACGCCGTGTCCTTCGCCATTCCCTCGACGGCCAAGGGTCTCGTCTTTATCGTCGGCCGGCAGTCCGGAGACCTTCGCTGCCTCTACGACCCACCCATGGATCAGGGCAACGCGCGTTTTGGCGGGCACGAGGCCCTCACGGTCTTTGACAACGTGGAAGTGCCCATGGAGAGAGTCTTTCTCCTCGGCGAGGTCGCCTTCAGCGGGAAGCTCGTGGAGCGCTTCGCCGGCTTCCACCGCCAGAGCTACGGAGGCTGCAAGGCCGGGGTCGGCGACGTCCTGATCGGCGCCGCGGCTCTGGCGGCCGACTACAACGGCGTGGCCGGAGCTTCCCACGTGCGGGACAAGCTGGTGGAGATGATCCACCTCAACGAGACGATCTACTCCTGCGGTCTGGCCTGTTCCCACGAAGGCCGGGAGACGGCCTCAGGGGCCTACCTCAATCTGGCCGGCGGCCTCGTCTCCACCCTGCCCTCGGCCCGGGATCTGGACAATCCCGAGACCGGGGAGCTTGTCCTCAAGTACCTCAAGGGCGTTCCCGGAGTAGCCACCGAAGACAGGATGCGGGTCATGCGCCTCATCGAGCACCTCACCCTGGGCCGGGGGGCCGTCGGCTACCTGCCGGAGTCCCTCCACGGGGCCGGCTCACCCCAGGCCCAGCGCCTGGTCATCGGGCGCCAGGCCCCCCTGGAGGAATACAAGCGGGCGGCCAGAGAGCTGGCGGGGATATCGTCACGGCCAAGGTCTGGCGGGTAGCCTAGTCCCAGCCGCGCTAGCTAGCCTGAACCAGGATGGTCACGCGGGTGATCATGCCGCGGGCCACCGTCAGAGTGACTGTGTCGCCGGTGGTGACCTCGCTGGCGGCGACCTCCGCGCCGTGGTAGTAGACCTTCGCCTCCGGGTCGACGGCGCGGGTGGTATCATGTCCGCCGGACCTCACGGTCAGGGTCAGGAGCTTGCCACTGGCGTCGACGACGCTGCCGAGGACGGTCCCCGTGATCTCGGACACGGCATAGGTCGCCGCGACGGCGGTCACCCGGTCCTGGGTGTCCAGGGTCAGGGTGACAGAGTCACCGGGGCGCACGTCCCCAAGGTGAGCGGCGTGGCCGTTGATCGTTACAGTAGCGGCCCTGACCACCTCGTAGGTCTCCTCGTCCGGAACCTCGCCGCCCACGGGGATGATGGAGATGGCGCCGGCCGGGTCGGGATTGAACCCGGCGCGAAGCACCACCCGGGTGACAGTGCCCTCCACCGCGGTCGCGTGGTCCTCCGGATCGATCTCACCCGCTGTGACCTTGCCGCTGGTGAGGGTCAGTTCCACCGTCTGGCCGGCGGTGATCTGGTTGGCCGCGACCGGGTGCCCGTCCTTGGTGATGACCACCGTCGCGGCGGCGGTGAAGGTCTCGGTCTTGTTATCGTGCCACAGGGTGATCGAGGTCAGCTTGCCGGCGGCGCCGAGGGTCAGGGTCAGAACCATGCCGGTGACCTTGGTCGTCTCGGGTCTTGCCGTGGTATCACCGTCGATGAGCAGAACCTGGCCGTCCTCGTTGAGGTAGAGAGTCACTTTGAGGCCAGCGGTCACCGCCGCCAGGGTCGACTGCCGGCCATCGAGAATGACCACGACGCCGGGGGCCAGGCTGTAGGTCTCCTCGTCCTCCTCGTCGTCCTCATCTCCGGACAGCCCACTGTCGGGAATGACAGTCATGGTCGAAGGCGCCGCCGGGTGGGTGGAGACGTGGACCTCGACCACCTCGCCGGAGATGATGCCGCGGTCGAGATCCGTGTCAATGTAATCATCCAGGCGGCTCAGCAGCGCGGCGATCTCGGCGCGGACGACCGGCTGGTTGGGTCGGAGGGCGCCGCCCGAGCCGCGGACAATGCCCAGTTCAACGCCTAGCGCGACGTAGCCCCAGGCCCAAGCCGGCACGGCCGAGGCGTCCTTGAAGGGGAGCGCGACGTTGATCCTCTCGTCGGCCTCGCGGCCCAGCCCGGCCGCCTCCAGGAGCACGACGATGACTTCCACGCGCTTGGCCCGAGCGTTGGGCTGGAAGGTCGGCCCGCCGCCACCCTGCATCAGGGGCCAGAGATAGCCCTGCTTCAAAGCGTAGGCCAGGCACTCGCGGGCCCCCGGCCAGGCCGGAATGGCCCGGTAGTCGGCGAAGGTGGCGCCAAGGAGCGCGGCCACCGCCTCCGGGGTCAGGGCCTGAGCCTCGTCCTCGAACCCCATGAGCCGCGTCGCCAGGACGACCATCTCCAGCCGGGACACGTGGTTCTTTGGTCCGAACAGGCCCTTGCCGTAGCCCTGCATGACGCCCTTGGCGGCCATGGTCTCGATGTCCGGCCAGGCCCAATCGTCGCCGCTGACGTCTGAGAACCAGGGCGCTCCGCCCTTGGCCTTGCCGTGCCCGTTTCCGCCCTTGGCGAGGTCCCCCCGCGGACCCGCGACAGCGAGCGCGGGGCCAGCGGTCAGCGCCAGGGCCAAGACGACCACGGCCGCCATCGCCCGGGAACGCAAGCGACGAGTCGTCACGTCGGTTCCCCTCCGTTCTCTTCCTGCCCCGAACACTCGCGGCGCGGGGGCCACTCGACATGTATAGTCAGAAGGTGGGGGGCAGATGTCGGGCGTGGCCTCAGAGGAGAACGCTGGGTGACCGAGTGGGAGGGGCGCGGACCCGGCGAGCCGACCCGGCGAAGGCCGCTCGGCTCCACGCCAGAACGGGAAGGAACCGAGTTGTCGCATAGCGTCTTCCAGGCCGTCTCGGGCGGGGGCGGTGGATTCGATGGCCGCGCCAGCGAGGGCCACGACCTCTGCCCGCTTCAGTGGCCGAGAAAGGAGGCCTTCCTATTGGGTATCTGGTCGACATGCCGGTCGCGCCCAGCCGGCTAGGATGGCGTGCCGAACGCGGGGCAGGGCACAGGTCGCGGGGGAGGGGGCAATCCCTCCCCTCCGTCGCTTGTCCGGACCGCGGAAGCGCGCACGGCGCCTGCATCCACCCGAACTCGGCCTCGGCTCCGTCGCGCCACTGGTAGCGCCTGCTCGTCCACAATCGGCTTGGAGATGACTGCTGGTTGGCGCTATGCGCTCCTGACGTGGCCAAGTCCCTGGCACTTGGGGCACTTGATCATCTGCTCCGAATTGGCGTCCTTCACCTCACCCTTGCCACCGCACTTCGGACACCTCATCTCTGGGCTCCGCGGCCCCCGTTCCCGGTTCCAGCTTTCCGTCATGAGGCACCCCTCCTCTACACCTGAATCGGAGTCTGCTTTCGTGGAAGACCCTGGCAGCCTGCTGCCCCAATTGTAGGCCTGCCCACGAGGCCGGTAGGGACGGGGCATCTGGGAGAGGGGGCTCAGGTGGAAGGAGACTACGTCGCCGATCCAAGGCTGAGCAGCCGCAGGACGAGCAGGAGAAACCAGGCAAGCAGCAGCAAGTACCCGACTTCCACGGGACAGTGTACGAGTAGTCCTCCTGGCTACCGGCGTGGGCTTGGCCTACCTTCTCATCGGCGTGGCCATCTAGAGTTGGGTTTCCAGCTCGACGATCTTGCGGCGGAACGCCTCCAACTCCCCAGCCATCTGGGCGGCGACAGATGGCAGGGCTTCGACGAGGGGTAGCATCTTGTCCCAGCGGAGTTCGTACCCGTAGGCGTGGCGCTCCACGTGCCTAAACGACCGGTAGTCACTCAGCTTGCGATAGAGGTCGGGGCTGATAACGGTGGGCCGTACCCCGCGAACCTCGTGGGCAACCTGGTCCAAGAGGGTGGCGTGCCATGCGTCTCCCTTGGGAACCGACCCGTCAATGGCGGACGCAATGATGGCGAAGATGCTCTCCGCCGCCGAATAGAGATCATCCAGGTAGCTCGCCGCGGCCCGGATGTCGTGCTCGGACCGGGATACATCACGAGACGCGGTAAGGTCCGTCATCTGGTCAACTACCCTGGCTACGGCCTCCAGGTGCTTGGCGGCCCGGGCCCATACTACGTCGATGGAATGGCTCATTCCAGCTCGACCCCCCTAGCCTCTATCTCCTGACGCAAAGCGCGGTCGGCCTCGCTTTCGAGGTCCTCCCACAGCACGAGGTGAAGCCGACGGGGCAAAAGAGCTCTTTCCAGATCGCCGTAGAGGGGGTAGTAGAGGCTCTGCGGGAGACCCTCGACGCAGAGATCGATGTCGGAGTCCTCGCCAAATGGGCCGGTGACCAGCGACCCGAAAAGGACGGCCCGCCGGACACCGTACCTCTCGCGGACCAGGCGCGCCGCCAGCCGCACCTTATCCAGCGCTTCGGCTCTTGCCCGCTCAAGGACCCGCTCCCGTGCGCGAGCGCGATCCTTCCATCCCCTTAGGTACTCGTCTCTCTCGGCAGGCGTAAGGAGTTCCCCCACCGGCGTCACCCCCTTGCCCCGTGCTCTCTCCCCGATTGTACCACGAGCGAGGCCGGCATCATATGGCCCTCCGCGGACCGGGCGCAGGTGACACGGGCGACGGGAATGAACCTCCTGAGGTTAACTCGACCCAAGTTGACCTTGAGAGGTTAACCGGCGGAAGGAAGATGTGGTCCAGTCGCGATCCCCTGCCCGGGATGAGCCGGCCTGTAGGCCCGACTCACGGCTTCCGGGTCTTCGCGCTGTCCATACGACTACCCCAGAGCCGCCGCGGCCTCAGGATCTCTGCCACATAGGTGCCGGCCGCGCCAAGAAACGGAACATAAGCCGAGTAGCCGCCCATGGCCCATCCCAGACTGAGTGCGAGAAACGCTCCCGCCGCGGGCCACAAACCCCTGCGCAAGTCGCTAGACGTCATCACCCTCGCTCCCTTCCAGCGGATCCCAAGCGGCGCGGGCCGTCCGAGAACGGCCTCGAACACGGGAACGGCTTCGAGCAGGGCCAGCACAACGGATGGCTCACCCGGCCTCGCCTGGAGACCGAGTCCACCACCTACCTCTGGGACGGTCTTCGCGTGCTGGCGGAGTACACGGATAAGGGCGCTCCACTGGCGGAGTACTACACGGCCGGCGACCGTGTCCTGGCCCGGAAGATGTTCGGCTACCACGGCCGGAAGGAGCCGGGCGCTCCCGACCTTCAGACCAACGGTGGCCTGCTCTACTACAACTACGACGGCCTCGGCAACGTCAGCCTGCTCACCGACCGCCTCGGCGAGCCGGAAGCCAGCTATCGCTACGACGCCTTCGGCGGCCTGCTCACCAGCGCCACGGCCCCTTACAACCTCTACGGTCCCTTCGGCAAGGAGTTCGATCCCGCCTCGGGCCTCATCTACTTCGGCGCCCGCTGGTATGACGCGTCGGTGGGGCGCTTCACCACTCCAGACCCGGCGCCTGGGGCCCTGCGGGACCCCCTAACCCTTAACCCCTACCTTTTCGCCAAGGCCAACCCCGTGAACTTCGTCGACCGGTGGGGGCTGCACGCGGAGGAGACGGCCTCCACGTACACGCACGATGTGACGGCCGACTATCGGGAAGTCACGGCCACGACGTGGCTCGCGTCGGTCGAGGTATCCTACACCTCGGAGGTCTCCCGAAGCCCAAGGGAGGTGGTCCTACACCACGTCTACCGGCATCGCCACTTGTACCAACGGATCGAGTTACGTTCGGAGCGTCGGGTACGACCGGACGGCTATGAGTATTGGGAGCTTGTGAAGGACATCGAGTACACCTACTGGAAAACGATTGAGTCGTCCGATGAATGGGAGACCATCGACCTGATCGGTCCCAAACGGCAGGACCTGGTGGAAGCAGCGGGGGTGGCCCCAGGCTCGTGGAGCCCGCCGGGCGATGCGGGGTCGAGGGAAGTCGTAGTGAACCCGCCATTCTACCCGGAAGGTCTTCCAGACGAGCAGTTCGAAGGGCGGGACGGGTACGAGGTCTTATCGTATATGTTTGAGCCCCAGGAACGGCCGGGGCCCATTGAGCAGCCGGAGGTGCTGTCCCCGCCATTCACACCAGTTTCGGATGCGGAAGCATACCGGGCTCTCTACGAGCTAGCTAGCTTCGTTGGTGGAGTAGCGGCTGGAGTCGCTGTTGTAGCTGCTGTCGTCGGGTCCGGTGGCACGGTCGGGGTCGCCTTGTTGGCATCGTTTGGCGCCGGAGCCGCAGCCGACGTGGCGTTGGTCTTGGAGGGGTTCGAGACGGACAGATGGGAGGAGCTTGGGCCTGATTTCGCCAAGACCACTCTCGGACTGGCCTTTGGGCAGTTCGGGGCTGAAGCTTACTACGCTGGCCGGCTGGGAGAAGCATTGGGTCTATGGTTGTTGGGGCTCCTACCGAGCCTCCTGCCAGGCGACCAGCCGGCGGGGTCGACCGGAAAGATCGGGCCGCACGTTCCCGAGCCGTAGTCGACACCTTGATAGGAGGTCGTCAAGTTGGAGCAATTGGACCTCATTGCCATGTTGGTTCATAATCTCGCACTGATAGGGTTTGTAGTCCTCTTCCTAGTCGCTTGTCACCGGAGTTGGTCGATCACGCGACTGGGAAAGTACGTGCTGCTGCTGTTTCTAGGGACCGTAATTGGGCTACTAATCGTGTCTTCAGCAGACCCACCGCGATTGCTCGGCCTGTCGATGGCTGTTGCCGGCTACGCGTTTGCGGCCATGGGCATCTATGCTGTCAGGCAGCACCATCCAAGGCACTGAGAACTGCGCGGTGCCCCACCATTGTGGCCGAGGTGCCTCCACTGTGGAGTTGCCCCGCTTCGGTGGACACATGGACTTTACGACGCAACCATCCGTGGAGTCGCCTACGCGGCCTTCGGCCTGGCGGCGCCTGATCACCGCCGGCATCCTCTACTGGTTCGGTCGGCCGCACCCCTAGAGACTGGCCCTATGGATCACGATAGGTCTCCCCGTTCTGACCGTCGTCGGCACCGTGGCGTCACTTTTCCTATGCCCGAGGGGCTACTAACCTCGGATGAAGCAGCAAAGCTTGTCGAGCAGTGCTTTTCTGAACTTGACAACGGCCTTGCAAACCACCGGGTCACTCAGACCAGAGCCAAGCTCGCAGAGATGGAGCGGGTGTCGACTAGGGAGGCCTCGCAACCCTGATGACGCTCGGTCGGACTGGCTGACTGCCTTCGAGGCCGCATTCCGCAGGCTAGGTGTGTCTTAGGCGGATCGCTGCAACACCTGCTCCGCACCGCGGTTCGCAGGAGTCTAGTATGTGCGCGACGGGCCGTCCATCGCTCCGCGGGGGATTCCCTCTCGATGTCGCGGGGCCTCCACCGCGCGCGAGGCCTGTCTTCTCGCTTTCCGCGTCCCACTCGGAGCGTCGGGTGCGACCGGACGGCTACGAGTACTGGCGAAAGGCCGCGGGCTTCATGCTTTACGAACTCTTGCCACGTCGGACTAGCTTCACCTTGATGCCGGCCGCGACTCCTACCTCGATCTTGCCGACTAGGGCGATGCCTCCCTTCCCGTTGATCCCAAGACTCAATTCGATCTCTTGAACAGCGAAGTCTGGCCCGCCCTGCACCTCAGGGTCAAGGGCAAGAGACTGAAAGTGGCTCAAGAAGTCGCGGAGATTCTTGGTGAGTTCGGTTGGGTCGACGTGGGAAATGCCGAAGACACCAGTAAAGCCAAGGCTAGGCGGGGCTGCTTTCTCTTGGAGCGTTGGACTATCCGGCACGGTCAACGACGTCCAGATTTCAATGGGTCTTGGCGAGGTCATGGCGAACTCCTCTCGTGACTCTGGCTATGCGAAGCCCTCGTCCCCTATCGGCACGGGACCCTGTGGCATGGGACGCGAAACGCCCTTGCCATTCGCGCCCATGGCGGCCGAATCCTCCCAATGTCGGAAGCCGCGTTGCTTGTCTTATCGCAGGCGTCGCGGGGGGGCGGACGAAGGTATGAGTCGTCGCAGGAGGCGAGAGTAGCCGCGGCGAAACGGGCCGGGGTTACGAACATCGAACAGCGACGCAATCTCGGGCCTCCACTGTAGCTTCGCCCTCCTTCATCCCACCAAATCCTGCCGCCGGGCCTGCTGATGGAGGCCTCGGAGATGGGCAGAGACAGAACCACAAGCCGCGCTACCCGCGCCGCAAACCGCCCTACCCGCGCCGCGAATCAGCCTCCCGCCGCCGCCTCCCCCGAGCCCGCGGTGAGCCCCCGCGAGACCATTCTCGCCGACATCAACCGCGCTGCCTCCCTCTCCGACCTTTTCGTCGGCCGCTCGGACCTGATCCGGCTCTTCTGCACCAGGCTTCAGGACGAGCCCGAGACTCCGCAGGTTGTCTTCTTCCACGGAGACGGCGGAAACGGGAAGTCAAGTCTCCTCCGGTTTCTGAGGGACAAGTGCTGCAAGCTCCTCCACCCGCATCACTGGCTCGAGGCGATAGCCCTCGCCGATCCCGAGTTCGTGGACAAGGTAGTGCGGGCCCCCGTCAAGGCCCCCGCCCTCTGGGCTGAGCTTGACCTGGCCGACCGCCTCCACGGTGAGGAGACCAGAAGCCCCCTCGGCGGCGTGAAGACGCTTAGGCGGGCCCTGGCCGGCAAGGGCTTGCGCTTTCCCGTCTATGATTTCGCCTACGCCTGCTACCTCAGGAAGGCCGGCCGGCTGACGAAGGAGGAGCTCCAGAGCGGTCTTGGGGTCGAGGCGGCCGGTCTAGCCTCCGACCTCCTGGGCGCCCTTAGCCGGGCCCCCGGCGCCGAGGTGGTCGGCATCGTCTTTGAGCTCGCGGTCAAGCGCTTAGGCGGAGAGTTCGAGATCTGGAGAAGGCGCCGGGGGGTGGACAAGGCCTATCTTCAGGGCCTCCTGGCTCTGGATCAACACGGCCTCGGCCTGCGGCTACCAGAGCTCCTGGCCCTCGATCTCCTGGCCTCCACGGCTCTGGAGGACGCCCCCAGACGGGTTGTGCTCTTCATCGACGGCCACGAATCCCTGACGGCGCCTGAGTCCACGCCCGCGGCTTTCCAGGTCTCGAGCCGCGATGAGTGGCTCCGGCGCCTCATCAAACCCCTGTTGAGCCCGGAGGGACAGCGAATCCTGGTGGTCGTGGCCGGGCGCATGCCCCCGGACTGGTCGCGGGCTCTAGGAGACCACGCCATCGATACCCAGCACGTCCTCTCCCGACCGGTCCTCCATCTCAGCCCGGCCGACTCGCGGGAGTACCTAAGACGGCGCGGCATTACCGATAAGGCTCTCCAGGACGCCATCGTGACCTACACCCAGGTGAGCGCCGGGGAGGTGCACCCACTGTACCTCAGCCTTTGCGCGGACACCGTGGCCTTCGCCATGAGCCGAGAAGGCCGGGTCATCGGGGCGGATGAGTTTCGGCAGGTCGTCCAGGCGGCCCGTCGGGGGGAAGAGACGCTGGGACGCCTCCTAAGCCAGGTCGGAAGGGATTTCGCCACAGCCATAATCGCCTTGAGCGGTTGCCGGGGTTTCGACTACGACATCTACGCCGTCCTCGGCCGGGCTCTTGACTTCCCGCCGGATCGGGCCACCTTCAACTCCCTGACATCATCCTTCTCTTTCGTCTGGAGAAGCGTCGACGAGCGCGGAACCCGCTACCGCATCCACGATCTGGTCCGTAGGCTGGTGAGGGAAGGCAAGCTTGGCGGGGCGACGCCCGACGGGGACAAGCCCGTCGTGGATCCTGGCATTGTGAGCCAGACTCATGAGATCCTCGAGGCCTACTACCGTTCCCGGGCCGCCTCAGGCTCCCCCGCCTCGATCGCCGACGCCATCTACCACGCCTACCACCTTGAACCGGGACGGGCGACCGAAGAGTGGCTTGATCTCCTTGAAAGCAATAAGGCACAGGGCGACTATGTCCTGGGTCACGCCCTCCTGGCCATCCGCGGCGACATCACCTCTGGGAACCCGCATCTCCGGGGGCGCGTGGCGGCCGAAAGCGGGCGGTACCTCCACTTCCTCGCCCGCCATGAGGAGGCCGAAGCCGAGTTTCAGACCGCCCTCCTCGCCTATGATGAAACTCTCGCTCTTGCGACGGATAAGGCTAGGATCCATGTGAGCAAGGCCGGCGCGCTATGGGGGTTGGGCCAGCTCCTGGCCGGGCTTTCGCGGCCCGGCGAGGCCAAGGAGGCCTACGGTCAGGCCGTCGCGGCCTGCGAGCAGGCCCTCCGTCTCGCGCCAACCGATGTCCCGGCCCACAACAACAGGGGCAACGCGCTCGCCGGTCTCGGGAACCTCCTGGCCCACTCGCAACCCGACGAGGCGGAGAAGCGCTACACCCAGGCCATCGCGGCCTACGCCGCAGTCCTCCGGCTCGCGCCGGACTCCGTCCCGGCCCACAATAACAGGGGCAACACGCTCGTGTGTCTCGGGGACCTCCTGGCCCGCTTGCGACCCAGTGAGGCGGAGAAGCTCTACACCCAGGCCATCGAGGACTACGACGAGGTCCTCCGGCTCGCACCGGACGATGGCTGGGCCCACTACAACAGGGGCAGCGCGCTCGCCAGTCTCGGGGACCACCTGGTCCGCTCGCGACCCGACGAGGCGGAGAAGCTCTACACCCAGGCCATCGAGGACTACGACGAGGCCCTCCGGCTCGCGCCGGACAATATCTGGGCCCACAACAACAGGGGCAGCGCGCTCTCCAGTCTCGGCGATCTCCTGGCCCTCTCGCAACCCGGCGAGGCGGAGAAGTTCTACTCCCAGGCCATCGCGGCCTACGACGAGGCCCTCCGGCTCGTGCCGGACCTAGTGGAAGCCCTGACTAGCAAGGCCCAGGCGTGCATCGCGGTGGGCCGGTGCATGCCCGGATCGCGCTCGAGCGAGGCCCGTCCGTACTGGGTCCAGGCCACGGAGTGTGTTTCCCGGGCCCTCGAGCTACGGCCGAACTACGAACCTGCGGATCGGGCCAAGTGGGAGGTGGAGGAGCTTCTCGGAGATGTATCCGCCTCCGCTGATCCCCGATGAGGTTCAGTGCGCGGCGGACGCCTTGCCCTACGTGAAGCCGCGACCTCCATGCATTGTTGCGGGCACCACACCCGTTGACCGCAAGTTGCCCGACCGTGGCGCGTGGCCGGTCTGCTGCCGCAGCGGGTTGGACGCTGAACCACGCGCGTTACCGGTAGTAATGACTGCGAACACTGGCCTGCCACTTCTGGAACACCGCAGACAGGGCCTTTTTTGAGGATGACGACATGGGCGGATGTGGCATTCGGTGGATGAACACATCGGTTACGCCTTGGTCGAATACACCGCCGGAAACACCGTCTTCCGCGAATACGAGAAGCGGCAATTCGAGTGCGTGCAGGATGCCGGCTTCGAGGTGATTCCACGGGGTAGGAAAGGGCACTGCGGAATGTACGGCCTTCTCGTCCTGAGTTCCCCGCTTTGAGATCCCGGACTGCGCCTGGAATTGCTCAAAGCCGAGGATGACTCCACCCGAGCAGTGCTTCGCGAGGAGGAACACTTCGCGTAGCGGTAGCTCTACCGGGTAATCAGATCTTCCGAGCGCACGGGGCTCAAGGTTTGCGCGGTCAAGTTCGCGAAGGATGACCTTTCGCGCAGCTTCTTGGGCGACGCTGAGGCTCGCTGGACACGATACGAATACTGGTATCTTCACTGCGCCAACCGTCCTCTCCAGCGCCTAACGCACGGAGGCTCAGCGGCGAGGGGTCGATAGCGCTTGCCTACACGCCGCCGAGCATCTGGCGGCATCCTGCACCACTTGGTCCTCGTGGAAGGCGGCTGGGTCCATGCCCTCGGTGTACCGCCGAATCCGCTCGATGCTGTCCAGCATGTCTTGTAGGTACGGACGGGGATCGCGCGATCGTCTCATAGGACGGTCTTCCTTTCCGCCATCACCCGCTCGAGAACTGATGGATAGAGGCTCTTGGGGGTCACGACGTCGACCTCAAGGCCTAGGGTCTTCTTGAGTTCTCGCTCTAGACGAACCAGGTCAAGAAGCGACCGTCCGGGTTCCATCTCTACGAGTACATCCAAATCGCTATCAGGGCGAGCGTCTCCCCGGGCAAAGGACCCGAACAGAGAGGCCCTTACCACGCCGTGCTTGCGGGCAATGCTGACCAACTTACGGGTGTTGTCAGATGAAAGCCGCATGGGCTACCCCTCCGACCGATACATTGGGGGCTTCGAGGTGCGCTTGATGGTGCCATTATACCCCAGGTAGTGTTAGGCCCGCTCGGGAGGCTGGCGGGCATCGCGCCTCTCCCAGCCCCGCCGGCCGTGCGTGCTCACCCCAGCCCCGCCGGCCTTTCATACGTAAGCCCAAAGACCTTCTCCGTGAGCCATCCCCGGAAGGACTCGTTGTCGCTGAACAGCCGGAACAACTCGGTGTCGTCTCTGAGAAAGCCGTTCATGACGCGAGTGAGGGCCTTGTCGAGTTCGATCCGGGCGTTCTGCGTGTCCGAGTTTTGTTTGGCATTCCTGTAGGCCGGATCGGCGGCCACGCGGTCAGGGATGTCCGTGGTGATGGCCCTGCGGACGCGGTCGCCGTCGCTCCACGGGAGGTTTCCGAACAAGTCGTTGAACTCCCTGAGGATGTTGGAGAGCAGGTCGAGCTCTGGTTCCGGCTTGCGGCCGTCGCCGGCGACCGCCGGGTCGATTTCCACATCCTTGTCGGGAAGCTGTATCTTCATGGCCGTCTTCTTTTCGACCCGGTAGCTGTCCATGTCGATGGCTTCGAGGATGCCCTTGGAGAGGTCGTCTTCCACGGGCGCCGGCAGCTTGGGGACGAGGAAGTTGAGAAAGATGGAGAGCTTCTCCCACTCGGCTTTCGTGTAGGGCAGGATGCAGGCCAGGAACCCATAGGTGCGCAGGAAGGCTTTGGCCTTGCCCTTGAACTCGACCTGCCCGTCCTCATCGAGGTCGCGCCTGTAGACGGCGACGCATACGTCCAGGATGGGGTCGAGCCTGTCGCGATCCGCCCCGCCGAGGTAGAGGTCCACGAACTGGTCGATCTGTGCGGGCGCATAGACCTGACGGCCATCCAGGGCGGCCTGGAGGTCGTGGAGCTTGTTGGGGTCGGTCTCCCCGCTGAGGATGGTCGTCCGGTAGTAGTCGGCGAAGGAGGCCTGGATTCCGTCAGCGTGGTTCATGAAGTCCAGGACGAAGACATCGTGCTTCCGCGGGTGGGCCCGGTTGAGGCGCGAGAGGGTCTGGACGGCCTTGATGCCGGAGAGAACCTTGTCCACGTACATGGTGTGGAGGAGCGGCTCGTCGTAGCCGGTCTGGAACTTGTCGGCGCAGATCAGGAAGCGGTAGGGGTCCTGCTGGATCATGTCGGCGATCCGGCTCGACGGGAAGCCGTTGAGGGAGGCCTCGGTCACCTTCGCCCCGCCGTAGTCGCGCTCGCCGGAGAAGGCGACGATGGCCCGGCAGGGGCTCTTGCGCTCGAGGAGGTAGTCGGAGATGGCGTGGTAGTACTGGATGGCCCGGTCCACCCCGCCCGTAACCACCATCGCCCGCGCCTGCCCGCCGACCTTGTTGAGGGCCAGCACCTGCTCGTGGAAGTGGTCGACCATGATCTCGGCCTTGAGCCGGATGGCTTGGTCGTGGCTCTCCACGTAGTGGCGCAGCTTCTTCCTCGCTCGCTTGGTGTCGAACTCGGGATCGTCCTCGACCTTCTTGACGAGCCGGTAGTAGCTCTCGACCGGCGTGTAGTACCGGAGCACGTCGAGGATGAAGCCCTCCTGGATGGCCTGCTTCATGGTGTAGCTGTGGAAGGGCCGGTGCTTGATCGGGCCGCCGGGCTGGGCGGGCGAGATGGGCTGGGCGGGGGAGCTGGACTGGGCCGGCTCGCCGAAGATCTCGAGGGTCTTGTTCTTGGGCGTGGCGGTGAAGGCGAAGTAGCTCGCGTTGGGCAGGAGCTTGCGGGCCTCCATGATGCGGTTGATCCGGTCCTCGTTGGTCTCGTCGTCGTCTTCGGCGCCGGCGGCCGAGAGGGCCGTGCTGAGGGCCGCCGAGGTGCGCCCGCCCTGGCCGGAGTGAGCCTCGTCGATGATGATGGCAAACTTCCGGCCGCGGTGCTCGTTGCCGATGTCGTCAAGGATGAAGGGGAACTTCTGGACGGTGGAGATGATGATCTTCTGTCCGCTCTCGATGAGCCCGCGAAGGTCGCCGGACTGTCCGGCGTGGCCGACTGTTGCGCTGACCTGAGCGAACTGCTTGATGGTGTCCTTGATCTGCTGGTCGAGGAGGAGGCGGTCGGTGACAACGATGATGGAGTCGAACACCGGTGTGTCGCCCTGGCGCAACCCGATGAGCTGGTGGGCGAGCCAGGCGATGGAGTTCGACTTGCCGCTTCCCGCCGAGTGCTGGATGAGATAGCGCCAGCCGGGACCGTGCTCCCGGGTGTGGGCGAGCAGCTTCCGGACCACGTCGAGTTGGTGGAAGCGCGGCCAGATTTGGACGGCTTTCTTCCTGCCGGTTTTCTCGTCCTTGGTCTCGACGACTTGGGCGTAGTTCTCAAGGATATCGGTTAGCCCCTTGCGGGTGAGGAGGCGCTTCCAGAGGTAGTCGGTCTTGAGCCCGTCGGGATTCGGAGGGTTTCCCGCGCCGTCGTTCCAGCCCTGGTTGAAGGGCAGGAACCAGGAACTCTTCCCCTTGAGATGAGTGCAGAAGCGCACTTCGTGGTCGTCTACCGCGAAGTGGACCACGCAGCGGCCGAACTCGAAGAGCTTCTCTCGCGGGTCGCGGTTGCGCTTGTACTGCTCCACCGCGTCTTCGACCGTCTGCTTGGTGAGGCTGTTCTTCAGCTCGAAAGTCGCCGCCGGTAGGCCGTTGATGAAGAGGCACAGGTCGAGGGCCCGCTCGGTTTCGACGCGGCTGTAGCGAAGTTGACGGGTGACGCTGAAGCGGTTCTGAGCGTAGCGCTCCCCCGCCGCCGCGTTGCCCGGCGAGGGCGTGCCGTAGAAGAGGTCCACGTGGTGGGGCCCGTCTTTCACGCCCCGGCGCAGCACGTCGATCAGGCCGCGCTTGGAGATCTCACCCTCCAGGCGGGCCAGGAACTTGCGCCGGGTGGGGCCATCGTGGACGAGGTCGAGGGCCTCGGCGGCCTCGGGTTGGGTCGCCTGGAGGAAGGTGCGGAGCTGGATGAGGTCAACGCAATACTCGCGCTCGTAGTCGCCGGGGGCCCCACCGATCCAGCCGCTGCCGCCGTAGGGGGCAGGGGGTTCCCGTCCCAGGTCCGGCCGGGGCGCGCCGGGATCACAGGGCAAACCTGTCAGGGCCACGCAGATAAGCCGTTCGAGGCCCTTCTCGCTGGTGTCGGTGGTCATGCCTCGGCCTCCTCGAGGGCGTCTGGGTCGGGGGCTTCGGTCTCTTCGGTGATGACTTCGGCAAGGGTGTCTGTCTCGTCGAACGGCTCAGGTTCGCCGGTCTCCTCCGGGAGATGCGCCGCGGCCTCGCGCACGTCGAGCTTACCGGTGACAACGTCGGAGATCAGGCGGGTGCGGTATTCGCGGAGGAGGGAGATTTCGCGCCGGACCTGGTCCGTGGAGTCCATGATGTGCCCACATTGGAGGTCGAGTCGGGCGACAATGTCTCGCTGTTCTTCCCGACTAGGCACGAGAACGAACGTATCCCGAACTTCACCCAACCCCAAGCCCTGTTTCGTGCCGCCGTACTCGGTCGATTTGAACTGAGCCTGCGCATACGGAGAATGCAAGGCATAGGCCAGGAAACGAGGCACAATGGCCGGGGCATCCGGCCTAAGAAGTGCAATGTGCTGGTTGACATAGGCCTTCGGCAAGTCCTCACTAACAAACGCTACGTTACCGGTAAGCGCGCCAGTGATACAGAGAAGAACGTCACCCCTGGCCACCTTCGTCCGTTGGCCCTCTGCACCTCGCGGTACGCGTACCCGCTGGACCCGCTGAAGATCAAGAGCCATCGCGCGGCCGAGGTTGCCGCTTTGGATGAAGAGATCGCCCTCGTCGTTATAGAACTCGGCCCATCCGCGAGAACCAGACGTGATGAGTGAGACCAACCGCCTGACGGAGGTCACTGCCCAATGCTCCGGCACGTCCCCCAGCCACTCCACGCCCGAAGGCTTGAGGGGGACGTCCGGGTCGAGGCCCCGAGTCACGGCGCGGTGGATGATAGCCTGTCTCTGCTCGTGTAGCAGGGCGATGAGCTTCTGCTTGGCGCGGATGTAGCGCCGGAGACGCCGGTCCACGTGGTCAAGGAACCGTGCGATGGCGGATTGCTCCGCAGCAGGTGGGAGTGGCAGCTCGGAGCGGCTTAGCTTCTGGTAGTCGACATTCTGACCCTGCCGGATTCCGGTTAAGAAGAGAGAGAGATTCTCGATGTACGGCTTCGACTTGAAGGTTCGAACTAAGAAGCCGTGCATCTCCGGCTCTACCGGGTAAAGAATCGTATAGGCGGGACTGATAATCCCCTGCGCACGGGCGTACTCGATTCCGCCCTGAAACGAGCGGAGACTAATCACAAAGTCACCAACCCGAACGAGCTTCAGGAGATGTAGGTCCTTAAGCGCCAGCACGGTGCGGTTTTCGTACTCTTCCTTACGCACTACGCCTTTTGTCTGTGTCGCTGCAAGCAGCGGCTCATCTGGGAAGCCCTTCTGACTGCGCTCGCGGAGGAGCGTCTTCGTTCTGCGTAGGGCCCAATGCTCGGGAACCTCCCCCAGCCAGGGCACGCCGGAGTCCTTCATCACGGGATAGGGCTTGAGGTCGGCGATCATGCTTGCCCTCCGTCGCCCATCTGGCGTTCAAACGACTGGCGCACCAGGCCCATGATGTAGGGCAGTTCTTCGAGGGATTTCAGGCCCACCTCGACATCCCTGTTGCCCCAGCGGCCGATGATGTACTTGCAGAGTCCCTTGGGATCGCTGATCTCGGCAAACGGCATGTTGATGCTCAGTCGCAACCGCTTGGCCTGCGGCACGGCGTCCACGAAGTTAGTCTCGGCCTTGTAGGCCACGTAGACCTTCAGAAATTCCTCGCTCACGCAGGGGTCGAGGGCCAGCACCTCCCGGCGGAAGGCCTCGAACACTTCGCGTACGCCTGGGGCCAGCAAGTACGGGTGATCGTCGATGGTGTAGACGCCTGACGGCTCCGGCTTGGTCTGGTAGGTGGCCAGCGTCTCCGGCGAAAGCGAGGGTGCGACCCAGACGACCAGCGCCTGATCGGCAAGGCGGCCCGCGCGTTCCTGGATCGCCGCTTCGTTCCACGCCTCCCGCTGTCCCAGTTCGGCATTGAGCTTGAGCGGGCTCTGCTTGAAGCCACCCGGCATGTCACGCTTCTCGAGAAATGTGCGGTCGCTGTATTCGGCGTTGTAGCCGGTAAGCGTCAAGTTGCCGAGCGTGTGCAGCCACTGTCGCTGCACCCGCTCCCACTCGGGGCCGAGGGCCTGCTTCCACGCCGGCGAGAGGCTCGGGTTCTGCGGCAGGATGTGCTCGATGGTGTATTCGTCGACCCCCACGCTCTCCTTCCGCGCGTGGTTCTCAAGACGGCGCAGCCAGTAGCCGCGGCTTCGGAAGTTGTATAGGTCGCGGGTGTGCAGGTCGCGGCGGAACTCGTCGTCACCGGGAAAGCGGCGGTAGGAGGGAAGGCCGAGGAAGTGCGCCTGGATACTCTCGAGGTAGCGGTCCTTCTTGAGGGCCTTGCCGAAAGTGGAGAAGGTCTTGTTCATCGAGTTCGTGGGAATGGCGCCGATGGCCCGGCGGAACACGTAGGCCTCGATCAGCCGGACCGCAGCCGCGAAGTCAGGGGCGCTCAGCCTGCCCCCGGCATAGTCGTGGTACAGCTCGAGAAGGAACGGGTAGGGCACGTCCACCTTCAGCTCGCGCAAGTCATGGAACGCCGCCTTGAGCTCGGGGTCCGCATCGGCACCGAGCGCCATGATGCAGAAGTAGCGGGCGAACTCGCGGATTTCCCGTACCAGCGCCTCGATACCGACGTCCATGGCCGGCGTGGTGCGTGCGTAGTCCTTGAACGCCTCATACACCTCGTCGATCCGCGGGATCTCGCCCGCCTTCACCGTGAGGTAGTGGCGCATGAAGCCGTCGAACCGCGTGCCGTAGGCCTCTTGCCCGAAGTCCAACTCCATGGGCCGCCAGAACTCCTCGTAGAGGTGGGTTTGCAGAGGGAGCTCGAGGCCCATCAGGATGAAGTTGCGGATCAGGTCCGCCTGGCTCAGTTCCTTTCCCGTGGAGTTCATGCTCTCGAAGATGAGTTGCGGGTTGTCCTGGTCGCGGCTGAGCGCGATGTCAACGACGACCAGCTTGGCAAGACCCCGACAGACCGATGAAAGGTTGCCTCTCTCCTCCGCGAGCAAGTGGGTGAACAGCTCGAAGTTCTGCGTCACCCGTAGCGACGGCTCCCTGGGCTGCTCGGTGTTCCTAATGATCGCCTTGAGTGAGGCGTTGTCAGTCTGAGAGAGCAATAGTTTGTAGTAGCCGTCCCCGCTTTCGAGCGGCCTGCTCAGATAGTAGTGGCGCAACTTCACGGCGGAGAAGCCCTCGACGGGTTCGTCATCGCCCAGCGCGCGGGCCAGCGCCTCGATGAGCAGTGACACGGTCGTCAGCCGTTGCTGTCCGTCGATGACGAGCAGCGGCGCCCGATGCATGACCAGCGATTGCCCCTGCTCGATGTAGACGATCGACCCGACGAAGTGAACCGCGATCGCGTCGTTGGATCCCGCGCGGAGGATGTCGTCCCAGAGCTGGCGGCAGTGCTTCTCGGCCCACGAGTAGGTGCGCTGGTAGATCGGGATGACGAACTGCGGAGACTTCTGCAGGAAATCCAGAAACTTGGCTTCGGCGGCCCTCATTTCGTACCTCCCCCGACAATCTCGCCCAGCAGCCCCTCGGTCTCCTTCTCCAAGGCCAGGATGTCGGCGCGGATCTCTTCGAGGGTGCGCATGGGCTGGGGCTTGTAGAAGTAGCGGGTGAAGCTGACCTCATAGCCGGTCTTGACGCTCGCGGGGTCGTACCAGGCATCGGCGGCGTAGGGGAGAACCTCGCGACGGAGGAAGGCCTCGATGCCCCCGGTCTCGAGCAGCGGCACCTGCTCCGTGTCGCGCAGGTCTGGGTCGGGTTCGTACTCAACCACGCACCGCTTGCCGTCGACGGTCGCCTCGAACAGGCCGCGCAGCGGGTCGGCCTCGGTGCCGCGCTTGTGGATCTTGCGGATGACCGCCGGGGCCGACTCGTCGCGCTCGGCACTCTCTTTGAAGGCCTTGATCTCCTTCGGCGTGTAGGCCTGGTTCGGGTCGATGCCCGTGAGCCGCAGTGGCCGATCGACGGTCACTTTCCAGTAGCCGAAGGCCGCGTTGGGGAAGATCTTGGATTGCTCACTCTCCTCGAACTTGAGGAAGGTGTCGCAGATGCGGTCGATATCCGCCGTCGATAGCTCGCAGTTCTTCTTGCCGAGGTTCTTCCGCAGCGGTGTGGACCATTGCGTGGCGTCAATCAGTTGCACCCGGCCGCGCCGATGCTCGGGCTTGCGGTTGGTGAGGACCCAGATGTAAGTCGCGATGCCGGTATTGTAGAACATGTTGAGGGGCAGGGCGACGATGGCTTCGAGCCAGTCGTTCTCGATGATCCAGCGGCGGATGTTGCTCTCGCCTTGACCTGCGTCCCCGGTGAAGAGGGACGACCCGTTGTGAACCTCGGCGATGCGGCTGCCGAGCTTGGTGCCGGGCTTCATCTTGCTCAGCATGTTGGCCAGGAAGAGCATCTGGCCGTCGCTGGAGCGGGTAATGAGAGAGTACTCGGGGTCGCCCGCGTGCTCGATGATGAAGCGAGGGTTTCTGATGCCGTCCTTGCCGCCCATGCGCTCGAGGTCGCTCTTCCAGCTCTTGCCGTAGGGTGGGTTGGAGAGCATGAAGTCGAACTCATGGGACGGGAACGCGTCGTTCGATAGGGTTGAGTGCTCCGGCCCGCCGACGATGTTGTCGCCCGCCGCGCCCTCGCCCTTGAGGAGAAGGTCGGCCTTGCAGATGGCGTAGGTCTCGGCGTTGATCTCCTGGCCAAAGAGGTGCGCGGCCACCTGTTTGCCGTGTTCCGCGGCGAGCTGTTGGAGTGTCTCCTCGGCCACGGTCAGCATGCCGCCCGTGCCGCAGGCGCCGTCGTAGAGCAGGTAGGTGCTCGACTCGATCTGGTCGGCGATGGGCAGGAAGATCAGCTTGGCCATGAGCTTCACGGCGTCGCGGGGTGTCCAGTGCTCGCCGGCCTCTTCGTTATTCTCCTCGTTGAAGCGACGGACCAGCTCCTCGAAGAGCGTTCCCATGGCGTGGTTGTCGAGGCCGGGATGCTTCACTGAGCCGTTGCCGTTCAAGACGGGGTTGGGGCTCAGGTTGACCTCCGGGGAAAGGAACTTCTCGATGAGCGTGCCCAGGGCGTCGGCCTTGGAGAGGCGCGGGACCTGATTGCGGAACTCGAAGTTCTCAAGGATGTCCTGCACGCTGGGCGAGAAGCCCTCGAGGTAGGCTTCGAAGTCGGCCCTGAGTTGCTGCTGGCTAGAGCGGGCTTTCAGGTCGCGCAGGGTGAACTTGGAGATGTTGTAGAAGGCTTGGCCGGAGGCCCCGCGGAGGGCCGCGTCCTGATGCACGATGCCGGCCCTGTCGAGGGAGGCTTTCATGTCCAGCACGGCCTGCTGGGTGGGCTCGAGGAGGGCGTCGAGGCGACGCAGGACTATCATGGGCAAGATAACATCCCGGTACTTGCCGCGGACGTAGAGGTCGCGGAGCACGTCGTCGGCGATCCCCCAGATGAAGTTGGCAATCCAGTTCAGGTCGCCGTTACTGACGGAGTAGGCGGTCACCCGGGCCCTTCCCCCTCTCCCCCAGTTGCGAGATGTGTCGTTTGGGCACGAAGGGATGGTTCTCCAGGTGGTTCCAGTATTCCTAGGGGAGGCGAGCGAGGGTGTGGCGGAAGCAGGCGTTTTGGCGGCGATTGGCTGGGGGGTCAGGCCTTGCTCGGAGTGGGGCTGGAAAGAGCGTACATGAAAAGAGGCTCTTCCTTGCCTGTGAGCATTCGGCGTGCCAGCGACGAAGCCGGCGGCTAGGCGGCACTCGACGCTCGCCGTGCCCGATCCGCGCTCCGCCCCTTCTCGGCCCCCGGGTTGCCTCACCAGGCTTAGAGAGCCCAGGGCACCGTCTCGATTTCTCCGACCCAGTGTGGCCTGATGCGGTTGCCGTATGTCCCCCGGTACTCGAAGAGCCGCAACAGGCAGAGTTCTAGTCCCCATAGACCGAGCCTCCACGCGTCGGTCCTGGCACCGTTGAGGTGCTTGCCGAACTTCTCCCGGTTCTTCTTGGTCGGGTGGGTGATCGTGTTCCGTATCATCGTCATCGCGGTCGCGGTGTCCGGCCAGTTGTCTGCCTTCGCCTGTCGCGTTAGGTCAGCCAGTTCCGCCGGCACAGCGGTCGGAATGCCCGCCCACAGGAACAACAGCCGGATGCGGTCGGCGGCGGCAAGATTGTCATGGCCGCCTGTGCTGAGCCACCCGTGATGCTCGACCAAGACCGACGATACAAGCAACTCGAATGCCGTCTGCGTCAGAACAATCGAGCCTTCAATGGACCCGGACTGTGCGTTCGCCTCCACGTACCAGTGGATCGCGGTCCGGATAACGTCGTTCCAGTCCTTGTCGAGCCAGAGTCTCATGAAGCCCGGGAAGGGGTCTTCAAACTGCTCCCCGTGGTTGCTGTCCAGCCAGGAGTCGCATGTGCGGAAAGGGGTGGTCCGAAAGTAATCCCAGATCTGCCAGACCTGCTTTCCGACGGCGTCAAAGCCCGTCGGCAAGCAAGGGCCAGTCCATCGCCCCGCCGCGAACGACCCGTAACACGCCAGAGCGTCTAGGACGGGAAGAGCTTCCGCGGCAGCGAAAGGCGTGCCGGCTTCCCTCTCTAGCCGCCCAACGTGGGTTATTCCGAAGCCAGATTGTGTGCTTAGGGACTCCTCGACCGCCTTCTGGTCGGCTACGGCATCAAGCGTGATGATCCATCCGTCACTTCGGAGTGTGAGGCGGCTCAAGCGCACACTGCCCTCTGGGTATTGGACAGACTTACCGATCAAGAACGGGAAGTTCGGCAGAAGGAAAAGAACGTGATTGACGGGACCATCGGCTGGCCGGGTTACCCGCTCTGCCACGATGCCCGACAGACTGGCCGAATAACCTTCGCTGCCAATCCTATGGTTTGACGCCGTTACTTGACCGCGACTAATCGCCGTACCGTCGTCTAGTTGGAGAGACAGGCCGTCCAGCTCGGGATGAACGCCGTTCGGGAGATGCGGCACCTCAAACCGAACCTGTGGCGTGGGAAGCCACGCGAGGCAGACGCGGCCGTCGGCCCTAAACCTCTGTACATTCTGGATGAAGTCGATTGGCCCCGAATGGAGAACAATTGGCTCCCCCGGTGGTCCGATAGTGATGTGAGGGCGGAGCGCATCGGGGCTGGACAATCGCAGCGAGGGGAAGGCTTCGTTCTCCTGCATCTACAACCACCTCCGTGTCTGCCGCCTACGCCTTGCGGATCAGCTGTGAGCGAAGCGAGTCTGCTGCATCCGCTGCCTGGGCGGAGATGGTTAGCGTCACTACAGCTCCACGTCCAACAGCGGCCGGGTCAAGAGGTCCGAGACAAATACCTCCAGGGGTCCGGTAGCCACGTTGACCTCCTGGAATGTTGGGAACGGGTGTTCACCATGAACGAGCCAGCTGCGGCCCTGTCCTTGACGGCCATATCATAGTGCAAGAATCGATTTCGAATCGGGGCAAGAGCCCGGGCGACCCAGCTTCTCCCGACGGCAGGATGAACTGCAGCTTAAGCGCCCTGGTTTCCCGGGGGCCCAGCAGGGAGAATAACGGCCTGATCAAGTCGTGCTTCAACCCCTTGCGGATCAGACGGTCAGCGACCTCATATGCATGGCTGCATGCGAGTCGCGCGCAATAGACGTAGAGTGCCTCATCGAATGGGTCCGTGCTGTTGCCCATCGGGATGAGTTGGCGCCACGCTCGGAGGAGGTCGTTGTGGGCCATCGACAGGGCCACGACCCAAACGGTCTGGTACCCGGGCGGAAGATCGAAGCCCTGCCCGACTAGTTTCGCCCCTGGGCCTCTTGGCTACGGCAACAGCGCGGGCCACAAGGCCGCCCTCCACTTCGGCACCGCTGTAGAAGGCATTCCTACGAGACAACTCCATGCCGCCTAGGGCACCAATCGCATCTGCCCGCTCTAGGGGCGTGTGCAACTCTGGGTACATTGCTTCGATATTCTCGAGATCACTTCTGTCTCCGTGGCTTCCTATGTAGGCCATGCAGTAACTCCTCAACCAGATGGGGCGGTTCCGGTCGTAAACCCACAGGCGACAGAAAGCTAGCATCTTATCCACCCGCGTTCCCCGCTGAAAGAACCACCTCACGAACTCATACAACTGGTAGTCATAAAGCGCATCGCCCATGTAGTCTGTGACGGCGTCTAGCTGCTCAGCGGTCAGCTCACACCGGGCAAAGTACCGTAGAATGTAGGACGTCTGTTCAGGACGGCTTCGCAGCGCATGCAGGCAAAATCCCACGGCTATGGTGGATCCGACCTTGCCTAGCTGATTGAGAAGGTAGTGGAACAGGGACTTGTCGAACCGGGCGTCCCCAGCCGTCGGGAAGCACTCCTGAAATGCTCTTTCGAGAACCTCTGGGGGCGGCCCCTCTCGTGACTCAAGAATCTCGCTAACCTCCCAGGGAGCTAGGTAGTCCTCCTCGACACCCAGTGTCTCAGCAATCTCCGCCATCAGCTTACCTCTGATGTCCAGAATTGTAAGCGTGATACCATCGACATGTGCTCGCGCGTCGGTCTTGGTCAAGACCTCGGTTTTTGCCGACTGAACACTCAAGCCCCTGTAATGCAGCAGCGCGGTCAGGCGTGCAATGGCCTCTCGTCCTCTACGCTGAGAATTGAGGAAGACCCTGAAGTCATCGACGTATCTCAGGTGGACGTAGCCTTCATTCCTCAATGAGCGGTCAACCACGTGAAGGTACACTTTGGCCAACAGGTCGCTGGCAGAGTATCCCTGCGGAATGCCCTTTCGTCGCGGCTGAGCCCACGCCGCAAGGCACTTCACCAACAAGCCGACGTCTGACTCGGCAGCTCCCATGCTTCTAAGATCGGAAGCCAGGGTTTGAACGTCCACGTTGTCGTAGAACCCGGTTATGTCCGTGACGAGCATATAGGATGCATTGTCGAGCTTCGCGAGGGAACGCGTCCGCCACTCATTCCATACCGTGAAACCTGATCGTATCCAGCTAGTCTCGTCTGGTCCTGCTGCAAGCCGATATGCGACGTCGGGGTCGCCCTGGAACTCAACGAGAGAAGTGTGAATCCCCGGAAGGAACCTGCCTAGAAGGAGGTTGTAGACGACTTCGTCTGTGACCTCAAGAAGCGATCCGGCGCGTAGTAGCGAGTTGGGCTTTGGCGACCAGCAGATTTGGCTAGGTCTCGGAGCATAGCCACTCAGAAGCGTGGCGCGCAGCTCTTCCAGCCACCCATCAGTGTCCAGATTGACCCAAGACAGGAGATGAGGATGATCGGTGAAGCGGCGCGAGTCATAATCCGCCTTCGTGCGGTGCCATGCGACACGGAGTTCCTCTATGGTGGCATCAATCGGGACTCTCTTCACCGGTGCCCTTCACCCCGCGTTCAGGAAACGCCTCCCATCGTTGGTTCGCCCCAGTCTGTCGGTTGCCTCCTCGGGTGTGGTAGCCCACATGGGACATTTCACGGGGAACGCAGGGCGACCATGGACACCGTCCGAATGGCGGGCAGGCCGTTCCGCCTCCGAAGGAAGCCCGGAGCTGGAAGATGGGAGGAAGCATCTGATGGTCCGAGGCCGACCATCGCCACCCTAACGGATAACGGCTCAGCGGCGCACCGAGCCGACTGCGTCCGCTGGAGCCGCTGGTTAGCCAGAACACCTAGGTGCGCCGAAGGTGGCGTCTAAGTTTCTCATCAAATACCGAAATCACCTGTGCGAGACGTTCACCATACTCATCCGGCTGCTCGTCCGTGCCCATCGGCCAGATGACTCTCTCTACGTGAGCCATCCGCTGGGGATCCATTCTTGTGCCACGCTGAGCACCTACGTACTGGGTGATGTTCACCGAGAGATCTATGATGCATTTGCTCAGTTCCATGGTCGCTTCCTTGAGCAGGTCGCCCCAGATGGCTTCGGCCTCAAGAAGGTCGACGTCTAGAGCGGATTTCGCTTCCTGCACGGACCTCCAGCGGTCCTGATATGCATACGCCAGGTCATCGGCATCTGACAGGCGTTGATCGGGGGGACGCCCGGGACGATCCGCATACTCCCAGACGGCCATGAAGGGGGCCCGGACTCTGGCCATGGCGTCGCGGATGCGGTAGACGCCGATGAGTGCTCGGCGCGCAAGATCGTACTCGGTCCGGCCCTGCAATTCTCTTCGCCAAGCCGACACTCCCAGCCAGGCGGCGCCTGCGCTAGCGGCGGCAACCAGAGCGACCACAAGATTGGCTATCGTGGACAAGGTATCCGCCATGTCAGCTAACACCCACCTACTCTCGAGTTTCTGGCTAATAACGATTCAACCGACCCCCACAAGAGGCGAAACGCCGATTCCCTATCCGCCCAACACGCCGTTGGCCCACCCGAAAGCCCCTCGGCAATCCCCGTGCTACCAGCGCCTTCGGTCAGATCACCCACTCATCCATCGCGGGTGTCCTATGCGGATCGGCCCAAGAACCCCCGCATCGCGCCAAGCCCCAGCCGCTGCCGCCCCTGCCATCCCTCACCAGGGCCCCTTCTGTCATTTGGGCACGAAGGGATGGTTCTCCAGGTGGTTCCAGGATTCCTAGGGGAGGCGCCACCTTCCGCCTGTCCTCTTCGGTCGTCGGCCACTACGCCGGCGCGGGAAAAGCCGCTCATCGTCCAGGGAATCGGGACTCACCCACCGCCCCGAAGGGACAAAACCGTGGGGTATGCAGCGTCAGCCGAGCATATATGGAGGTCGAAGAGGTGAGTGAAGATGAAGCGCCTTGGCAACCCGCGAAGCGCTACCCTGGCAGCGCTCCTCCTCGCCACCAGCCTGTGGCTGGGCCTGACCGCGACCACCCGGGCCGAAGCCGTCGACACCTCCTCCCACGCCTCTGCCGCCACCCAGGCCTGGTTCCTGCACCTCGATGCGGTCAAGGGCGAGAGCCTGGACGCGTAAGGCTACGGCAGCCGGGCGAAACGGCAAGGGACCCGGAGAGACGGCCGGCGCGTCGGCCGGAGGTCTTCTCGACGGGCAGGACCTCACAATCACGAAGTCCGTGGACCTGGCCACGCCCAAACTCATGGAGGTTCTGGCCAAGGGCAGCCGCATCAAGACTGCCGTCCTCTCGCTCTGTGAGCGAACATCCGCCACAAGCATTGAGTACCTCAGGATCACCATGACCGATGTGCTCGTCCTGTCGATGAACACCGGCGGTGATTGTGTCTCCGGTAGGCCCATCGACACCCTCACCCTCACCTTCGGCAAGATCAGCGTCCAGTACACGAGGCAGTCCTCAACCGGCGCTGGTCTATCCGTCAACTTCAACTGGGACTTCGGGGTAAACCGCGGCTTCTAGCACACCCAGTTTCCCAGCCTTCACGTCCGCCTCGATCTCGCGGTCCCAGACACGGGCGTCAAACTCAACAAAACCACGCCCGGAACTCCCCAGGCTGTGAAGCAAGCGACCGTGGGTGATCTCCTTGAGGGTGTCTCGATGTCCCGGGTGGACCAGATTCGACCAGGGGTAGGCCTCCGCTAGCTCTCGGCTAGATTCTTCTCCAACCAAATGAAGCTGCGAAAGCCAGAGCTCTCAAGCAGCCTAATCGAAGGCAGGTTGTCTGCATAGACATCGGCCCGAAGCACCCAGATTCCCATTGCCTTGGCTTGCTTCTCAAGCTCCCCGATGATCGACCTGCCAAGACCCTTTCCCCGGTGGGCTCTTTGGATGAGAATGCCAAACGTGCCCCGGGTGTCGGTCTCTTTGTGGATAGTGAAGCCTCCTATCGGCTCGTCACCTACTGAGACCAAACATGCCACGGCTTCGCCCGGCTTGTGCAGGTAGTTCAGAAACTCGTCGTCTGACATGGGCGGAATGGCGTACATTTGACGCTTGACCGCACAGTCCGTATAAAGTCCTCTCCAGAATGGCAGATCGCCCTGGGAAACGGCACGGACCACCAGCTTGGGGCTAGGCTCCGTCGGAGCAAGTAAGCTACGACCCAGGATCGCGTCAATCACCTCGGCCTTGATTGCACCTCCCGAAAAGCGGGTTCGGTGCCCATGGGAGACAGCGTGGCCGCAGGCAAACTCGACAAAGTCGCCGTGATAGTCGGAGAAGTCATGCATGTCCCGCAGGAAGTAGCCTCTCAGGGTTGGCTTGTTCAGTTGGTTGGCAAGGTACTGTCCCCAAGCGCGTTGGGCCTCCGTGCCCGAGCTCGACACGGCTACATAGACCTGCTCAAAAGCGAGGAGTAGACTGGAGAGCCACATGCCCTGCTTGGATGTGAGACAATTCATGGGGTAGATGATGCGCCCTTCGGTATCCACCGGCTCGTCGAGCAGCGCCGCAAACTCATCGTACTCAATGGCAAGATCGTATAGCTGACCTACCCGAGCGAGAGCGGTACTCCAGCCGGCAGTCTCCGCCTGGCTCCGTTGCATGATGGCGGTGTAGATGCTCAGCACAAGCGCTATGCCGCTGGCGATGATGATGGGAGCATCCTGGAAAGCACTTCCGTGGTCACTGACGAATGCCAGGCCCCTGGGCAGAAACAGGACCGTCAGCATCAGGGCGGCCCCTAGAGAGTAGAGGACGTACCGATACTTCCTAAAGAACTTGCCCTGGTTGCTCAGCAGGAACCCTCTCTTCATGCCGCATCCTCCCTCAGCAGCGCCGACGGTCCTCTGGCCACCCACGATGTTCACCAGCGCGCCCTTCAGCTCCTCCAGGGATAGCGGCAGAGCGCCGACCGCTAGGGTCTGCTCTCGGAGGGGAGGCCAACTGCGCGACGCGAAGGCGTCGGTGGTGATTCTGCTCGCACATCGGAGATCTCAATCGACGCCCTAGGCCACAGACCCTCTCGGCTGGCCCGTGAGTCTGCGTCCTTTGGGAGTGGGCGACCTGTACTGCACCCGGCCGTCCTCGCGGACCTTCACGTAGGTAGCGTCAAGCCAGAGGTAGGTCAGGGCTTCAACACCTCGTCCATCCTACGGGTACTGACTCCTTGAATGTAGGCTTCCTGCACGTCGCTGAGCAGGGCCCACCCCGTCGGCCGCCGGGGCCCCAGGAACTCGGGGAGGAAGCTTCCCTCCCGCAACTTGGGGATCCTGAGGTCCGATGCGCCCGACCCGGGTACCCACGGTCGGTCACGATACCCGTTCCGGCGGGTCTGCCGCTGCACCGAGTTCTCATACGGCTCCGCCCCGATCCGCCGGCTGGCGTCCGCGTCCACCAGCGCCTGTGCCAACACCCGGACGCCCTCGCGCAGAGAATCCACGTCTCCCGAAAGTCCAGCCTTGCTGAGAAGCTCCAAGAGTGGCATTCTGTCCTTGGCCACCACGTACGGTTCCTCGTCAGCGTTCTGTTGTTAGACCTAACGCTTAGGAACCACGCGGTGGCCTTTTCCGTCAAGACCTTCTCGCCCAAATCACACCACTACCTGGGACTCTAACCCTGCGGTCCCAGCCAATGGGCGGCACCCAGGCTATGCTCGCACGGTTCGCGGAACCTCTACGTCCGCTCAAGTCGCGTGTTAGATGCCCCTAAGGGCAAAAGGGCCACAAGTTGAGACGGGCAGCGACCGTCAGCCATACGTTGGCGGCCAGGGCAAGAGCGGCAATCCACAGGCCCCACAGCGTCAGGTGCCTCTCCTTACGGGCCTCACGGTAGCGAGCCTCTCGCTCCTGGAGAACCTTGGCCGGGGGCACGAACATGCCGGGCCTATGCTTCCAGAAGAAACAGAAGTCGCGCCGGTCTGTCTCTCCGATGACCTTGGCCCGGTCCCGGACATCGAAGTTGAAACCTTCGTCCCAGACTCCATGACTGCACATAAGGGTGTCCCTCTTGCTCACCCATGAGAAGTTGAGGGACTTGGCCTGCTCACGGTACGTCTCGGACACAGCTAGCGGTACCGGCCCCGTGTCCAGTCCCGCCGTTCGGACAAAGAAATGGCACGCCGAGCAGGTCTGTCTTGGCCGGATCATGTCTTGCTCCCCTCAAGTCATCTAATGACTGGCACCTCAGCGGCGGCCGATCTTCCTCGCCCGGACTGCACTGTCCGCCGTCCGCTGGAAGCGCTGGCTAGGTGTCCGTTGCCGGGCCTACCCCTTTCGCCCAGGGCGGCCGCCTTCCCAAGATCCTCTCGGACCAGCACCGCGATCTCTCCTGTGGCGCTTTAGACACGAGTTTCAGCCTGGCCAACGACCCGTGTCTGGTGCTCGATATGCGGAACAGCCGCCGGCAGAGGTGAAGGAATGGTAGATCCCAGAGTGACCTCCAGACCTCGGTGTTCGATCGAGTAGTTGAAAACCGGCTGCGGGCTTGAACTGACCATCGAGTTCAGGAATTGAGCTTACCCCGCTTCAGTGGACACCCAGGGCTTGGTAGTATGAAGGTATGGGGGTGTTCACGATGGGGGCGACAAGACCTCCTTGCGCGCCTGAGTATCGGGCTTAGGCGGTGCGTCTTATCAAGGACTGACTGAAATCGTCCACCCGTTCCGATCCAATAAGAAAACCGACGGTGGCATCCAGTGCATTCAAGCTTTCATCTCCCCGCATGTTTCCGGTGTCTCTAACGGTTGGTGTCGACTGCGGCGTGGCGTGCCTTTGTCGGGCCGTGTCGACTGCGGCGTGGCGTGCCTTTGTCGGGCCGAAACCACCGTCGTACCTTGTCGAGGAATCATGAGCACCTCCCCTGAAAGACACCGGGTCGGCGCATGTAGTCTCCCGTGTGTAGATTGCTGTCTGACGTCTGACGGGATTCGTGGAGCTCCTTGAGGTTCAACTCAGCTAGCGCAACCGTCTCGACCCCCTTGCCCGCATCTAGAAGCACCTGACGTGTACCCGGAGTCCGAACTGGACCGAACACTCCGCTACCTCCGTATTCAGCGACGTTGCACATCACAACGTATTGATAGAACCTGTGCGAATCGGCGACACAGCATGCCCGATATAGCTCGCTAAACGGATTGTGCGCCACAACAACTGTGAGGTCAAGCGGGTAGTCGCGTCTTGAGAGGTTTAGATGCCAGACTAAGTCAAAATGGCTGAAGTCGTAGCAGATCAACACACCAAACCCTCGTCCTCTAGAGTTGACGAATCGCAGCAGGTGTCTTCCCCGTTGCATGGGCATGAGATCGCCGCTGTTGTCGCGGCGGGCGTCGTACTGCGAGCGCGTGATCTTACGGTAGTACGCTGGTGCCTTGTTGGGCTGGATAATCATGCACTCGTTCGCGTTTTGGTCCTCACCGCCTTCGGGGTAGTCTAGGCCAGCTACGATGATCGTGCCAATTCGGTCGCTGTAGCCCTGGAGAGACCCAATGAATGACCGAGGGACAAAGACCTCTGGGAATACGAGTAGGTCCAAGAGCGTACCCGACTTTGTCAGCCCTTGATGGCGACAGCGCGTCTCAAGCTCTAACAACCTCATGGACAGCAGATGTTCGAAGGACCCACACGACTTGTGGTGGCGAATTCGGTACTTAGTATCTATATAGGCCTGGATTCCCATGTGGTGGAGTTGCGCGACAGCTACGCGCGGATGGTCGAAGTTCCATTCCACCGGAACATCCAATACCCCTTCAAGCTTCGGTGGGCCCGCAGGGCGATCAAAAGTGGCCATATAGTGCTCTGGAGGTGCGATCGGCTCGTAGACGCTATGCCGTGAGCGCTGGACCGCCTTGGCCTGGAATCCGTGTCTGGTGAACTCAGACCTAAGCCCCCGGAGTCCCATCACGTCAATGGGGATCGTAACGCGGAATTCACCGGGACCGCGGGACCCGAACACTTGGCCGCCAGCACTAAACTGCGCGTTGGCGTCGCGACCGATGCGCCGATACGGCGCAAAGACGGCGGATCCACCCAACTCTGCAACATTTGCGACCACGACGTAGCAGAAGAGTCGATGCATGTCGGCCATGGCGTATTGCCAGAAGAGCCTAGTAGCCGTGTTGTAGGTCACGACAATCAGGAGTTCTATACGGCTCTCTTGGATAAGGCGCAATAGGTCTACATGTGTGTAGTCGTGGCAGTTTAGAGTCGCCCAACGAAGTGCATCGTGATTGTGATTCTCTGCGGGGAGGAATATTCTGAGATCTTGGCCTCCCTTCACATGCATCTCGTCATCCTCCGATGACAGCGAGAGTTTCGCTTGCTTGTGAAGAGTGCCGCCCGCTGCAATGTAGGTCGTATTCCGTCTGTCGCGGTCTATTCCGGCCAATCCGACAATGGTCCGGTCCTGTGCCAACATCCTTAGTTCCGTTTCACACCCGGCCAGTCCAGGATGGAACGAAAGGACCGTCAGTGTATGAGAGCGGGTGGCGTTGAGTATTGACTTGCAGGCAGCGACTTGGCTCGACGTAGGGACTCTCGGTGCCTGCGCATGAGCCAAAGCGAGACGTGTACCGACTAGAATCTGATCAGATGCGGTTTGAACGAGGAGTAGCTCCACACAGCCATCATGATTCGGCATCAGGCACGATGGCGCCGAAGAGTCGAGATTGACTGCGAGGGTCATACGAGAGACTCCTCTCTGTCATGAGTCGCCGCCGCGTGGCTGGGAGGAGGGTCACATTTGCAGCCTAACGCCAAGTTTCAGCCGCCGCCGAAAGCGGGATTGACGTAGGAACGGACGCTGTAAGCGGTCGGCTGCAAACCGTTGTTGGGCGACGGTGCGCCACATTTGGCTCTAAGTCGGCACCAACTCTTTGCCAAGATGGATAATCTTTCTACAGAGGTCGTCATAGTCCGTGAATGGATAAACACGGACTTCGACGCTCTTGGCTTGTGACGCAAGCCTGAGAATGAATGGCAGATCATCCTCGTCCTTTACGAAATAGTAGGATGGCTTTCCTGCTCCGAGTGCAAATCCCGCTTCCACAAGCACTCCTGAGGCCAGTTTCTGCGGGTAGATCATTACAAACGCACGGCTCTGGAGGAGGAACTGAAAATCCTCATCAAGCGAGGTGTCGGCGGGTTCAAAATCATTCGCCGTCTTCATGCCTCGGCCAGCATAAAAGATTCGCGCAGACGGAGCCGAATTCTGGAGCGCCTCGATGACGCGAAGTACATCCTCATTGTTGTCTTCGAATGACTTCTCGTCCGTGAATGCGGCCATGGGTGACGAGACAAACACGTCGAAGTTCGTTGGTGCTCTTGCGGACGCCGGCACCGCCGCAGGGCCACGTCGATTCATGACAATCGAAACCGCAGCCACGCAGATGACGAGGGCCAGGAGCCCTAGCATCCCCCAGATTACTGCTGGAACTGCAGATTGGTCTACCTGTGTCGCGAGAACTGCAATAGCTCCTTCGACAATTAGGGCGATCAATGCGAGCAGCCCGATCTCAGTCTTTACTGCATCTAGTATCCCTTTGCGGTCATCTTTTCCCATTTAGATCTCCTAGTAATGAGATGGTCGCTTGTGTCCGCCTCCCAATCAATGATTGAACTGATCCCGACAAAGACGCCGAACTTCGATTTCCTGTCCGCATAACACGTCGTTGGCCCACCTGAAAGGCTCGTGGCAATCCCCGTGCTACCAGCGCCTTCGGTCAGATCACCCGCTCATCCATCACGGGTGTCCTATGCGGATCGGCCCAATAGCCCCGCATCGCGCCAAGCCCCAGCCGCTGCCGCCCCTGCCGCCGGTCACCGGGGCCCCTTCTGTCGTTTGGGCACGGAAGGATGGTTCTCCAGGTGGTGCCAGGATTCCTAGGGGAGGCGCCACCTTCCGCCTGTCCTCTTCGGTCGTCGGCCACTACGCCGGCGCGGGAAAAGCCGCTCATCGTCCAGGGAGTCGAGACTCACCCACCGCCCCGAAGGGACAAAACCGTGGGGTATGCAGCGTCAGCCGAGCATATATGGAGGTCGAAGAGGTGAGTGAAGATGAAGCGCCTTGGCAACCCGCGAAGCGCTACCCTGGCAGCCCTCCTCCTCGCCACCAGCCTGTGGCTGGGCCTGGCCGCGACCACCCGAGTCGAAGCCGTCGACACCTCCTCCCACGGCTCTGCCGTCACCCAGGCCTGGTTCCTGCAGCTCGATGCGGTCAAGGGCGAGAGCCTGGACGCGTAAGGCTACGGCAGCCGGGCGAAACGGCAAGGGACCCGGAGAGACGGCCGGCGGGTCGGCCGGAGGTCTTCTCGACGGGCAGGACCTCACAATCACGAAGTCCGTGGACCTGGCCACGCCGAGACTCATGGAGATTCTGGCCAAGGGCGGCCACATCAAGACAGCCGTTCTCTCCCTCTGTGAGCGAACATCCAACACAACCGTTGAGTACCTCAGGATCACCATGACCGACGTGCTCGTCCCGTCGATGAACACCGGCGGCGATTGTGTCTCCGGTAGGCCCATCGACACCCTCACCCTCACCTTCGCCAAGATCAGCGTCCAGTACACCAGGCAGTCCTCAACCGGCGCCGGTCTATCCGTCAACTTCAACTGGGACTTCGGGGCAAACCGCGGCTTCTAGCACACCCGCCTCGAACTGACGCTCCCAGAGCAGACGGTAGAGCTCGCTCCGAGCCAGTAGCCGTTGCCGTTCAAGACGGGGGTTGGGGCTCAGGTTGACCTCCGGGGGAAGGGCCACCCTCTACAGCAGCGCCGGCTGCCGGGTCGCCTACGTCACGGACCACAGCGATGGCATCGCCACGAAGACTTGGGCCCAGTACTCCTCCGACGTGAACGCCGCGACCATCACTGGGGTCATCTCTCTCTACCCGGGGGCCGAAGTAGAGGTTGGGACATTCACATCAAGAACTGAGGAGAACGATTGGGCGGTGGGGCGGTCTCCGGCGAGACCGCCCCGCTAGGTCGGGAGGGTTACTGGATGAAACGTTGGGTGAAACGTCGGCGCGGAGTGTTGGTCGGCGGGGTCTTGTGGGCGGCTGCCGGCATCTGGGTCAGGCTCGCGGTGGGGGAGACGCTAAGCATGGGGCCCTATGTAGGCCGGGCTGTGTACTCCGAGTTCATCGACCTCATGAGAGCCGACTGGGTGAGCCTCGGGAAGCTCTTCTGGCCCCCCATCGCGTTGGGCAGCGACATCCTGGCCTGGACGGTGGGGACCGTGGTCTGGCTCTTCCACCCCGTCGGCTGGCCCGGGTCGGCCCTCGGACGGCTCCTGGCCCCCCACCGCTCCCTCGACATGGCGGTCGTCATCTTCGGGAGCGTCATCGGCGGGGCGGTCCTCTGCGCCGTCCTCTGCGCCGTCATCTCCTTCCTGGCGCGGCTGATGGGGAAGCTCCCGAGCCAGCCTAGGTGACCACTCTGCCGGCTCGAGCCCGCTCTAGTTACACCCCGGCAGTTCCGGGTCGGCAAACGTGTAGGCCTTCTGGGGATAACAGTACCGGTGAGCCAGAGAAGGGCACGGCCCCGAGCGCCGCTCTTGCCGCTGCAGGGCGCTCTCCGGCGGGACCGCCCCGCTAGGTCGGGAGGGTTACTGGATGAAACGTTGGGTGAAACGCTGGCGCGGGGTGTTGGTCGGCGGGGTCTTGTGGGCGGCGGCCGGCATCTTGTTCACGCTCGCAGTCGGGCATTCGCTAAGTATGGCGTCCTACTCACACGCGCCTGTATACTCCGAGTTCATCGACCTCATGAAAGCCGACTGGGTGGGCCTCGGAAAGCTCTTCTGGCCCCCCATAGCGCTGGGCAGCGACATCCTGGCCTGGACGGTGGGGACCGCGGTCTGGCTCTTCCACCCCGTCGGCTGGCCCGGGTCGGCCCTCGGACATCTCCTGCTCCCCCACCCCTCCCTCGACATGGCCGTCGTCATTCTCGGGAGCGTCATCGGCGGGGTGGTCCTATGTGTGGGCATTTCGCTCCTCGCTGGCCTGTTCGGCAGGCTCCCGAGCCGGCCTAGGTGACCACTCCGCCGGCTCGAGCCCACTCGCGTTGATCCACGACCATGGCACGATGGCCGAGACATACTGCGTCGACTGCGCCTTTGGCGGTAAGCCTATGTGGGTGGGCTACATGACCATCGCCTACAACACGACCACCAAGTACGTCGGTGACCGCCTTACCGGTGAGCCGACCAACTCCACCCTCAAGCTGACCATCACCTTCAAACCTGTCGAGTCAGGCTGTCGCGGACAGATATCCAGTCGGAGAGGTAGCGTTAGGCGGATCCTGAACCCTCTGGAACCAGGGGTTGGTCGCTCCGCCCAGGGCCGCGGGGCTCCGGTGACTCGCCACCGGCCGGGAACCAGACGCTCTGGACCGCACATGACGTCGTCTCGACCACGCTAGCCACCCCGCCTTCTTCCGGGCTCGGCCACCTCGAGTTCATCTACCAGGCCCGCAGCCGCGCCCCACTCGCCCTGCACGACCGCTCCTGCACCACCGTGCCCACACGCCCGAGGGGTGACCCGTAACCCCGCCCCCGGGATGAGGAACAGGGCCTCGATGACCAGGGCGACGTAGGAGAGGAAGGCCAGCGGCTGCCCTAGCTTCTGCTACCCCGAGTAATCTAGCGCCTTGACCCGGGCCGGCGCCGCCACTGTCCTCGGAGGCCGGCTCCCGGCCCGGGTTCCAACCCCTGGCAGGGTTGGATGCTGGAGGCGCGAACTGAAAGGCCAGGCACGCAGGAGGGAGGGCTACAAATGACTACGGCAGACTGGATGAAGGAGTGTTGGGACCACATCAAATCCCGGGAGATATGGCGCGTCATACTCCCGGGGACACACAACTCGGGCGTCTTCTCGGCCTGGAACACGATCGCCGTCAGGAACCAGGACAAGAACATCGGTGAGCAGCTTGATGGGGGAATCCGAGCTTTCGATATCAGGGTAATGAAAGGGCATGGAACGTACGTGATGCATCACGATGTCTACTACCCTCCCGACGACTCGCAGCATCTCATACCGGCCCTGGACCAGATAGCTGCCTTCGTTGCCGCGCACGACCATGAGGTTCTCGTCATCAACCTGAGCGCGGGCGCCGGAAGCGACCTCACGGTCGACGACTACCCGGGCGTTAGACAGACCGTTCTGGATCGGCTGGAGTCCAAGCTTATCGCCTGGAACCCGTACGGTTCCTATACTCTCGAGAGCATCCACGCCACCGGCAAGAACATCGTGCTCATCTCAGCGATAGGTAAAGAGCCGGGAAAGGAAGTTTTGTTCTGGGACGCCGGTGAGGACTTCATGAAGAGCACATGGGACGGCTTCCAGTCCGATTTCTGGATCACGCCGGACGAAAAAATCGGGCGCCTCAAGCCTCACGTGTATGACGGACTCAGGAATCCGCCCAAGCGGTTCCTTTGGGCGGATTGCGAGATCTGGACCATCAACATCTACAACGCGGCATCCGCGTGGACTAACCCCAACCTCCCTTCCTGGTTCAAGGAGTGGGCGAGCGACAGTCAGGCCAGCGGCGCCATGAACATATTCGGGGTAGACTTCTTCGAAGCCCCGGACAACCAGATTGTGAACACGATAATTGCGCTGAACGGGGCGAGGTAACGGCTCACGGCGGCGTGTCGCTGAGACAGCGCTTAGCGGCGCAATCGGCACGCCGCCTAGTTATCTGAAAGGGGGCGGTCATTCGTCCGCTAGGGCCAAGTCTTAAGCACCAGCACCCGTGCCCCCGCCCCCCACATGCCTCCTGAACGCTTCCACCACCGCCGCCTGACTCTCGGCCCGGAAGGCCTCCCAGGCCTCGACCCACTTCCGCGCCGTGTCGGTGAGCCGAGGCCCCGCCCGACGGCCCTACCGCCGTTCTGTTCCAGCCAGGCCTTCACGTGTAGGCGCATTGGTTTCCCTCCGGCAGACCGTGGCCACGCGACGCCCGACGACGGCCGCGAGCCAGCCGCCCAGGGCGCCGGTGAGGAGCGAGGCCACCACGGCCACGGTGAAGGCGTCACCCCGCAGCGAGAAGAATAGCAGGGCGTTCGTGGCCGCGCCGCCCATGTTCCCCAAGGCCCCCGCCGCCACCGCCCACGCGAGGGCGGCGAAGCCCCGCTCGCCCGACCTGGGGGCGACCCGCAGCCCCGCGCCGGGGATGAGGAAGAGGGCCTCGATAACCAGCCCCGGGGCGATGTAGGAGAGTATCCCCGTCGCCACACCCGCCGACCCGATCCACAAGCACGTTCTGCATCCTCGGCGGGGTAAGCTCGCGATGACAGCGCCCCTTCCTGGTTCTGGCCCTGCTTGGGTGGGTTTTGGGCGAGTTCGTCTTCCAGCCGACCTACGAGTGGATGAAGGCCAAGTGGCTGGAGCTCGCGAACTGCCCGTACTGCAGCAGTCTCCTCGGCCAGGACATCGCCCTCAGATACTACACATGCTCCTACTGCGGCTGCGGCGAACTCGCGTTGATCCACGACCATGGCACGATGGCCGAGACATACTGCGTCGACTGCAAGGATTGAAGACTATCTACAGAAGCCAACTCCGGGAGTGATTGGCATGGCTCTCAGAGTAATCGCGACGTCACTGGCCGAGTGGGCAGTTCTCCGCTTCGCGGTAGGATACATGCTCGCGGCTTTGACGTACTCAGCCTTTGGCGGTAAGCCTATGTGGGTGGCGGCCTACAACGCACTGGCCTTTGCGGCCTACCTAACTTATGCCGCGCTAGGCCGCGTGGCGCGAAACCCGTTTGTGTGGGGCGCCATCAGGCCAGTCAGTGTAGCCATGGGAGTGGCGGCTGTGGCGGTGTTTCTCTTCGCGCGAGGGCCCCATCTGGCAGAGGCGCCCGGTCGCATCTCCGAGGTACTGGCGTTTTCCACACATCCGGGCGCCGTCACCATGTATCTACTTGCGCCGATGAAGGAGGAATTGCTCTACCGGGGGATACTTCTTCGCCGACTTAGCAGCGGCCTGGGGCTGTGGCCCGGGCTCTTGGTCTCGAGTGTCGTCTTTGGGCTACTCCATCCCGATCCTCTTCAGGGCGCGATTGTGGGCCTTTGGCTGGGATGGATGTACTCGCCGAGGTTTGGAGGTAATCTGCTACTCCCAATCATGGCGCACTGCGCATTCAACCTGACGGCGTTTCCCGCAGGGCCGGTACCCGTCGATTTCGGCTTCTAGTGCTGGCCGCGGCCTCCGGGGGCCAGGGCCGAGGGCGATCGTCCGCTACCCCTCCCCGTACCCCAGCCACCCCGCCGTCCTCGCGCCGGAGCGGCGAAGAATGGCGTTACACTGTCCGACGTGGTGTTGGATGTGGCGGATCTGACCCAGTCACCCTGGCCAGGTAGTCGTTCGGCCTTTGTCAGATGGTCGGGCGACCTCCGGCCAGCGATCCAGCACTCCGCGCAGCACCTCGAAGCATGGATCCAGGTGCCGCTTGAGGATGGAGACGATAGCGGTGCCCATGGCCCAACCTCCCGTGTCTTCTGGGGTATGCAGCGTCAGTCGAGCTGGGCCACCCGGGCTTGGTTCCTGCAGCTCGATGCGGTCAAGGGCGAGAGCCTGGACGCGTAAGGCTACGACAGCCGAGCGAAACGGCAAGGGACCCGGAGAGACGGCCGGCGCGTCGGCCGGAGGTCTTCTCGACAGGCAGGACCTCACAATCACGAAGTCCGTGGACCTGGCCACGCCCAAACTCATGGAGATTCTGGCCAAGGGCGGCCACATCAAGACAGCCGTTCTCTCGCTCTGTGAGCGAACATCCACCACAACCGTTGAGTACCTCAGGATCACCATGACCGATGTGCTCGTCCCGTCGATGAACACCGGCGGTGATTGTGTCTCCGGTAGGCCCATCGACACCCTCACCCTCACCTTTGCCAAGATCAGCGTCCAGTACACCAGGCAGTCCTCAACCGGCGCTGGTCTATCCGTCAACTTCAACTGGGACTTCGGGGCAAACCGGGGCTTCTAGCCCACCCGCCTCGAACTGACGCTCCCAGAGCAGACGGTAGAGCTCGCTCCGAGCCAGTAGCCGTTGCCGTTCAAGACGGGGGTTGGGGCTCAGGTTGACCTCCGGGGGAAGGAACTTGTGGTTCCAGTATTCCTAGGGGAGGCGGGCGGGGGCGTCACTGACCGCAAGGAGCCCGAGACCTGCCGCCGCCAGGTTCCGACGGCATCAGCGCTTCGCAGGCGCCACCGGACTTTCGGAGAAGGTGTTTGGTACGCCGGACTGGTACCAGGAGTTCTACCGAGCGACTCAAGCATCGCTCTTTGGTGACACCGCCGCCCTGAAGGATGCATCCACTTCGCATGTTGTGGATTACATCCGGCGGCGACTGAACACTGTGTTTCCAGCTGTGTCAAAGGCCGGAGTGCTCAGAAACAGCAAGGGCTTCCCGCTGTTCGCGCTCATATTGGGTGTGGCAAACCCAGGCAGGCCGGCACAAGAAGCAGCCCTCAGGATAGGAAACCACCTGGTAAGGAGGCTGTCTGCGCCATGACCGTAACGACCATTGAATGGACTGAGGTCACATGGAATCCCGTCACAGGGTGCTCGAAAGTATCCCCCGGTTGCCTGAACTGCTACGCCGAGCGCATGGCCAGACGGCTGCAGGCTATGGGGCACCCGAACTACCGCGACGGTTTTGCTGTTCGCATGCACCGCCATATGCTCGAGGCGCCCGGGCGGTGGCGGAAACCCCGGATGGTCTTCGTGAACTCAATGGGTGACCTCTTCCATGAAAGCGTGCCGTCCGACTTCATCCGAGACGTCTTTCGAGTGATGGAGAGCACCCCGCGTCACACGTACCAGCTGCTCACCAAGCGCGCCGAAAGGCTTGAGCAGGTGGCCCCTGAGCTTCCTTGGCCGGAAAACGTCTGGATGGGCGTTACTGCTGAGGACAGCGAGCGACTCCCTCGAGTGGACAGACTGCAGACGGTGCCCGCAAGAGTGCGGTTTCTATCGATCGAGCCACTGCTAGGCGCACTGCCCTCACTAGATCTTACGGGAATCGACTGGGTGATTGTCGGTGGAGAGTCTGGACCTGGATCCCGCCCGATGCGGGAGGAATGGGTCCTCAGTATCCGTGACCTATGTCTCGATTGCGGAGTCCCGTTCTTTTTCAAGCAGTGGGGTGGAACTCGCAAGAAATCTGCTGGGAGGGAGCTCGAGCATCGCACCTGGGACCAGATGCCGTGCCAGGCATAGTGGGCCCAACTCGCGGATCTGGTCGTCAACATCCGCAGGGACCGTGGGGTGGGGAATCCACGGCCGGTGTTGACACCCCTCATCGTCATCGACGAGGCCCATCTCCTCTCCCCGGCCATGCTCGAGGAGATTCGCTTCCTCACCAACTTCCACATGGACTCGGCCTCGCCCATGGCCCTGTGTCTGGTCGGCCAGCCCGAACGCAGAAACAAGCTCCGCCTGAGGGCCTTCGAGGCCATGCTTCCACCTCGGCGGACTGCCCGAGGCCGAGACCAGGGCCTACATCGGCAACGCTGGCGCGGAGTGTTGGTCGGCGGGGTCTTGTGGGCGGCGGCCGGCATCTGGTTTAGGCTCGCGGTGGGGGAGACGCTAAGTATGGCGTCCTACTCACACGCGCCTGTATACTCCGAGTTCATCGACCTCATGAAAGCCGACTGGGTGGGCCTCGGAAAGCTCTTCTGGCCCCCCATAGCGCTGGGCAGCGACATCCTGGCCTGGACGGTGGGGACTGCGGTCTGGCTCTTCCACCCCGTCGGCTGGCCCGGGGCGGCCCTCGGACATCTCCTGCTCCCCCACCCCTCCCTCGACATGGCCGTCGTCATTCTCGGGAGCGTCATCGGCGGGGTAGTCCTATGTGTGGGCATTTCGCTCCTCGCTCGCCTGTTCGGCAGGCTTCCGAGCCGGCCTAGGTGACCACTCTGCAAACGTGTAGGCCTTCTGCCTGTTGGGCCTCAAACTGACGCTCCCAGAGCAGGCGGTAGAGCTCGCTCCGAGCCAGTAGCTCCTGGTGAAGGCCGACATCGCAGCCGCCGGCGCCATCGAGGACCACCACCCGGGCCGCCCTTTGGGCCAAGGACACGTCGTGGGCCACCACGAGCACCGTCGCCGCGCCGGCCATTTCGACTACGGCCGCCTCCAGCAGGCGACGCGACTCGGCGTCAATGCTCGACATGGCCTCGTCGAGAAGCAGCACCCGGGGCCGGCGCAGGATGGCCCGGGCCAGGGCCAAGCGCTGCTTCTGCCCGCCCGACAGGTCGTGACCCATCTCGCCGACCACGGTGTCGTAGCCCCGCGGCAGGTTCATGACGAAGTCGTGGGCGTTGGCCGTCCGGGCCGCCCACTCCAGATCCTCCTGGCCCGCCTGGAGGCCGAAGGACAGGTTGGCCGCTACCGTGTCCGCGAAGAGGAATGGGTCCTGGGGAACATAGGCCACCAAGCGCCGGAAGACGTCCCCCGGGATGCGGGCCACCGCCTCGCCGTCCAGCCGGACCCGCCCATTCGAGGGGTCCTCAAAGCCCAGGACAAGACGCAGGAGGGTCGTCTTCCCCGCTCCGCTCCGGCCCACGATTAGGGTGAGATCGCGCGGTCCGCAGGCGAAGCTAACTTGCGACAGCACCGGCCGGCCGGGCGCGTAGGCGAAGGAGACGTCGTCGAAGGACAGGCGACCTTCGGCGGAATCCGGGTCGCCGGCGGCGCCCCCCGCCACGGGACCCCCCGCCTCGGCGCCAAGGACGGCGGCGGCCTCCGCCTCCGGCATGGAGGCAAAGAGCTCGTTCATCCGGTCGACACAGGCCAACCCGGACTGGACCGAGATGATGGCGTCGGCCGTGTTCTGGACGGGGTCGTAGAGGTAGTTGAGAAGAGCGCCGAAGGCCAGGTACCACCCGAGGGTCATGCGTCCGGCCATGACCTCCATCCCGCCGAAGAGCATGAGGGCCACCGGGGCCACCGCCCCCAGGACCAGGGCCAGCACCCGCCCGACGGCGGCGTTGAGTTCGGACCGCCCGTCCAGGACCAGATACTCCCGTAGTCTCTCACCCAGGCGGGTGGCGGCGTAGTCCTCGTTTCGGAAGGCCTTGATTGTCTCCGCGTGCACCAGAAACTCCTGTAGCCCCCGGGTGTAGCGAGCGTAGGCCCCGCGCGCCGCCTGCGCCTGCGCCCGCACGCGCCGGCTCGACCAGACCGTGACCAGGGCGTAGAGAGGAATGACGGCCATGGCCAGGAGACCCAGGCGCCAGTTGATCCAGAGCACGGTGGCCACCCCCACCGCGAACGTCACCACGCTGACACCCAGGTTGTAGATGGCCCCGGTCAGGGAGGCCTGCAGCACGTCCATGTCGCTGGAGATGCGGGCCATCAAGGCCCCCACTTGCTGCCGGCGGATGAAGCGCACCGGCGACGCGAGGACGCGGGAGAACAGGGCCATGCGCAGGTCCTGGCCCATGGTGACCCGGAAGAGTACCAAGAAGAAGCTTCGCAGGTAAGTGAAGACGAGCCGGGTGCCAAAGAGAGCGAGGAAGAAGCCGACCAGGGCGTAGAGCAAGGTCACGCTGCCCGACGGGAAGACCCGGTCGACCAGGTAGCGGGTGATGAAGGGCATCGGGAGCTGCGTGAGCACGGTGATCCAGATGGCCCCCAAGCCGAGCAGAGCCTGCCGGCGGTGAGGCCAGGCCGCGCTGATAAGACGCTTCACTCTCGTTCCCTCCTCCGCCCCACGATCCTGACCCATCCCTCGCGCAGCAGGGTGCGCACAAGGGGGTCGGCAAACCCTGTCCGGCCGTCGATGGCCCCGAGGAGGCCGGCCGTGCGCTCCGGGATCTGTCGCAACCCGCCGTCGTAGGGGTCGCACACCACCGCGCTCACGCCGGCCGCGCCAACCGCTCCGCCCGGGCCGCCCGGGCCGCCCGCGCCGCCCGCGCCAACCGCGCCGGCCGCGCCAACCGCTCCGCCCGGGCCTCTGAAGTAGAGGCGCAGCATGGGATGGGCGGCCAAGAGCGGGGCGTCCGCGGCCTCGCTCGCGCCGATCCGACAGGCGGCGCAGAAGCTTTCGGCGCCCCCCTCAAGACCCCCGGCCCGAAGGCCGCACTCCAGGCACGACTGAGCCTGTTCGCCGCGCCGCCCGGGCAAGGCCGCCCCCAGCATGGTCGCGCTTGTCCCCGGGGCGACACTTGTCAGAAGCCGCAAGGCCTGCTCCTCCGTGGCCCGCGTCGACCCGGGGGCGTCGCCGTAGGGGCAGGCGCCCTTTCCCACGGGCAAGCCAAGGGTAGCGACCAGTGTCGCGGTCTCGATATCGTCGACGGCCATCAGCGGGCTGATCAAGGCCACCCCCGAAAGCGGTCGCCTGGGCACGAAATGCTGGGAGACGCGGCCACGCAGGCGGCCGAGAAGAACCCAGCGCAGAAGGTCGGTGTGGGTCTCGCCCCGGGCCAGGACATTGAACCCACGCTCCACGGCGAAGTCGACCACGATCCGGCCCTTCAGCCCCCCGCAGTGGTTGCAGACGCGGCCGGGATGGAGCCTGGCCCGGGCCACCAGGGCCGGCAGGTCGGCCCCGGCCGCCTCGGCCAGGGCAATGCGGTGCAACTTGACCCCCAGCCGCCGGCAGAGGTTCTCGCAGGCCTCGGCGTTGTCGTCACTGTAGCCGGGCACGCCCTCGTCGACAAAGACCGCCTCCACCTGCCGCTCGGGCGCCCGCTCGCCGAGCAGCCGGGTCAGCAAGAGCAGGGTCACGGCGCTGTCCTTACCGCCCGAAAGCGACACCAGCACCCGCTCCCGCGGCGACAGAAGCTCGTACCAAGCCAGGGTGTTGCCGACACGGCGGGTCAGGTCACGCTCAAGACAGTCGCCGCAGACCCGCTCCACGGCAACGTCCCCGGGTCTGAGGGCCAGCGTCGAGGTCAAGGCGGCCGGCTGGCCGCAGTAGCGGCAGGAAGGCGCCGCCGGCGTCGGGGGAGCGGAGGTTTCGTGGAGAGGGCGCGGACGGCGGTCGGCCTGTGGTATCGATGGCGAGTGATCCGCGCACCCCAGGGCCGGCAGGAGATCCAGCAGCTCCGGCGGGAAGCCACCCCGTAGCGGCCGGATCTCTAGCCCCGGCAGCCCGGCCAGGGGGGTGTCCTCGCTGACCGGGGCGCCGGCCTCCAGCGTGAGGGCTAGAAAACCCAGAGGGGCCAGACCCAAAGCCTGGCCCAGCCGCCCCACCGTCCAGTCCCTGGGGGGCGTCAGGCGATATGTCGCCAGGCCCAGGCGCAGGTCAAACGGCTCGCTCGTCACCGGCCGGTCCCTCCCTCGGTCTCCCTACTACCCGCCGCTCCGCGCGGTCCGCCCTGGGTCCCCCGCCGCGCCGACCCTCCGGCGTCGTTGGGCCGTGAAAACGCGAGGGCAGTGAGGCGGCGGAGCGTCGATCGAACCGGTCAGGCTGTGCACGGTCGCCTTGCAGCCGTAGAGGCACATATCCTCGTCGCAGGTGGCGCAGGGTTCGAGCGAACTCGGCCCGGTGCGGCTAAAGGCGTCGAAGACGGGGGACGTTCGCCAGAGTTGCCCGAGGTCGTCCCGGAGGGCGTGCCCGACGCGAAACTCGGGTCCCGTCAGCAAAGGACAGGAGTAGACCTGGAGATCGACGCCGACAAAGAGGAAGCCCCGCCCGCCCTCGCAGTTGAAGTCCCGCGGTTTGGCGAACGACGGCTCGACGACCGGGGCGCCTGTAGCCATGAACCGCCGCGTCATCTGGGTCAATCTTGCGGTCGTGCGCATGCAGCGCCGGAGGTCGAGGTCGAACTCGGCCACCGCCCGGCCGGCGGGTATCGTTGGCAGGCAAACGGCCTGCGCTCCGTGGGCCCGGGCGAACTCGACCAGTCCCGGCACGTCGTCTATGTTCTCGTAGTTGATGGAACTCAGGATCGACACGGCCCCTCCGGCGGCCATCAAATCGCGCACGGCCGCGCGGGCCTTCGCGGACACGCCCTCCCGTCCCGCGAAGCTGTCGTGATAGCCGGGGTTACCGTGGATGCCGACACAGAACCGCACCAGCGGGGCCAACCGCGCGATCCGAGCGGGCGTGAAAGTCTGAGCGTTGGTGAAAACCCGCACCGACAATCCGGCCTCCAGGCCGAGGGTGATCATGGCCTCCAAGTCGGGGTGAAGGAGCGGCTCACCGCCGACAATCTCCAGTTCGTGGACACCCAATCTGTCGAGAGTCCCGACCAGGGCGGCGAAGTCGGCCAGGGACATGCACCTTTCGTCTCGCGTCGCGTAACAGTGGCGGCAGCGCAGGTCGCATTGCTGGCAAATGGCCACCTGGGCCCGCCACGGCCGGGCCAGGCGACCGGCCCTCGGTATCGAGGGCGCCTCCTCCCCGCCCAGGCCCATCCCCGTCCCCGGGCTTGGACCCATCTGCCCCGTCCCCGGGCTTGGACCCACCGGCCCGGCCTCGGAAGGCGCCCCAGCCGCCGGCTCGATGCCGCCTAGGGCAATCATCCTGGCCGTTGTCTGCCGGGCGGCCGTCTCGAGTTCGGCCTCGGGCAAGGCGAAACGAGTGGCCAGGCGACGCGCGGCCTGGCGCGGGGTAAGACCCTCGGCCAAGGCCCGGACGAAGGCCGCGGACACCGGGGTCATCAGGCGCGAACGCAGGCGCTCGGCCGGGTAGGTGCACAGGTAGCCCTCCAGGGCCGGCTCGTAACGCAGCTTCAGGCGCCGGATCAGGTAGGGCCGGTCAAGAACGTTGTCAACCTCCGCTGTCGAAGCACCCATAATTCTCCTCCTACCGGGGCGGCTGCCTCCCGACGGGCACGCGGGAGGTCTTCTTACGGGCAACCGACTGTGGCGGTCACCCCATGCGACTGCGACCTTGCGAGCGGTTACTGTATGCCTCCGATGGTGGCTTCGGTCAGTCCGGCGATCGGGCCGATGATTGGGGTTCCGGCATTGAGAAGCGCGTCCACGTCAATCCCTCCCTTCCGCCATAGTTCTGCGACTCGCCGCCCCGGTAATCTCTGATGTGAGCCAAAGCCAGAAGGACAGCCGCTGTTACCGTCTGGCTCAGCCGGCACAAATGCTCCGGAGGGATCGCGGGACTCCCTCCCTCGCGCGTCAAGCGGGCCACGCACTGCTTGCAGAAGGCCCGGGCCCAGCAATTTCGACAGGCTGAGCCCGTCTTGGTGGTCGCCGGCAGCGCCGCCGCGGCGGCGCCGACCTCCCTCGCCAAATCCGCGGGAGAGGAAGCCTCGTCGACGCGGGCCAGAAGGCGCTTGGCCGACGAGACGGCCCGGCCGGGCAGCGCCGGTTCGGCCCCATCGAGGTAGCAGGTGTAGAGGCAGCCATCCCCATCCAAGGTGGCTGACACCGGCCAGACGGCACAGAAGTCGAGGTCCCAGGTTCGCTCGCGGAGAGTGTAGAGCCGCCGGGCGACAAGGCTCAGCCGGGCCATTGGCGATCGGGTCGAGCCGGGCGAGACCATCGAAGCCGTGACCCCGCGGGCGTCCGGGCGGCTGGCGAGGACGCTGTCCCACGCCGCCTGGGCGAAGGAGTCTGTGACGGCGGGCCAGTCACCGGGCCTGAAGTCCACCGCGTCGTTTCCGGTCGCCAGGACGGGGGACACCTCGGCGTAGTCAAAACCCATGCCGGCTAGAGCCTCCAGAACGTTGGTCACGCTTGCCCCGCTCTCCAGGTGCGGCCGCGTGTAGGTCGCCTCCACCGACACCGTGGCCCCGCTCCGGCGCAATTGATCGGCGGCGGCGAGGGCCCGAGCCAGGGTAGCGCGGCCACGCCCATCGGGCCGCAGCCGGTCGTGCAGGGAGGCGGGACCGTCGATGCTTAGGGTCACGGCAACCTTGTGACGCACTAGAAGGTCTAGGGCGGTCGGGGTTAGCCTGGTCCCGTTGGAGATCAGGGTGAGTTCAAGGCGACGGCCCGCCCGCCGGTGGTCCTCGACGAGTTCGCACACGGCCCGCACGACGCCAAGCGCCAGGAGGGGTTCGCCGCCGAAGAACTTGATCGCGATGATGGATGGAAAGGCGGTCAGGACCCGGTCCACCCAGCGGGCAAAGGTCGATGGCGACGGCTCGCCGGGTGCGGACGGAGCGGGGTCGCCGGGTGCGGATCGAGTTGGCGCCCCGGAGGGGTGAGGGCTGAGGGGAAGCGGGTCTCCGCAATGCGCCCCCGTGGGGCGCCTGACGTAGCAGTAGCGGCAGGCCAGGTTGCAGCGGTGGGTCACATTGGCCACCAACAGCCGCGGAGCGGTTGTCACGGCCGGCTCGACGGGAGAGAGGGCCGTCCGCGCGAGAGCGGGGTCGACTCCGGGCGACAGGACTAGCTCGGAGTCCGCGGACGCAGTAGGCAAGCGCGACGGGTCGACGGCCACGGCAGCCAGCGTATCGGGAAAGAAGGCGACCGCGTAGTCTCCGTTTCTGACAACAACCCCGTCCCGGATGCCGGCCAGTCGAATCACCCGCCCCTCGGAAGGCACGCCAGCGCATGGAAGCATTGGATGGGGCGACCGTGCTAACCCGACTGTAACATGCCGTGATGGGGTTGCCAATCGCCGAGGACGTGGGGCTCACGCCGCAGCCGCCGGCGCCGCAGCCGGCGCCCCGCACCGCCACGACCGGCGCCCCCACGACCGGCACCGCCACGACCATTGTCCCTTGGTGCAATCCACGGGTGGTTCCTCAGGTCCAGCTCACGTTCTTTCCATGGTTCATGGCGACACCCCATTGCCGGGAGGTACCCTGGAGCGTAGAAGCCGCCCCCCTCCGCGACCTCCTTGGGGGCCTCTACCTCCTGGCGGGCTTCCTGTTCTTGGGCTACTGCTTTCGTGTCGCGCGCAACAGGGGAACGCTGGGCCAGTACTAGTGACTTCCTTAGTTTCGGAGGTGTCGAAGATGAAATGCTGGTAGACATGGAGGGCGCCCCCGTTCTGCGCGAACGGCGCGAAGCCCCCGTTCTGCGCATAGACGGGCTCAGCAAGGTTTTCCCCCGCCGAGGGAAACCCCCGGTCAGGGCCGTCCAGGATGTCGGTCTGGAACTCCGGGCCGGCGAGATCGTCGGCCTTCTCGGTCCCAACGGGGCCGGAAAGACCACCATTATCAAGTGCGCTCTCGGTCTGATCCGGCCCACGGCCGGTGACATCGCCATTTGCGACCACGACGTGCACACCCGGCACGGCCAGGCCATCCAGCACGCCAGCGCGGTGCTCGAAGGGGCTCGCAACGTCTATTGGCGCCTGACAGCCAGGGAGAATATCCGCTTCTTTACCGGGCTCCACGGTCTCGACTACCGGTCAAACCGCGCCTACTGCGAGGAGCTCCTCGAGCGCTTCGGCCTGGCCGACCGGGCCAACGAGCCGCTCGTGAACCTCTCAACGGGCATGAGGCAGAAGGTGGCCGTGGTCTCGGCCCTGGCCAAGCGGACCCAACTTGTCTTCCTGGACGAGCCCACCCTGGGCCTCGACGTCGAGACCTCCCTCGAACTCCGAAGTATCTTGCGCGAACTGGTGGCCGAGGGACAACGGGCCATTGTGGTCTCCAGCCACGACATGGACGTGATCCAGGATGTTTGCCGGAGGGTCATCATTCTCAAGGAGGGTCGGGTGGTGGCCGACGATACGGTCGAAAGCCTCCTCGGCCTGTTCCGGACCCGCTCCTACCATCTCGTGCTCCGCGACGGTCCGAGCCCCGATCTGGCCGGGAGGCTGGGGGCCGTGGCCACGAACCTCAGCCTGGGACGTCGGGGCGCCCAGACGGAACTCAACTTCACTCTCCCGTCGGCGGAGGGGCTCTACACGGTCATCGACATTGTGCGCCAGGCTGGGGCCGTGATCGAGACCATTGCCCAGAAGGAACCAGACCTCGAGGAAGCCTTCCTTCGGGTCATTAGGGGTGGTGACGCGGCGTGAACCGTTGGGTGGTCCTCCGGGCGGTCGTGGCCAAGTCGCTCATTGAACTCCGGCGCTACCTCTTCAACACCATCTCGGGTCTGGTGACGATGTACGTCGTTTTCCTGCTGCTTTTCTTCGGGGCCCGCTCACTCGGCCCGGCCTTCAGCACCGGGACCGGCCTTGAGGGTCTGGTCGTCGGGTATCTGGTCTGGATGATGTCCATCACGGCCTACCAGGACCTGGCCCACACCATCGCCAACGAGGCCGAGGTGGGGACTCTGGAGCAGCTCTTCCTGACCCCGACCGGGTTTGCCTGGATGGGCGGCTCGTACATGATCGGCCAGTTCCTGGTCAACCTGCTCTTCACCGCGATCCTGCTTCTGTCAATGATGCTCACCAGCGGGCGGTGGCTCCACCTGGACCTCGTGAGCCTGCTGCCCCTAATCCTGATCACCATCGCCGCGTCCTACGGTTTCGGCTTCATCCTGGGAGGTCTGGCTCTGGTCTTCAAGCGCATCCAAGCGCTCTTCCAGATCCTCACCTTCGGCCTGGTGGGTTTCGTCGCCGCCCCCATTGCCCAGTACGCCTGGATGAAGCTTCTGCCCCTGGCTCTGGGTAATCAGCTCCTCAAGCGGGTCATGGTTGACGGCCTGCGGATTTGGGAGCTGCCGGCCGGGGATCTGCTCCTGGCTACGGGCGTGGGTCTGAGCTACCTTCTGATCGGCCTCCTCATCTTCGGCTACTGCCTCCGGGCAGCCCGGAACAGGGGGATGCTGGGGCACTACTAGACCGCCGCGGCCCTAGGGCACGAGCCGACCCCGCGTCACGTCGACCAGCCCGCGGTCGGTGAGCTTCAACTCGGGAACGGCGGCCAGAGTGAGGAAGGACAGAGCCATGAAGGGGTCGAGCGAGGCCGGCACGCCCCAGGACCGGACCAGGTCCCCCAAGCGCCCCAGGCCCTCGGCCACCTCGGTTAGCGGTCGGTCGGACATCAGACCGGCGATGGGCAGCGGGAGCACTTCGACGACCCGGCCGTCCCGGACAGCCGCCAGTCCGCCACCCGCCTCGGCCACGGCCCGGACGGCCACAGCGAGATCCGTGTCGTCGGCCCCGGCCACCACGATGTTGTGGGCGTCGTGGGAGACAGAGGAGGCCAGGGCGCCGCGGACGAGCCCCAAACCGCGGACAAATCCCTTCCCGATGCGGCCGGTGCCGCGGTGTCGCTCGACCACGGCCAGCTTGACCACACCCGCCGCCGGGTCCGAGCGCCAGTAGCCGCCCTCGATGGGAAGGTTGAGCCGGGCCTGCCTGGTGACAATCTGGCCGGGGACCATCTCGATGACCCGGGCCGGTCCGTCGCCCGCCGGAATCAGGAAATCGGCCGGGGTGACCGGACGCACGTGGCAGGTACCGACAAGGAGGCCCCAACCGCCTACCCCCTCCCCCTCCGGCAGTGGCTGCCTCGGCGGGGCGAACCCGGCCCGGCCGCCCTCGGCGACAAGCCGGCCGGCTACGTAGACTCGGTTTACACGGAATGAGGCGAGGTCGTCGAGGACAACCATGTCGGCGATGAAACCCGGGGCCAGGGCGCCACGGGGGGCCAGGACCCCGTTCACCGCGCCGGCTAAGCCGGTGGGGTCGGGCCCACCGAACCTCGGACGGTCTAGCCCGAAGTACTCGGCCGGGTTGATGGTGGCCATGCGGATGGCCGTGACCGGATCCAGGCCCGCGGCCGTCGCCTTGCGGACGAGGTGGTCGAGGTGGCCCTCCCGGAGAAGATCGGCGGGGTTGCGGTCGTCGGTCACGAGAAGACAGCGCCGGCTGTTGGCCGGCGTGACAACGGGAAGCAGGGCTTCGAGGTCGCGGGCGGCCGAGCCCTCTCTGATCATGAGGCGCATCCCTAGGCGCAGCCGCTCTCGGGCTTCTTCCGGCGTGGTGCACTCGTGGTCCGAGCCCAGGCCGCTCAAGACGTAGGCCGCCAGGTCGGGGCCGCCCAATCCCGGGGCGTGCCCGTCGACCACCTTTCCGGCCGAGCGAAAGAGATTAAGCTTGGCCGCCATGCCCGGGTCGCCGCTTAAGACGGCCGAGACGTCCATGACCTCGCCCAAGGCCACGACGCGGGGTTCGCCCATGAGGGTGGCCAGGTCGTCGGCGTCCAGGGCGGCGCCGGTGTCGTCGAAAGGCGTGGCGGGAACGCTGGAAGGCAGGCCCCAAAAGACGGCCAGGGGAAGGTCCTCTGAAACCCGGAACATGAAGCGGAGCCCCTCCAGACCGCAAACATTGGCAATCTCGTGAGGATCGGCGACCACGGCCGTGGTCCCGCGGGGAACAACGGCGCGGGCGAACTCCGCCGGGGTGACCATCGAGCTTTCGAGGTGGACGTGGCCGTCGATGAGACCCGGGCAGACCCACCGACCACCCAGATCAACTTCCTCGCGGCCCGAGTAGCGGCCGATGCCCACGACCAGACCGCCGTCGATGGCCATGTCGGCGGGCGGATCGACCTCGCCGGTGAAGACGTTGACCACCCTGGCGTTCTTAAGGACCAGGGGCGCCGGCCGGGCGCCTTGAGCCATGAGCAGCCGGTCGCCGCGTCGCGCATCATGTGTGTCTTCGGTCAGGGTGAGGGCCTCCTCGGTGGTGGCCGATACCGGCCTGTGTCTGGGGGGTTTTCCGCGTCCTGGCCGCGTGTCCTCCCACGGTCATCGCTCCAGCACTTTGGGCGCAAGAATCGGATAGCGGGCTTACCGTCGGCGGCTGTATGCTGTGGCCATGCCTAATGAACTCGGCAACGACACGGCCCGCTGGGCGGCTGTCCTGTCCAGGGACCCCGCCGCCGATGGTTCCTTCTTCTACGGCGTGAGCTCCACCCGAGTCTACTGTCGCCCCACGTGCCCCGCGCGCCGGCCGAAGAGGGACAGGGTAACATTCTTCGACACCCCCGAGCAGGCCGAGCGGGCGGGTTTCCGGCCCTGTCTTCGCTGCCGGCCGCGCGACGACCGCCCTCGGGCCGCCCTGGAGGAAGCCGTCGCCCACGCGCGACGCCTGCTGGACACGGCCGGCCCGGCCCCCACCCTGGCCCAGTTGGGCGAGGCGGTCGGCCTCAGCCCCCATCATCTCCAGCGCCTCTTCAAGCGAGCCACCGGGGTTAGCCCGAGAGAGTACGCCGCCACCCGGCGGGTCGAGCGCCTCAAGGAGGAACTTCGCCGGGGTCTAAACGTAACCCAGGCCCTCTACGAGGCCGGCTACGGGTCCGCGCGGGCCCTCTACGACCAGGCCTCCGCCCACCTGGGGATGAGTCCGGGCGCCTACAAGCGAGGGGGTCTGGGGATCACGATTAGATACGTGTTTGCCGCCACGCCCGTTGGCCCGGTGATGCTGGCCGCCACGGCGAAAGGTATCTGCGCCCTTCGCTTCGGGGAGAGGAACCAGCTTCTCGCCGAACTCCGGAGCGAGTTTCCACGGGCCACTCTTCTGGAGGACGGGCGGGACCAGGGGCAAGACCAGGGCCAGGCGCGGGAAGAGGGCCGGGGGCCCGGCGACTACGTCCGGGCCGTCGTGGCCCACCTGCTCGGGCAGAACCGCCACCTCGACCTGCCCCTTGACCCGCCGGCCACGCCCTTCCAGGAGAAGGTGTGGGGCGCCCTCAGCGCGATCCCGTACGGGGAGACGAGATCCTACGGGGAAGTGGCCGAGATGATCGGCCGCCCCAAGGCCGCGCGGGCCGTGGCTCAAGCCCTGGCCGCCAATCCGGTCGCTCTGGCCGTGCCGTGCCACCGGGTGGTGCGGGCAAGCGGCCAACCGGGCGGCTACCGCTGGGGCGTTGCCCTCAAGCGCGAGCTACTCCGGCGGGAGGCCGAGGCCGTCCGGCAAGGCCCGGCCTCGGAGCGACGGGCGGGCGAGAGTCCACATCCCGTAGCCCCCGGCGGCAATGACGATGATTCCACCGTAGAGAAACGTGGACAAGACGCCGGCCTTCTCGGCGACCACTCCCCAAACCAGGGTGCCGCAGAGATTGGCGGTGGTCAGCAGCGCGGCCATCACCGAGTAGACTCGACCCCGGCCCGAAACCGGTGATCTGGTTTGGACCAGGGTGTCCCGGCTGGCTTCATAGACTGCCCCGCCGGCCCCGTGAACGGCCATGAGGACGAGACCGACGGGAAGAGCGAGCGCCCCGAAGGTGCAGGTGATGGCGATACCCGAGATGAGTGCGCCCGCGGCGAATAGCACCGGAGTCAGGCCTTTCCGCCGCCGGAGGGAAGCCGCCACTGCCGCCCCAACCAGTCCGCCCACTCCGACGGCCGAGAGGAGCAGGCCGTACCCGCCTGGCGATTGGCCCAACACTGACACCGCATACGGGTAGAGCGAGACCTGAAGCATACCGGCGCCAAGGATGAGGAGAAGGCACGTAGCGATGACCGGCACGACGGTGGGGGCGTCCTTCAGAGCCTGCGGGATGAACCGAAGGTTGGCCACGAGACTGCGCCGGCGCGGTTTCTCCGCCAACCGGGGCGGCTCTTTCACAGATAGGGTCGCAAATAGCGCCGTGCCCGCTAGAAAAGCACACGCGTCCAAGGCCACGGTCCACCGCAATCCGAGCCGCGACAGAATGACCGCTCCCGCCGCCGGGCCAAACACGAGAAGGGCCGAGTTCAAGCCCGACATGAGAGCGTTGAGACCAAGCAGGTTTTCCGGCTTGACCAAGCACGGGATAATGCTGTACTCGGCCGGCTGGTACAACACCTGCAGCGTACCCAAGAGCAATGTCACCACCAGGATCAGATAGGCGTTCAGCGACCCCAGGTAGAGAAGCATTACCAGACCCATGAGCAGGGTCGAACAGGCCAGAGTCACGCGTTTCGGCCACCGGTCCACCAGGAGCCCGCCGATCGGTGCCAGGAGAATCATTGGCAGCATGCGGACGGCGAACCAGACTCCAATGGCGAGCACCGAACCCGAGGCCTCGTAGAGAGCGTCGATGATGGCGATCTGGAGCAGCCAACTGCCCACGCCGACCATGACCTTGCCCATGAGAAAACGAAGTACCACGGGGACGCGCAGTACAGCTACAGCTTCTTGACGTCCACGAGTTCCGGTTGACATCCTATCCCTGGGACCTCCCTCCGGGATCGAGCGGAGACTTCCGAGGCAATGCGGGCCATGTCCTCCACGGAAGCCTCGCCGTAGTCCTTTTTGAGCAACTCGCCCTCAAGCACATAGTAGTTCTCGGTGGGAAAGACGTTGGATCTCTTGACTGTCAGAATGACTGAGACCGGAACCTCCGGACCCGTCCTTGACAGCACGCGGATTTCCGGGAGTGACGGCGACGACGGCCTGGCCGGGACCCGCTGCCTGGGGGGGGAGGAAGGGGTTTGGGTTTTCACGGATGCCGGCGCGGTCAGGGCGGAGAGCAGGTCATCCAGGCAATCGACCTCCACCACACGCATGGCGCTTGAGGCGGCTGTCATCGGAATGGCCCGTCTCGGAACAATGAAGGTGTGGTAGCCGAGCCTCGCTGCGGTCTCGGCTTTCAGGGCGTAGCTTTCGCATGACGTCCGATACGCGGATACCCAGCCGTCGCCGTCGGCGACCACACCCGAAGCGGCTATGCCGGTCGTGTCCCGACCGAGACCAAGACCGGCAAGAGCCAAGGCCAGAGCCAGAGAACCGCTGCCTCCGGCGATGGTGCCTAGTCTCTGCCTCGGACCATACGGAGTTGGGCGCACGGTCACCTTGAACCGGTCCGCTGGCCAGTGCTTGGCAAACCAGAACAAGGCCCATTTTGCGTGAAAGCGGAACTCTTCGTCAGTGCGAACCAGGTCCTCGGCAATCTCGAACCCGCTCCCGGGAGCAAGGTCAACCTCGAGCCAGGCCGGCAGAGCTGCGGGCAGGCGGTCATGCGTGACTAGCAAGAGAACCCGCTGCTTCCCGGCGGTCGGTGAGCCCTGAGTCTTCGGATAGTCTCTCACAGGCACTCCCCTACAGCTCTGTCATGAAGGTGCTGGCCACAAGTTCCTCCGTCCCGTGGGACCGGATGCCAAGCTCCCCGTGGACACGGGCCTGAACGCGCCGGCGAAGATCCAGTCTTCGGGTCGCGTCCTCGCCCTTCAGCCGGGGTGGCAGTCCCAGAAGCCGGTCCTTCTCGTCATCCGGACCCCCTGCCTGACGCCGCGCGTAGTCGATGGACGCGGGATCGACCCTGTAGACGGTGAAGACCACGCCGGCAAGATAGGGAGAGTTCCGCTCAAGAAACCTCAGAGTCTGGTCGACGTCGGTCTCCGTCTCGCCCGGAAGCCCGACGATGAAGCTACCGTAGGCTCGAATTCCCGCCTCACTAGTCCATCGCAACACGTCCGACATTCGCTTGACCGTGACGTCCTTACCCATGGCCTCGAGGAGGGCGGGGCTGGCTGACTCGATTCCGTAGAACAGATGGCGGCACCCGGCTCGCCCCATGAGACTAAGTAGCTCGGGCGTCATACCTTTAACGCGGGCGTAGCCGCCCCAAAACACTGGCGGGCGGCGTTTCGTCAACCGCTGGCAGATACCGAATAGCTGCCGGACGCTTCCGTTCAGCAGGCTGTCGTTGGCGGCAAAGAAGACCGTGGCGTACCCATCAGAGAGGCGCTCGATTTCCTCGACCACCCTCTCCGTGGGCTTCGGGCGGTAGGTGACCCAGTAGCCCCTTTCGGCGCAGAAAGTGCACCGGCCGACGCAACCCCTACTCCATTCCAGGGGGAGGGCAGGCGTGGCGTATCCGCAGGGAGGAGTGGGTCCAAAGTCGGGAATGGGGAGCCCGCCAATATCCGCGAGAACCGTTGGGCGCGGGCGCCATGTCGCCTCGCCGGACGGCGTTCTAGTGGCCAGCCCCTGCTCGGGACACTCGCCGCTCCCCTCGAGAAAGCGTAGGAGGGCGAGCCAGGTCTCCTCGCCTTCACCGGTGACCACATAGTCAACAAAAGGATAGGCGTCGACGACTCGGACGGCGTAGGCCGACGCCTGAGGCCCGCCAAGCACGACCCTGCCCTGGGGGTGAAGTCCCTTGAAGGCCCGCGCCACGCACAGCGTGAAAGCCATGTTGGAAGCGTAGGCGCTGAATCCGACAACGTCCGGCTTGGCCGCCGCCAGAGTCTCCGCCGCCCGGACGACCTCTCGTGAAAGCACCTTCCCCAGTCCGTCGGTGGTCTCTCCGCCACCCGCGCCATCAAGGGTCTGGCGGAGGTGTTCCGCCATCACGGCCGTGAGGCGAATCGAATCCCCGGATCCCCGCCGGCTAAGACTGGCCTTCAGGTCGGTGGCCGCGCGGCCAACGAACTCCAGGTTGAAGTCGTACGTTTCCGCCTCCCAGCCGCGGGCCACGGTCACAGATCTCAAGCAGGCCAGTCCGAGGTGTGGTCTCTGCCAGTCCCAGACCGGGCACAGGGCAAGAGCCGCACGCCCTACTCCACGAGAGGCGCTCGCGGCCGTCACGGTTCGCTCCGGCTGAGCAGGCCCTGGCCGTTGAGGAGGTCCAGGAAGCCCTCCAGCTCCTCGGCCACATGCTCTCTAGACGCCTTGTATTCACTAGTCAAGGCCGCCAACAGCGCGGCGCGGGAAGTCCCAGCGGTCAAGAGCTGGGCGGCCCGGTGGGCCGTGTCGGTCAGTTTGTAGGCCCGTCCCTGGCTCAGGTCGACCAAGAGGTAGTGTCCGGGCTCGGGATCGTACTCCCGCAGAATGACAGGGACAGCGAAGCTAAGGCCTTGTTCCTGTGACACTGTCGTCACCTCCCTCTGCAACGGACGCCTCGGCGTCGCCGTCAGGTTCGTACCAGCACTGTGGGTCAGGCGCGAAGAGGTCCCCGTGGACGGCGTGAGCCAGACAAGGCGCCCCACCGCTGCACAGGTGCCGGAGAGACTCGTCGACGCAGTACCGGCAGCGGCGGCACTTCCCCTTTTGATGGCAATGCTTGAATCTCAGCTTCCACAGGAGATCCGACCCGAGCACGACCTCCGAGAAGGACTGACGGGTCAAGTTACCGATGGGGAGCGGGAGCCGGCGGCAGGGGTAGACGGTTCCCTCGGACATCACCGTGATCCCACTCTGACCGACGGGACACCTCTGTCCGACTCTGAGGAAGGTTGGGACCTCTTCCGTGGACCATGAGGCGACAGAGTAATCTTCGTCGGTCAGGTGCCAAAGATCGCATCTGGCCCGGGCCAGGACGACGAGTGGAGCGCCCTCAGCAAAGGCGTCGAGCGCCTCGTCAGCCTCCCTGTATAGCTGGGCCCAGAGGTCGCGCAGCGACTCCGGCGAGAGGAGGCAGTTCTCAAGATTCTTTCCGCGGCCCTCCGGCACAAGGCGCGATATGGTCACCCGGCCAACTCCGAGCGATCTCGACAGACGGAAGAATGGCACGGCTTCTTCGCGGTTGAGACTGCTGACCACGAAATGGGTCGATGCCGGCAGCGAACGCGACCGCAGGAGGGAGATGGCGCGGAGGGCCTGGTCGAAGCTACCGGGACGGCGGATGTGATCGTGTGTCTTGGCCGACGCCCCATCAAGGCTGATCTGGATATCGGCGATAACGGCCCGGTATTCATTGAGCCTATCGAGTAGGGCGTCATCGACAAACCAACCATTGGTCAGAAAGGAAACCCGGACGGGAAACCCGCGCCCGTGCCATTCGGCTACCCGGTCGACGAGCCGAAACAGATCCGGCCTGGTGAACGGCTCACCCCCGGCCAAGGCGATCACGCCACTGACCCTGAGGCGCCGGAAACCGTCGACACAATTGTCGATGAGAGCCAGCGCCGCCTCGGTGGACAGATCGGGGAAGTTCTCCCCACCATCATAGCAGTGCTTGCACCTGAAGTTGCACCGGTCGGTCACGTGCCACTGGACAACGAAGACTTGGTTCTGTCCGCTGGCTATGGCCCGTGGCAAGTAAGCGAGGTTCCGCTTCGCGGCGCCCTCCAACTGACGGGCCTTCACTTCCCGCCAACGGGCTATGACTCGAACCGACCGTCTTTCGGAGGGGGACTCGGGCTGTTTCATGAGCGACTGCCGCATTTCTCTACCGCCTTCCTTCCGCGCGGGCCGCGGCCAGATCGGTTCTCCTGGCCAACAGGCGGTGAAGGGCACGACCTCCCGCGTCCAGAGCGTTCGTCAGACCGAGACTATCCGGCGACGGCCAGCATCCCTCGGGGAGGAGGGATATCTCCAGAAAGGCCTCGGCCCGCTTCAGGACCTCGGCGGCCCGGCGCCGCGCCGGTCCAGCCTTCAGCCGATCGATGGTCGCCAGGAGACCCAGCACGACCAAACCGGTGTCTATGGGCGAGCTTAGCCCGACCGCCAAACTCTCCAAGTTGCCGGGCAGGAGATAGGTCCACGCTCCAGTGGGCAACTGACAATCGCATAGGTAGCGGACCGTGTCGGTCACCAGGCCCGCCGCCGGCTCGTAGCCCGCCAGGATCGGCCTGTCGCCGACGAGTGATAGGACAAGACCACCTTTGAAGGGCAGGGCCCGCTTCCCGATGAGGTCGTTTCCCCAGGTGTGGTCAAGCCAGATATAGCCTCGGACAAGGGCGGCCTTCAAGTCGTTCACAAGACCGTTCGACAGAAGACATGGCCCGGGACTCTCAGCCCGCTTGCACAACTCCACGAGGGTTCGGAGAACCCGGGATGTCGCGGGTATCGAACCGTACCCGCCCCGGCGAAACGACCAGCCCCCCTCGGGCCGCTGAGCCGAGATCAAAGCCTCGCCCAACCCGGTCAAGGAAGTCCCTACCTCAAAAGGCTCCGCGTTGAGGGCTAGGAGCAGAAAGTCGGCCGCAGCCGCGAAATCGTGCTCGAACTCACCTCCGAGAACCTCGGCCGCTCGAGCCAGAATGCTCTGCCGCTCGGGGGCCGGAGGCGGAGCCCCCATGGCGCAGAGCAGGTTAAACAAGATGACCGTCTGCCGGGCATGGTTAGGGAGAAGGTGGTCGGTGGCGTACCTGCGGTAGAGTCTCCAGGAGAACACGCCCACCCTCTCCTCGGGCGACAGTAAGTGCTTGACCTCCAACTTCGCTACCCCCTTTGCCGGGTGCCGGGTGCACGGCACTCGGCACCCGGCACCCACATTCTTACCGGCTACTCGACGACGTTACAGGAGCACGTACACGAGTTGTGGCAGCCGCAACGGAGAACCAGATTAGCCACATCGACCTCCTCCATCCGGAGGGGAGTCCAATTCTTCATCATCGAAACCTCCCTTCGACGGCAGAGTCGACATGGGCGGGGTCGGCCTTCTGTGGAGATGCCGAGCAGTACCAGTTTTGCTAGATGGGCCCATGTCAGCCAACTTTTAGGATAGCAGAAGTTGCTTGCTAGAACAAGGAGGTAAGGCGAATCGGGGGAGAAGAGGAGAGACTGCGTCGAGGGGCGCTAGCACCCGGCTGCTTCGGTCCTGGCAGTGAAAGCTAGGAGTTCGCCTCCGAGGACCAGCAGACGGTGGCCGGACACCCTGGATAGGCCTCCGGCGCCGGCCGGGGCGACGTCTGGTTTCCTTACTCCCAACTGTCGATCATGGACGGGAAGATGGGGTGCTCGCCGGGAAGGACAACCCGGACAATGTCTTCGGCCACCTGAAGACCACCGGCCCCGTTGGCCATCACGACCACTCCGGCGCGACGGATGGGGTCAAAGACGATTAGGTTCCGGCAACCGTCGAGCCAGCCCCAGTGCCAGCAGTAGTGGGCGGCGATTTCCCCATCCGTGGCCTCCCCATCGGCGGAGTCCTCCAGACCCCACCCCAGGCCCCACGAGACGCCTTCGGCGGCCTCCGATTGCGGGGTCAGCATGGCTGTCACGGTGGCCGGAGTGAGCCGGACCGGATCACCCTCGACCGGGTTCAGGATGGCGACCACGAGACAGGCGTAGTCCGAAGGGGTAGTTCGCGCCCCATAGGCAGCGTTGACCCGGGTCGGCCGCCACTGGGCAACTGGCCCCTCGGCCTCGTAGCCGTGGGCGGTGAGGGGCTCGAGTTCCTCTCGCCAGAGAAAACTCGTGGCGCTCATGCCTAGGGGAGTAAAGAGGTGGTCGGCCGCGTACTGGTCAAAAGGCTGTCCCGTCACGCGCTCGATGACCCACTGGAGGTAGCGGTAGGCGTCGCTGGAGTAGGACCAGTGTAGGCCGGGAGTGAAGCAGATCGCCCCCCGGTCGTGGGTCAGGTCGGTGAAGCCGCTCGTGTGGCTCAGGACCATCCGCAGGGTGACGGCCTCGATCCTGGAGTCGCTGAGGTAGGCCTCGTTGGTGTAGTCGATGAGCGGCCGATCGAGTTCCAGAACGCCTGACTCCACCAGCTTGAGGGCGACGTAGGCGGTCATGGTCTTGGAGAGGGAAGCTCCCAGAAACACGGTCTTGTCCGTGACGGCCTCCCCGGCGGCCACGTCCGCCAGGCCGTAGCCCTTGGCCCAGAGGAGTTGGCCATCTCCGATGAGAGCGACGGAAACTCCCGGCACGCCTTTCCGTTGCATAGCTTCCGGAATTACTGTCTCAAGTCTGGCCACCACCGTCTCCAGGGCCACTCCGCCGACAGTGGGGGCGGGGACGGATGCGGGCGGATCCGGGTCAACCTGGAGGGCGTCTAGGCCGACAATGGAAACGGTCAGCCCGGCGGCGACGATGAAGACAATGAAGACGACGAGGGCGGCGGGGGCCGAAGGGACGCCCGCCTTGACCGGCGGCGACCGCTTGGCAAGGGTACGACGCAACATCCCGGCACACACTCCTTGGGCGAGGCCGACGCCCCCCTGGATGCGGCTAGCTGGGCTCGGACAACTGGCAAAGCCTTCCTTCCTATTGGCCGTCCGTGGGCCGACCCCTGCCGGTGTGGCCGGCCTCGCTTTGCGCCAACGGACAACCAAGCGGGACGGGGTCCACGATCCCGGACCCCGTCCCCGTCACTCGCACCCAGGCACTGTCTACGCCACGCAGATCCGCTGCCGCAAGCTAAAGCAGGACATTGGTCCAGGCCGCGTCGTCGTTGATGAATGTTCCGAAGATGAAGAACGCGCACATACCTATGCACATCACTATGCAACTCATACCGCAACCGGCTTCCGCCGCCATGGGACGGATTATCTCCACCTTGATTTCACCTCCTTTGGGCCCCGCTCACCTGCGTGCTGGTGGCGCCAACGGCCCCTTCGGCCCTTGTCGAAGAAGGTCGAAGGTTCCTTCTATCCGATCGGATGGAAATGGCTATCGTGGGCGAGGCCGCTGGGCCGGTGCGGCGCTCCAGGATGCCGACCTCCGCGCCGATAGCCTGACTGTCTTGAAAGATGTATTCTTGAGGGGCCGGCGTTGAGCTTAAGTCCTGGCAGGGGGCTAGCGGCCATGAACTCGCGGGACGCGGGGGTCCTGTCCCTCCTCTCCGCTCTGTGGGGCGGCTCCTTCCTCTTTATGCGGGTGGCCGCGCCCAGTCTGGGGCCGTTTGTGCTCATCGAGGTTCGCGTTCTCCTGGCGGGGCTGGCTCTTCTCGCCCACGCGCTCATCACCGGGCGCCTGCCGCCGCTGGGTGGCCGCTGGCGGGACTACCTGGTGATCGGGGTCACCGGCGCCGCCCTCCCCTTTGTCCTCATCTCCTGGGCGGAATTGCGCCTTTCGGCTTCGCTCGCCGCGACCCTGAACGCCACGACGCCACTCTTCGGGGCGGTGATCGCCGCTATCTGGATGGGCGAGAGACTGACCGTTCGGAAGATGACCGGAATTGGCCTGGGACTATGCGGAGTAATGATTCTGGCCGGTCTGGGGCCGTTGCCCCTCACCGCCCGGACTCTTCTCTCGATGGCCGCCTCCCTGCTGGCGGCGATGTCCTACGGCGTAGCCGCTGTCTACACGAAGGTACGGGTGAAGACGACCGAGCCTCGGACTCTGACCCTCTACACCCAGCTCCTGGCCGCCCTGGTTCTCTTTCCGTTCGCGCTCTTCACCCTGCCGGCCGCTTGGCCCTCATCGACAGTGATCTGGAGCGTCCTGGCCCTCGCCCTTCTCTGCACGGCGTTCGCCAACATCCTCTACTTTCACCTAATCTCCAGTGTCGGGCCGACAAAGACCCTGATGGTCGCCTACCTGGTCCCGGTCTTCGGCGCCCTGTGGGGAGCGATCTTCCTCGGGGAGGCCCCGAGCGTGAGTTCCGGTCTGGGGTTGGTCCTGATCATCAGCAGCGTAGCCGTGGTTTCGACGGCGGACCGGAGCCGGCGAGGAACCTTGAAGCCGACCGGACCCTAGATGGCCTTGAGCAACTGCTGGGTCGCGCGGGCCGTTCCCTCGGGGGTGTCTCCACGTTTCAGGAGGAGCTCGATCTCGGCGACCGGCGCCTCGGACCCTTCGGTGTCTAGCGGTTTCTTGGGCGCGGCAAGCTCCACGGTGACCTTGCCCTCCCGCTCGTTCCAGCCCAATCTGGCCGAGAGCCGGATGCGCACCTCATCCAGGACGACCGAGTAGTGATGCATCAGCGCGGCGACGGGAATGTCCCGCGTGGCGTAACTGCCATCGAGTCGCGGAAGCGGAAGACCGATCATCTGCGGCTGGGCCCCGCCCGCGGCATCGGCCTGCCCCCCGTCGAGCAGTCTGCGATACTCGTCTAGAGAGTGGGCTTCCACGTCGGCCTGGGCGCCTCTGACGGCCTCCCCAAGCCCCCGCAGGAGGTCTGCCAGGGTGATCTCGGCCATGCCGCTTCCTCCTCCCCTTCCGGCTCGTTTGATCATGCACCCCCACTATACTAAGCCCCGCTACAAGCCGCAAGGACCCGCCCGGCCCCGGCGCTTCTGTCATCAAGGTTGTGTATTGACAGGCCAGAGGGCCCAAAGTATAGTGCAATTGCCATTAACTAGCACTGTAGGGAGGTATCATTTATGCCTGACATACCCCAGGAGTTCGCAGGATTGCCCATCGGCCAACTGATCTGCGGGCCGATCATCGAGGTGGCCAAGGGACAGTCGGAGCTGTGCAAGGTCTACCTCGATTTCGTGTCCAAGCTGGCCTGGAAGGACGGCAAGCAAGACGGTGAGACAAACATAGTCAAGTTCAATCTGACCCGACCGGTCACCGACGGCGCCGGAAACATCAGCACTCAGAGCGTGGAGGTCCAGGCCCCCCTGATCTCGCTGGTCCCCGTGCCGGCCTTCACAATGGATCAGGTGACCGTCAACTTCACCATGGAGGTCAAGGACCAGACGGTCGACAAGAAATCCCTTGATGAGACCGCCTCATTCTCCGCGGGCGTCCGCTACTGGGGGTGGAACGCTTCGTTGAGTGGTTCAGTCACCAACAAGAGCGAGAACACACGGAGCACGGACCATTCGGCCAAGTACGACATCTTCGCCAAGGCGATCCAGCAGCCGCCGGCGGAAGGTATGGCCAAGCTGACCACGGTTTTCGCCGCTTGCATCGAGCCGATCGTCACGGGTGGCGGCAAGTAGGCGTGCTGCCGTCGGCCAGAAGATGGAAAGCTTGAACTCGCCAAGCCGAGGCCGTCCACTGGTGGTGGACGGCCTCGTAGCCGGAGAAAGCTGAATGCACCCCGCCTAGAACAGGACGCCCGTCCAGGCGACGTCATCGTTGATGACGACCATGTAAAAGACAACGTAGCACAGCGTATAGCACATTCCGATGCAAGTCACGCCGCAGCCGGGTTGTTCCGCGTTGATAATCTCCACCTCTGGCACACCTCCTCCCGGTTCCGCACACCCATGGATCGCTTCACACGGGCTTCCCGGCCCTTGCTCGCCCAGATGGAGAGTTCCTCCTATTCAACCGGACGGGAATGGCTATAGGTAACCCACTCAGACTAGAAGAGCCGCGAAACCACGACGTAAACCGTCGCGGACATGGCCAGGAACACCAGGGACCCCAGAACGAGACCCTTCAGACCCTTGTCCCGGATGCTCCGGAATTCGACCCCAAGCCCCATGGCGATCATGGCCATCAGGATGAGGGTAGCGCTTAACTTGACTGCGGCGCCGACCGCCGCCGGCGGCACCAAGCCGGTGGAGCGGACAACGCCGGCCAGAATGAACCAGAGCACGTAGGTGGGAAACGTCGCCGCGGCGCGCCGGGCCGCGGAACGCGGAGCGGCCGACCCGCCAACCTCACCGCCCTCGCGTCCGAAGGCCAGACCCAGGGCCAAAGCCACCGGCACGAGCAGGACCACCCGGACCATCTTGACGAGGGTCCCGATTTCCCCGGCTTCGCCACCGCGGGCGAACGCAGCCGCCAGGCAATGGGCTACGGCCGGCAGGGTCGCCCCCGACCACACGCCGTACTGGGGGTCGGTAAGCGAACCCGTTAAACCCACGGCGGTGTAGACGAAAACGCCGATGGCGCCGAGGAAGCTGACCACCGAGATGGCCACGACCGAGTCTTCCTTGTTCGCGCCCACGACCGGAGCGACGGCGGCGATGGCGGATGTCCCACAGATGCAGGAGCCCACCCCGACCAGGGCCGATAGCCGGGCATCGACCTTGAGGAGGCGGCCCAGGACGCAGGCCAGGAGCAAGGTCGCGGGCACGAGAACCAGCACGAGAATGAGGACTCTAGGGCCGAGGCCGACGAGAGACCGGAAATCGAGTTTGAAACCGAGCAGGATGATGCCCGCTCTAAGCAACATCTCGGAGGAGAAGGCGAAACCGGGCTTGAGCGCGGCGGGCAGACGGACCAGGTTACCCAGGACCGTCCCCAGGATGATGCCGATAGTCAGGGCCTCGAGACTCACCCATGGGGCCAGGAGTCGGCTGAAAAGGCTGGAGATAACGGCCAGGAGATAGACAGCCAGGAGTCCGGGGGCCAGCTTCCGCAGGTTCCCAGTCAAGGAGGTCACACCTATCGGCACTAGTCTGGACTACACTATACCAGTAGCCAGCTATGGCCGTAAGGGGTACTTAGTATCTAACCATGGCCAAGAACAGTGACCCGACCGCATTTCGGAGGAGGCGACACGGAACTTATGCCAGCGTCAGCACCGCGGCGAAGTGGGCCAGGCTGCCGGCCATAACGAAAAGGTGCCACACGTCGTGGAAAGCGAAGCGGCCCGGCCACAGGCGAGGCCACTTCATCGCGTAGCCCACGGCGCCGACAGTGTAGAAGGCGCCTCCGGCGGCCAGCCAGCCCAGACCGGCCGGCGTAACCGCTTTGACCAGGGGGTAGGAGGCCGCGACGACCAGCCAACCCATCGCCAAGTAGAGTCCGACGGAGAGCCAGCGCGGCGCGTCTATCCAGAGGAGTTTGAGGACAACGCCGGCCACGGCCAGACCCCAGACGGCGCCGAAGAGGGACCACCCCCACGGGCCACGGAGGGGCACCAGGCAGAAGGGTGTGTAGGTCGAGGCGATAAGGACGAAGATCATGATGTGGTCGACCTTACGGAGCACGCTCGTCGGGCCTGGGGGCAGGCGCAACGAATGGTAGAGCGTGCTCGCCGTGTAGAGCAGGATGAGGCCCGTGCCGAAGATGGGGAACGACACCAGGTGCCAGACCGTCCCCGCGGCCGAGGCCCGGTAGACGAGCACGCCCAGCCCGACGATCGAAAGCAGAGCGCCGAAGAAGTGAGTCAGGGCACTGGCCGGGTCCTTGAGTCGCGCGAGCGGTTTCACACGGCCCACCACCTTCGTTATGTTTAGCCTCCGGGCCAGCGGGGCTTCGGGAAGCGGTCCGCGTGGCGCCCGGCCATGCGGGAACTTCCGCCGCTAGGGGCCGACTCCTGCCCGCCCTGGACTACCCCCCACTCCCGGCCAGCCCGAGGAGTCTGGCCAGCCTCTCAGACCTGGCTCGCGTGCCGGGGGCAAGTGGGAGCCGGAGGCCTTCCGGCGGATGGTGACGGAGTTCGTGGTCTTAGATATTGGAAGGATTGGGCCTCCCTGGCGGCGAACGCCAACCCTGGGTGTCCGGTCGAAGCTCCGCATTCCGCCCCGGCGAATCTGATCAACCCGTCGCACGGACACTCGCCACCACAAGGGGGGTGCGGTTCTTTGATGACAGAAAGCAGCCAGGTGACGCCAGCGGCAGAGGATAGTGCGGCACGCGGTATTGCGGAGTTGATTGAGTCGAATCGCGGGGAGCTTGCGCAATTGGTCGACCTTCAGGGCGGGTTCTCCGGCATCGACCAGAAGGTCAAGACGGAACTCGCCGAGTTCGGGAACTTGGTCGTGACGAACGGGCGACAGAAGGGCCTACCATTCATCTGGGGTAGCATCAGGATCTTGGCGATCTATGGGAAGTGGTCCTGGTGGCGCGATCCCCCACGGCCACCTAGCCCCATATAGACCGGCAGTATCTTGGCCATCTATGGGAAGGGGTCCGAGTTGCGGTACCGTCTTGACCCGCATGTGCTGATTGAGCGCGCGCGCCGTCTGGAAGCGGAGCGGCCAGTTCCCGCGCTTCCCGATGTGGCGGCTCTGTGTCTCCGCATCAGGCATCACGCTCGCGCCCTTGGGGTCTTGGAGGAGAGCTCCAATGCCCTTCTGGACTGGGCCACGAGCCGGTATGAAGCCTGGGCGGCCTCGCTCCACGACTCCGACCTGGATGTCATCAAGGCGACCCTCGCTTCGGACCCCATCAACCTGCTCCTGGGTGGACTCTGTCTCCCTAGTGCGGGCGTCCGCGAACGCGTGGTCGCGGCCTACCTAACCTTTGCCCAGCGCTTCCATAACCATGGCCTTTCCGTCGTGTCCCACGAAAACGAGCCGCTCGCCGGGGCCCTCTTTCGCGCCATGGGCCGCTGGAAAGAAGTCCGTTGCCTACCTTCTTCCTCTGGCCGCCTTCCGGTCCTCGGGGTCGACATTCATGGGATTGCGCGGTATGCGCTCAGCGCTAGCGAATTCGGAAGCAGACTCGTCGACGTATCGGAGCGACGGCTAATCGAACCAGTCGTTGAGGCCCACCTTGTCAAGTCGGCACGAACCTGCGACCTCCTTAGTGCGGGATCCTCGCTCCTTGCCGCGACGCTCCTTGGGATGGCCCGGGAGCGATCGCAGGAACTCGCTGCCTGGCTAGTGAGGATGTTTCGGAGCGATGGTCTTATTGGATACCTCGAGTTCTACGAGGGCATCGAGACCAGAGCCAACCTTCTCATTTGCGCCAATGCCTACTGGGGACTTCATGCCGCGTGCACGCCGGAGGCGCTGTATCCGACTCTGACGCGCGTACGCGAGACCGTGGGCCCTCCAAGGCAAGCAGCCAAGTTGGACCCTCCGATTCTCGACATCGACCTGAACCGTTGTGAGCGGGTGGGGCACTCGCTTTGCCGGTGGCTCGATGAGAGTCTTCCAAGGTTTCGCCTCCTGCCCGCGTGCAAGAACCGAGCCGATTTCGACGACCGCTTCAAGCCGGCGGTGGAGATGCTTCTGGTCCTTTTCATCCTCACCGGGCCGGAGCACATTGAGCTGGGTTCCCCCTTTGTCTCCTGGGCCAGGCGCATGACGGAGAAGCTTGAGGACCACCTCGACTGGGAGGGACTTGTAGAGAGCTTCAGGATGCACGCGACGGATTCGATTGGACTCATGTCACATGTCCTACTGGAACAACTGACGGGCAGACGATCCCGCTTCCACGATGAGGTGGTCGAGTTCCTGCGGCATCCCCTCGCTCAAGCCAAAGAGCGCACGCCGATGAGGCAGTTAGAGTTCCACATGGTTCGATACCTGCACGGGCAAGCGTGTGCCCGCGCGGACATGAAGAAGGAGCTTTCGCGGACCTTGCTTGGTCGCGCTTGTGATCCGATGTTCTTCTCCAATGAAGATGCCTACGACATCACGCATGCAGTCATATACGCCCTGGCGTTGGGCCGCATGTCGGATTTGGATATCCTTGCGCCGTATCGTCCCTGGCTCCGCCGCCATCTAGCGGCACTTACGCTCGCCAGCATGCTAGATGGGGATTTCGACTTGGGAGGAGAGTTCCTAATCTGCTGGGCTCTCGGCCAACAAGAACCCGATCCCAGGTTCGCACTGTCGGTCGAGCTTCTTCTCGGTGCCGTCCAGGAAGATGGCTCGGTATCGGGGCCGCCCCGGGAGATAGGTGAGGACATGGAGGCTTTCGAGCGATGCTATCATACGACGCAAGTGTGTCTGGTGGCGTTGGCGGAAGTCTGGATCGCGCAGCAGCGACTGAAGGGCGTGCGTAACATGGTCTCCGGTGGTCCCGGACCCGGGTGCGGCCTCTTGTATCGTCCCGCTTTGGTGGGCGGAGCGGTTGACCCGCCCCGCCCACCGAGTTCCGTCTACTCCTGCTGCGGGTTGGCTAGGATACCCGCCCAGGCCATGTCGTCGCTGATGGCAACCATGTACAGCGGGGGTATGAAGCACATCACGACACAAACTCCGATGCAGCCGTAGCCGCAAATGGCTACGGCGTTGGGAGTAATGACTTCCACTCTAGCTCACCTCCCTCGATCGGTTTAGACCGCTAGGCGCGGGCGCTTCCCGCGAGTTGCGGCGGTCGATAGGCTCAGCCCTTGTCTAATCATGTCGAATGTTCCTTCTACCCGACTGGATAGATGTAGCTATCGGCATCGCCAGCCCGGCTGAAGCTCTGTCTCTTTCGTGGTCATGCCCACCTGGGAGGATGTCGAAGGACTGCGGATCATGGCGGCCGGCGAGGGCGATCCAGGCCACTGGGGCTACGTGTGGCTCAGCAACCAGTTTGCGGGGAGAAGACCTACCGCTGGAGCGGCTACGCCGTGGACGCCGGCAACGTAGGCGATCCACCCGGGACCACCTCCTAGAGACTCGCCATTCCTGCCTGGCCCTCCTCGTGCGCCGCTTCGCCCCGGAACCCCGTCCGCGCGTCGTGACGGGTGAGGGCGGCGACAGAGAGCACCAGCCCGGCGGCCGCGCCCAACGCCACCCAGAAGGGGGCAGTGGGCCAAAACTGCTTCAGGTAGCCGGCAACCGGCGTGGCCAGAGCCGTCGCGAACCCGGTGACCATGCCGATGGCCCCGAGCGCGCGTCCCCGCACCGACTCCTCGACGACCGAGACCCTGAAGGTGTCGACCGAGACCATCGTCACCATCATAAAGCCGCTCATGAGAGCAAAGCCCGCCACAATCGAAGCCGGGGACCTCTGAGCCGACCAGAGCAGGACCGCGACGACCAGCCCGATGGCTCCAATGGAGAACATCTTGTTGGCCCCGAACCGGCCCACAAGCCTGCCGGCCACGAGACTCATGAGGGCCGACACAACCGAGGCCACGGCGAAGAAGGTATTGATGGTGGCCTTGGACAGGCCCATGGCGTCGCTGGCGTGAAGCGAGAGGAACGGTCCCCACATGGTCATGGCCAGGACAACGTTCCAGAGGGCCACCGCCAGCAGGACGAGACCCATCCGGCCTTCGAAAATGTGCCGCAAGGCGAAGGGCTTGGAGCCGGTGCTTTCCGGGCGCGTCTCGCGCAGCGAGAGCAGCCTGCCCGTGGCCGCGGCGAGCACGAGTATCCCGGAGATGATGAGCAGGCCTTTGGCGCCGACACTGGGGAGGAGTCGCGCGCCGGCGAGAGGGCCGAGGATGAGGCTCACGCCGATGGAGAACTCGATGAGCCCGAAGGCCCGGCTACGCCTCCTGGGCGGCACCGACTCCCCGACTATCAACGAGAACACGGGACCGGTGACCGCGTTGGCCAGGGTCCAGAGAGTGTAGATGACCGCGAAGGGCAGCCAGGACGGCATGAAGGCGGCCGCGATCAAGGCCAGTCCGCCCACGTGCATGGGGTAGACCATAATCGGGAAACGTCCGACCCTATCCGCCAGCCGGCCGGCCCAGTACTGCGCCAGCGCGCCGACCGCGGCCCAGACAGAAATGGCCGCGCTTATCTGGAGGTCGGAGGCGCCCAGGTCCCTCAGGATGAGTGAGAAAATGGGGCTCCAGAGCATCGTCGCGCCCACAATCACCCCGGCGGTTACCGCCATGGTGGGCACGTTGCGAGACATTCGGGCGAAGTCGGGGCCCGGGGCCGTGGTCGGGCGAGGGCCCGGAGAAGCTCCCGGAGAAACCTCTTCAACCATCGCCAAACCGACCCCCTTCTCCCCGCCTGGTCTACCCCGCTCGGCTACTTCCCCTCAGGGCGGCGTTCTGCCTGCTAGGGGGGACCACCGCGGTCGAAGGCATGATCTCCCAGGTCAAGTGGCGGTCTTGGGGGACCACGATGTCCCGCTGGCTGCCTCTGTTAGAAGGGTTCGCCTGCTGTGCCGGCGAATGCCAACCGCCGTGAACTGCCGGTTGCCGTTGATCCTCGACTCCGATGTCGCTGGGCTTGGCCGTTCCGGAGATGTGTCGCCGGCGGAAGGGCTCTAGGCTGAGGGAAGGAGGGATGAAGCGTGGCGAAAGATCTGTATTGTCCCAGTTGCGGTGCGTGGGTGGGGAACTGCGGCCATGTGGCTGGAGGAACGACCGATCCGATAACCCTGTCAGGAACATGCAAGTGCGGGCGCGAGTTCTCCGTGACCTGCAGTGGTGGCTGCATCTGACGGCCGTGCGACGCGGCGGTAAGTCCATGCCGCGGACCGTCCGCCGGATGGCGACCTGGGCGGGTGGGGGTGAGTCCACCTCCCCCACCCGCCCAGGTTCGCGTCGGGGGCCTACTGCTGCGGGTCGGCCAGGATGCTCGCCCAGGCGACATCGTCGCTCGTCGCGACCATATAGAAAGGCGGCAAGACACACATCCCGACACAAGCCATGATGCAGATGTATCCGCAACCGGCCTCAGCGTCTGGACCAATGAACTCCACTCTGGCTCACCTCCTCTCGGCCGCGCGGCCCAAGTTGGATGGCGACGCAGCCCTTGTCTAGGAATGTCGAAGGTTCCTCCTACCCGACGGGATAGATACGGCTATCGCTTACCCCCGCCGGGCACCGAGCAAAAACCCAGCGAGAAGTGAAAGTACTTTCTCCTTCCGCGCGTATTGAGAGTAGCCGGCGGGTGGGTCGGGCGTGGCTGGCGTGGCGGGTGGGTCGGTCGCGTCCGCGAGCGGCCAAGAAGAACGGCAGTGGGAGAGGCCGAGGTGGAAGCCATCGTCATCGATGGACCGCGGGCGGAGTCCGGTGTCGTTTGTGCTGAGCGACCCGGGCCGAGCGATTGGGAGCTGGTGAAGAGAGCCCGGCGCCGGCCGGAGAGCGGCCCGCCGCACGAGGCCGCGGACTCCGGCGCGGGCGGCGCGGGCGCCTTCGCCGCCCTCTTCGAACGCCACGCCCGGGCGGTATTCACTTACCTTCTCCGCCTCACAAGCAGCGAGACGTTGGCTGAGGACCTCACCCAGGAGGTGTTCCTAGCCGCCTTCCGGCGCCTGGACGACCTTCGTCCCGAACGGACCGCGGGCGGCCAGGCCTCTACCCTCCGACCCTGGCTGCTGCGAGTAGCGCGAAACCTGGCCTTCTCGCACTTTCGCCGGAATCCGGTCTCCCTTTCTCTGGACCGGGGCCCCGGAGGAGATGGCGGCGACGGCGCGGGGCGGGGCGCCTGGGGCAGTCCGGTCACCGGGCCCGAGGAGGAAGCCATGCGGCGGGAAACGACCGACGAGGTGAGGCAGGCCGTGGCCCGCCTGTCACCCCGCTACCGGGAACCGCTGCTTCTCTACTACGCGGGCGGGCTGGCCTACGGCGAGATCGCCTTCGTCTTGGGGATTCCGCTGGGCACCGTGGCTACCAGGATAAGAAGGGGTGTGGCGGCCGTGGGCAAGGAGCTAGCCCGACCTGTAATCCCGGAGTCGGCAGCGCGGACGGACCAGTCGCCGAGCCGGCCGGGGAACCGGACGTCGAGCCGGCCGGGGAACCGGGCGTCGACCCGCCCGAGAAGCCTGGGGAGGATCCAGCCATGAAGCCGGACGCGGAGACGGATCGGGCCCTGCGCCTGGCCCTGGGTGAAGCCCGCCTGCCGGACACGCTCTGGCCGGGCCTGGTTGCCCGTCTCAACTCAGCCGGGGCCGAAGAGAGAGCCACCACTGCCGGCGGTGGGCGAAGCCGGCGCACCGCGGCTTTCTCGGGCAGCGAGGCGATTCCGGCCCTTGCCGCAGTGGCCTCGTTCTGCATTCTCTTTCAACTCTACCTGGCCGGGGGCGCCGGTCTGGCCTGGGGACGCCTGGAGGGGCTTGTAAGCCAGGCCGTCCTCCTCGCCCAGAGGTGGGCGCTCTGGACCAGCACTCTGTTGACGGGAGGTTGATAGGTCTTGAGACCAAGAAAGAAGAGCCCGTTTCTGGCGGTTCTCTTGTCGCTCATTCCGGGGCTCGGTCACCTCTATGCCGGTGAGGCCGGGAAGGGAGTCCTACTCTTTCTGGGGACGACTCTGGCGGGGTTCCTGATGGTCATCGTCCCGGGACTGCAACTGGCCTTTGGCTCACTGTCGGGGGCATGGATGAACTCGTGGGACTTCCAGCCCCTGGCCGGAGGCATGACCGTGGCCGCGACGGCGTCTCTCTACGTTTTGGTCATCGGACCGGCCCTGGTGATCTACAGCATGGCCAGCTCGCACCGGAGCGTGGTGCGGTACAACGAAGCGGTCGACGCGGCGGGCAGCCTCGCGCAGGCCGGGGTGGGCGGCGGGACGGACGGCTTCATGGCGGGCCCCGGCCAAACCGTCCGGCCCCGTGACTGGACACTCTCAGCCACTCAGACCATCTTCTGGGGTCTGGTTCTGGTCGTCCTTGGGGCGCTCCTGATCTTGCCGCCACTCCTGCCGGATCTCTTCGTCTCGGCCGGACAGCTCTGGCCGCTGCTACTGGTAGTTCTGGGTTTGGCAGTTATCTGGGGTGTGGCCGGCAACGGCCACCTGGGGAGGCGCAAGGAATGATCAACGTCGGAGTCTGGTCACTTGGTCTGGCCCTGTGCCTGACCGGTATCGGTCTTCTCGTCGGGAACCTGACCGGGTCGCTGAGCGCGGCCCGCCTGGCGGATTTCTGGGGTCTCATACCCCTCCTTCTCGGGGCGGAAATGCTGATCGCCCACTACCGCGCGAGGCGCACAGCCACCGCCGGTCAGGCCGTCTCCGTCCGGCTTCACGCGGGCAGCCTGGCGGGGCTGCTGGTCCTGGTTGTCGTGGCCGGCGCCGTCAACCTGAACGGCCTGTTGGGGGCGATGCCCTGGAATTGGCATATTGGGGCGCCTTGGGGGGCGAACTTCTCCCGGGAGGCCACGTCGTCGGTGAGCCAGAGTCTCGGGACGGGTCTGGGGCAGGGGGTGACCACGGTGGTTCTCGACGTGCCCCCCGGCCACTGGACGATAGTCGGGGCCGATGTGGATGACGTGGCCGTGGAGGCCGAGATCACGGCCAGGGCGGCCACGATTTCCCGGGCTCAGACCGCGGCGGCCGGAGCGAAAATCGACCTCGTAACCGAGGGGAGCGACCTTCACCTTCAGGTTAGCGCTCCCGGCTACGATCCCGACTTCTCGGTCACGTCGGTTTCCCTGGCGGTCGAGGCGACCATCACCGTGCCGAGGCGTCTCGCTGTCGAGTTCGAGGCTTCCACGGCCTCGGTTGAGATCCGCGACATCGGGGGGCGCGTCATAATTGACACCTCCACGGGAGACGTCGAGGTCAGCCGGGTGGCGGGTCCGCTAACGGTCCGCACCTCGACCGGCCACATCGTGGCCCAAGACATCGGAGGCGACGCGGACGTCTCCTCGTCGACCGGGTACATCGAGTTGACGGGCGTGGGCGGGTCCGTGCGGGCCCAGGCGACCACGGGCCGGATCGCGGTCAGCGAACCCGGGACCTCGGTCGACATTCACGCCACTACCGGCGCCTGTCTTCTGGCCTCGTCCAAATCCGTGGCCGGGGACTGGTCGGTCGACGCGTCCACCGGTTCCGTCGAGGTTCGCTTCCCGCGGAGCTCCGACGTGAGCTTGAGAGTCCGGACAGGCTTCGGCGCCATCTCAAGTAACCTCGGTTTCTCCATCAGTTCCTCGATCGGGGAGAAGAAGATGGAAGGAACCCTGGGAGAGGGAACCTACCAGGTCTGGATAGCGGCCTCCACGGGCACGGCCACGATCAACGGAACGGAGTAGGCCCGGTCGACAGGGGTCAACTCGGCGGGCGCGGCGGGAGACCCAGGGAGGCCGCCTGCTCTCTGAGAATGGCGGCCGAACGCCTGAAAGCCTCCGTCTCGGCGGGGTCCAGGGGCAGCTCGATGAGCCTCTCGATGCCGGCCCGCCCCACGACGGCCGGAACACCGAGGTAGACGCCCTCCACGCCGAGGTAGCCGTCGACCAGAGCGGAGACCGACAACACGCTGTGCTCGTCCCGGAGAATGCTCTCCACGATTCGGGCCAGACCCACGGCGATGGCGTAGTAGGTCGCCTTCTTCCGCTTGATGATCTCGTAGGCGGCGTCCCGCGTCTTGAGGAAGATGTCCCGATGGGCGGCCGGGTCGAAGCCCGGGCTATCCTGCAGGCGAATGCCGGCGATGTTGGCCAGGCTCCAGACCGGAACTTCGCTGTCGCCGTGCTCCCCGACGACGAAGGCATGGACGCTTCGCGGATCGACGCCATGGCGCTGGCTGAGGAGAAAGCGCAGGCGAGCCGTGTCGAGGATGGTCCCGGAGCCGATGACGCGTGAGGCCGGGAATCCCGAGAGCCGCCAGGCCGCGTAGGCCATGATGTCGACGGGGTTCGAGGCTATCAGAATGATCGTGCCGGGACAATGGCGGACGATGCCGGCGACCACCTCGCGGAGAACGGCCACGTTCCGGGCCAGAAGACTCAGGCGATCCTCGCCCGGATTCTGACCGACCCCGGCGGCCACGCAAACGACGGCGGCCCCCTCCAGGTCGGAGTACCCGCCGGAGCGCACCCGGACCGGCCGGGCGAAGGGCACGGCGTGGCTGAGGTCCATGGCCTCTCCGTCGGCCTTGTCCCGTTGCTTATCGACGAGAATGATTTCAGAAGCCAGCCCACGCAAAACCGCCGTATAGGCGAAGGTTGATCCCACGAACCCTGTCCCGACTATTCCGAGCTTGTCGGGACAAGCCAGCGGCCCATCGACCTCACCGTTCGGGAACATGGCCAGCACCGCCTCCCCTCTCCTGGCCGCTCAGCTCGCGGACAGCTCCGGTCGTGCCAGTCGCCCCGGCACGCGTCCCGGTCCGGGTCCCGGCCCGCCTAGTATGGCTGGTGAAGAGGTTTCCTTGCGGAACTCTCCATCGGCGTTGGGGCGGCTCCTTCCTACGAGCATCCTCCATCCCGAGAACCTGCCCCCGCCCGATGTGCTGGCTCAGGAGATCGTCGAAGACCTCGAGCCCTCACGGGCCTGATCAGGATGCTCGTACGCAAGGGGGAACCCCATCCGGGGTTCCCCCTCGCCACTCCGCTATATACCGCTCACAACCGCCTGTCGCTCACAACCGACTCTCACTCACAGGCGCCGCGAGCGGATACGCCCCTTCGTCAGGGCTGTTCCGTCTCGCTTCCGTCCTGGTTCCTCATGAAGTCATGACCCCCGGCGCTCTCCTCGACCTGTTCGAAGAACCACTGCTCTTGGTCGACATCCGGGAAGCTGGCCGCCCGGCCCAGGAGAGGTCCCCGATAGAACAGACGGTTGATAATCGTCACGGCCTCGTCACGGAGGATCAGGGAGTCGGGCCTGAAGGTCGAGTCCCCATAGCCCGTGATGATGCCGCTCCGGAAGCAGCCTTCGATGAAATCAAGGGCCCAGTGGTCGCCAAGATCACCAAGATGGTGAGTGATAGGCGGCGCCCCGACGGCGCCCGCGGCCCTCGCTGCGATCGCGGCCAATTCCGCCCGAGTAATCGGCTGGTTCGGACGGAATGTGCCGTCGGCATAGCCCTCCATTAGTTCCGCCCTAGTGACGGCCTCGATGGCGCTCGCGGCCCAGAACGTCGGGTCCACATCCGCGTAGAGCGACTGGCCCATGGCCAGATCCTCCAGATCCAGGATGCGCATGAAGGCGGTCGCGATTTCCGCGCGGGTGAGGGGTCCATAGGGCTTGAACTCCCCGTCGGGGTAGCCGATGATGTAGGGCCGGTGGACCTGCGGCCCGTAGCGGTTGGAGAAGAGCAGGACTTCGACCCGGGCTTCCCCGCGCTCATCGCCGGTCGAACAACTGATTGCCGCCGTGCTACTGGCGATCTCCTCGGCGGATGGCAGGGTGGACACTCGGACTCGGTAGGTTAGGGTCCCTCTCTCCCCCGCGCCCATTTCCGGCAGAAGCCAGGCTACGGACGAGCCGGCCGCGGTTCCCGCTCCACAGTCGATCAGCCCGGTATGGTCCGGAATGCTCGCCGTGATGAGGACTCCGCGAGCCACTGTCGCGGGGCCGTTCTGGTACTCGAGGGTGAACTCGATGGTGCTTCCCTCGCCGAAGACTCGACCGTTGACTGAGAGATTGACCCCCAGAACCGGAGCCAAGACGGGTTCGTGGACCACGTTCTGGACCCGGATCGACATGATCTGCGAGTCCGTTCCGCCTTTGCCGTCGGAGACGCCCACGACCGGACCGTAGAGCCCGGCTGACCTGTCGGAGGCCATACCGGAGAAGGTTCCGTCGCCATCCCAGGTGATGCCGTCCGGCAGTGCGCCGGTGAGAGTCCAGGTCAGCGGGTCACCGTCGGGATCGGAGGCTGTCAGGTCAGTGAGGTGACCGCCTTCGGCAAGGACTTGGGTCAGCCCACCCGTGATCGACGGGGCCCGATTGGTGTCGGTGACGGTGACGACCAGGCTTGTGTCGGCGAAGAGGCCGCCGCCGTCGGAGGCCCGGATGGTCGCGGTGTAGACGGGTCCGTTCTGGAAGGCGGCG
>Ga0315279_10000152_pt1 | contig 149083 bp, 120 predicted proteins | sample YL17G06_20_MG_FD_203694 | JGI IMG/M metagenome (GOLD analysis project Ga0315279, IMG submission 203694) | Sediment microbial communities from Yellowstone Lake, YNP, Wyoming, USA - YL17G06_20 | ecosystem: Environmental > Aquatic > Freshwater > Lake > Sediment | place: USA: Wyoming | collected... | reverse complement strand
TTGTTTTTTTTCCACCAACCTCTCATTCGCGGACAAAGCGTCCGCGTAATAGGGACTTCCGACTTCCGGGGCCTCCACTCCCAAATACCGAATCTTCGACCCATCTTCAAGCTCCACATCCGATCCGCTCAAAACGCGATGCACCGTTCCCCAACGCGGCCTGGCTTGGTAGGCGCAAGAGAATAGGAACACCGCGTTCAATATAATCAAAACCTTAAATCCCGAAAAAATCCTCCTCCAAAACGGTTTTTTCCTTTCCTTTGGCGATTCCATCGATTTAGTTCCGGCGGTTGATTGGAAATCAAGGCCTTCCGGAGCGGGCAGCGTGAAAAGGAAAAGGGAGCCGGGGCCGCCGCCGGGCGCGGGGCTAATGACCGTCAAAGTGCCTTTGTGAAGTTCAACCAGCGCTTTGCAAATGCTCAGACCCAAACCGGTCCCGCGCAATTCTGATGCCATGGGTTGATTAAGTTGAACAAACCTTTCAAATATCCGCGCCTGATCCTTTTCTGATATCCCCCGGCCGGTATCTTCAACTTCCACCTGCACCATCCGCTTTTCCCTTTCTCCAACGGATTTGGCCCGAATCGTCATCCGTCCGCCTCGCGGCGTGAATTTTAAGGCGTTGGACATCAGGTTCATAACGATTTGCAAAACTCGATCTCCGTCGGCAAACACCAGCGGAAGTTTATCTGACCGTTCGTAGGTAAGGCGGACTCCGCATTGTTTGGCCCAGGAGTCAACGTTCGACAGGCATTCGCGGAGAAGCCCATCCAAATCCAATAAATTCGGGTGAACCTCCATCTTGCCCGCCTCCAACTTCGAAAAATCAAGCAGGTCGTCAATGAACCGGGCCAGCCGGTCCAGATTCCGATTTAAAAGCCCCACCATTTTATCCTGGTCTTTGTTCAACTTTCCGGCCGATCCTTCCAGCATGGCGCCCAGCGCCAACTTCATGGCGTGCAGGGGGCTTCTGAGTTCATGCGTCACGTTCGCCATAAATTCATTCTGAAGCCGGGTGAGCTCTTTTTGCTTCGTCACGTCTGAAAACACCGAAACCATCCCCACCACCCGGCCGCTGACGTCCTGCACCGTCGCGGAGCTCGCTCTCAATACCCGTTGCGCCTCTGTCGAAGCGTGTATCTGCACCTCTTTTACTAGAGGCCGATCCGTGGGTATGGTGAGGTCCCTCGCCAAAGCGATCATTTGCTCTTCTTTGGCTTTCTCCCATAAAGGTTTCCCCAAACATTCTCCCAGGTTGACGTCGTAAAGCTTTTCTGCGGCCGAGTTCATCATCAACACCCGGCCGGTTTCATCCACCACCACCACCCCATCGGACATTTGACCGACCACTTCTTCGGTCCTGTCCCGTTCATTGGTAAGGCGATTTTTCTCGCGGGTCGATTCCTCCGTGGCTTTTTTGACCGCTGCTTCAATTTCGCTTTTCACAAGTCCGTAAACATGGTTATAAATTTTCTCCTGCTCCTTTGGATCCCCCACCACTCGGCCGATCAGCGTCATCAAAATCTCATTGAGCGACCGGCCTTCCACTTGCTCCCAAAAGGATTTCCCCTCATCTTCGCCGCCTGATTCTTTACCCCCAATCACCTCGTCTTCTTTAATCTTGGCGTAGACGGCCTGGTTCAGAACGATGTGGGTAACGCCCTGTTCTTCAAAAACCGAACTGAGAGACTGATTTGTTTTCCTTATATCCCCTCGCGAAGCCAGTTGGAAAAAGGGAATCATTTCGGCGGGGGAAACCCCGGGCAGAAAACTAATGCTGTGGAGATCGAATTTCGCCAGAAGATTCAGAAACGGCCGGATCGAGCCTTCAAGCGCGTCCTCAAGGGGTTTCCCATTCACCAAAAGTTTCCCTTCGTTGGCCGATAAAACCATTTCCGGAAGGTTCGCCAGGATTCGCTGCAAAAAGGAATGAGATTCTTCAATGGCCCCTTTCACGCTGGGGTGGCTGGGAGAATAAAGAGACATCTGGGCCAAGGTGCGCCCAGTGGTCATGATGAAATCGGAAACGTCGCTCATGCTTCCACCGGAGGAAATACGGAGTCAAGGCTCCTTAAAAACCCCGGCCCGTGGGTCAGGTCCGGAAGAAAATAATCCGGTCCGCTGGCTTTTAAGTCCTCATGGGAAAATTCCCCTGTTCCCACGGCCACCGATTGATACCCGGCCATTTTGGCGGCCTCGATATCCAAACGGGTGTCCCCGAAAATAAAAACTGATTTCTCGGGAATTTTCCTCCCGCACCGCGCCTCAGCCCGGCGGTGCCCCACCTTAAGTATCTCGGGCCTTTCTTCGGCGTCGGACCCGAAACCCCCAAAAGGCAAATAAGGAGAAAGATTGGAACGGGTTAGTTTAATCCTAGCCCCGCTTTCCAGATTCCCCGTTCCCAAGCCGAGAAGAATGTCTCCCCGCAACATCAAAAGCTCGAAGAACCTTTCCACGCCGGGAAGGACCCTGTAATTTTTGGAATAGCGGATATTAATTGACAGATACCGGAGATAGGTGTGCTGGAGGTATTCAAGTTCCGGCGAGGAAAGTTCCTTATCTATATGAGTTCGGGCCAGCTGGCGGAAAATGGCCGGATCCGTTTTCCCGCTGCAGCTAAAGTCTTTTAACGCGTCATAAATTCCGTAGACCGTTTGGAAAGTTTGTTCCAGGGCTTTTAGTCCCGCCCCGCCCGTGTTCACCAATGTCCCGTCTAAGTCAAATAAAAATAATTTCACGTTGGCCATTCTCCGTGGATTTTACCAAAATCCCCCCGCCTCTCCCCTCCCCCGCATTGCGGGGCTATTTGCCGATACAAAAACGGTTGAAAATAGAGGTCAAAATATCCGGCGAAACGTTTTCACCGGTAATGGCTCCAATTTCTTCCAGCGCTTCGCGAGCGTCAATAGCCACGGCTTCTTCTGATTTGTTTTCCTTTAAAGCGGTCAAGGCGTTTTTTAGCCGATCCACCGCGTGTTCAAGATGGGCCAAATGCCTGAGATTGACCAGGACAAACCCGTCTTCCACTTCCGGGACGAATTTTTTAAACAGCCGAACGACATTGGATTTAAGTTCCGAGAGTCCCGAGCCATTTTTGGCCGAGGTTTCAAGGCACAGGTCAAACCCCAGGGATTTTTTTACGTCTGGTCGTCCAATTTGCAATCCTTTGTCCATTTTATTCAATACCACCACCACTTCCTGGCCCTGGAAATCCTTGGCGAGATTCACGTCCTCCTGGGACAGTGGTTGGCTGCCGTCCAAAACGAAAAAGATGATGGATGCCAGCGCCTGCGTTTTTCTGGCGCGGTCAACCCCCAGCTTATCAACCTCGTTCCAGGTTTTCTCGATTCCCGCCGTGTCAGAAAGCACCACCGACATCCCATTCCACTGCAGCCGCTCCTCCAATATATCCCTGGTCGTTCCCGGGACATCAGTGACGATGGCCCTTTCCTGGGCCAAGAGGGCGTTAAAAAGAGAGGACTTCCCGACGTTGGCGCGGCCGATAAGAGCAATTCTAATCCCTTCACGAATAAAATTCCCGCGCAAACTGGTTCCGAGCAATTCATCCAGCTCTTTCAGGCAGTCTTGGAGCCCTTTTTCCATATCTTTTCTGGAAAGATCCGGTATATCTTCTTCGACGAAATCAAGATTGGCTTCCAGATGCGCCAAAAAATCAACCAGCTTCCGGCGAATCTTGCCGATTCGCCCGGACAAATTCCCCGAAAGATGTTGGGCGGCTATCTCTCTTCCTTTTTGGGATTTGACCCGTATCAATTCCGCTACGGCTTCCGCCTGCAGAAGATCCATCTTGCCATTTAAATACGCTCGTTGAGTAAATTCACCCGGGCCCGCCAGCCGGGCCCCCTTTTGGACGCATAACTGAAGGACTTCTTTCAATACAAAGGGGCTGCCGTGACAAGAGATTTCGATAACGTCTTCGCCTGTATAAGAATTCGGCGCGCGAAATAGGGAAATAACCGCCTGATCGATTTTTTCCGATTTACCCCCACCGCCTTTAATCCAACCAACCAAAAGTGTGTGATGCGGCGCCTTGGCGATCGAACCCGAGGGGGACTCGAATATTTCAGCGGCAATCCGGAAGGCCTCGGGCCCAGACATTCGAACAACCCCGAGGCCCCCTTCGCCGAGGGGCGTCGCAATAGCCGCTATGGTATCTGAGGAAGGAATTGTAACTCTTAGCCCTGAGTTTTGGGCGCGAGGTGAAGCGTCAGAAATTTCTGAATAATTATGGTGGCGGCGCTTTGGACGATCCAGTAAATAACCAAACCTGCCGGCATCGAGCTGAACATAAAGGTGAGGATAACGGGAAAGATGTACATCATCTTGGCCTGGGCTGGATCAACCGAAACTGTGGTCGTTTTTTGCTGAATAAACATGCCCACTCCCATCAAAATGGGCAACACATAAAAAGGATCGGCTGCCGAAAGGTCTTTAATCCACAAAATCCAAGGAGCGCCGCGGAGATCGTAAGCCGACCGGAGCATTTTAAATATGGCGAAAAATATGGGCATCTGAATTATGAGAGGAAGGCACCCTTCCATCCCCATAAATTTCATGCCATGTTTTTTATAAATGTTCATCGTCTCAATATGAAGCCGCTGAGGATCCTTCTTAAACTGCTCCTGAATTTTCTTGATTTGGGGCTGAATCTCTTTCATTTTCAGGGAACTCTGCAAACTCTTTCGGGTAAGGGGATACATTAAAAGTTGGATACAAATTGTCAAAAGGATAATTGACCAGCCATAATTATGTATGAACCGGTAAAAAAACTGGAGGGAGGCCAGGAGAATTTTTTCAAGAAAGCCGTAATCAATCGCGTATTTCAAATCGAATCCGACTTTTTCCAAATCTTCCAGCTTTTTAGGCCCAACGTAAATCTTGAACCCAATGTTTCTCGTTTCTTTCGGCCCCAGATTTTCCTTGAGAGGAATGGATATGGACGGGGGAACAGTCTTGTCAAAAATTACCCGAATGCTTGAAATCAAGTTATTTTCCGGAATAACTGCTGCGAGGAAGTGTTCATTATCGACACCCACCCAGCGAAACGGTCCGGGCATAATTTCATCTTTCACTTTTCCGAAAAATGCGCCTGGTTTCCAGGATCGGATTCGATCTATGAACCCTAAAGCGCGAATTTCCGCACGCACGCGGGCCTGATCTTTTGAAACGGCGTTCCCATTTTCAATGCGCCTATAAATTCCCCCCGCCCATTCTAAATTGTCGTCTACCAACGCCGTGGCTTTCCCGTTGTTAGTGAAGGAAAAAGTCAGCTTATTAGGAACGGAATCCCCGCCAAGGTCAAACGTTTTGAGAACTTGCACGCCATTGGGGAGGAGAGTTGAAAAAACAATTCTTTCCGCTCCGACTGAGTCCACAGAAAAATTCAGCGAGGGGAAACTTTCCAGGGGATATTTTCCTTCCGGATTTGGAGCGCCGACAAGCTGGACCCAGTGATTTTTTTCCTTCACCTCCCACGATATTACTTTGGCCCCTTGGGTCTCAAAAGTCACGCGCTCTGAAGAGTTTTCCAAAACTTTCATTTGAATTGGCACATTTTCTTTCTGGCTTTTCAGCGGAGAAACTGAGGAGGGATTTGGCACCACTTGGCCAGGCGCCGGAGTGCTTAATTTGAATTCCTTTGGAATGGATTCGGAGCCGGTTTTATTGGCGGTTTTCGCCGGGGCATATCTGGACACCACAAAGGTGTCCCAAAAGAGCACAAATCCGATAACGACTAAAACAGCAACAAACAAATTCAAATTTTGGTTCTTCATTTTATGTTCCCTTTTTCGGCTGATAGGGGTCATAACCGAATCGAGAGAAGGGATGGCATCGCAATATGCGCCTCGCCCCTTGAAAGATCCCCATTAGGAATCCGCGATCAGAAACGGCCTGGAAAGCGTACTCGGAGCAACTGGGAAAATAGCGGCACCTGCTTCCCAAATAAGGTGAGATCGCTTTTTGGTAAAAATAGATGCTCTTCAATAATAATCTTTTCATCTGGGAAGGGCTTGTTCGTCTCAATATGTCCGAAGACTCAGGCAGAAAGGCGTTTGCGTCCTTTTTGGCGGCGCCTACTTAAAACTCCCCTGCCACCCGGAGTTTTCATCCGGGCGCGAAAACCGATCTTCTTTTTGCGACGCCTTACGTTGGGTTGAAATGTCCTTTTCATTGGCCGGCTTTTTTATCATATGGTCACCGGGAAAGCAACTTTGTCTTTTTTCCAAAATTTTTGGCCGCTCAAAACCACATTTTTATTCGGCGAATCGACCAGTTCATTTTTAATTTGACCTTGGGCCAGTACTTTTCTATCCTTATGCATCTTTCGCGATAGTACGGAGTTAAGGGAACAAAAAACCCCGGCATTTTCCGTCGAGAAAACCAAATTGAATGCGGATTTTAAACAAGGCTAGTTTTTTGCCAAAAAGGAATTTTTATTCATGATCACCGTCAATAAAACTGTTGAAGAGCTCTGGGAAAAGGTACTCGCAACGCTAAGGCCAGAGCTAAAAGAAGAAACTTTTGATCTGTGGTTGAAACCCCTGAACCCCATCCGGCAACTTGGCGGAGCTTTCATTCTTAAAGTCCCGAACCGATTCTTCTCCGACTGGATTAGAACTCATTTTCAATCCAGAATCGAGGCCCTTTTGACTGAAGCGACCCAATCCCCTGTGCGGCTTGAGTTTGCAATTCAAGAAAATGATTTGCTCCTCCCTCCTTCAGGAGAACTCCCCAATTTAATGGTCAACGTGACCCAAAATAAAATTCCTTCAGCTCCCTCTCTCGCTCCTAATAATAAAGAAGAGCTACGCCTAGAGCCAAAATATGCCTTTGACAATTTCGTGGTCGGCCCTTCCAACCGCTTTGCCGAAGCGGCCGCCGAAGCCGTGGCGCGGGATCCGGGGGGCGCCTATAACCCGCTTTTCATTTATGGTGGCGTGGGCCTCGGGAAAACTCATTTGCTCCATTCCATCGGTCGAACCATCGCGCAAACTTCTTCCTCGAAAAGAGTCCTTTACGTACCCAGCGAAAAATTTATCAACGAATTCATCGACGCCATTCGATTTGAACGGATGAAGGATTTTAGGGCCAAATACCGGAACCTAGACTGCCTGCTTATCGACGATATTCAATTCCTCATGGGCAAGGACTCCTCCCAAGAAGAATTCTTCTACACTTTCAACACCCTTTACGAATCTCATAAGCAAATCGTGATTTGCTCTGACCGCCCTCCCCGGGAAACAAACGTGGGCGATCGACTCATTTCGCGTTTTGAGTGGGGCGTTATTGCCGATATCCAAGCCCCGGACCTCGAAACCCGAATCGCCATCTTGCTGAAAAAAACGTCCACGGCCGGCTTAAACGTGCCCGAGGACGTCATCCTTTTTGTGGCCAATCACATCAAAAACAATATACGTGAGCTCGAGGGGGCCATCACGAGAATCATGGCTTATGCCTCCCTTACGGGGGCCTCTCTTACCGTCGACACCGCGCGGAAAGTTTTAAAAGACATCTTGACCTCGCCGGAAAATTCAGCCCCAATCACGATTGATCTGGTGCAAAAAGTGGTGGCCAGGCACTTTAACCTGGATTTGGCGGATATGAGGTCAAAACGGCGCACCGACGCCATCGCGTTCCCACGGCAAGTGGCGATGTATTTGGCCAGGACCCTCACGGAACTCTCCACTCCCGAAATTGGCGCTCAATTTGGCGGCAAAGATCACACGACGGTTATGCACGCCTGCAATAAGATTAAGAATAAGCTGAGCGGAGACCCATACTTCGTTGCTCTGGTTAACAAAATTACCCAGGATATTCGAGAAGATAGCCTGCTGATTGAGCTTTAAATATATTTTCAATCCTCAAAATCCGGGCTTCTTTCCGTCTCAAACAACCTGTATAATCTGTTGAAAGTTGTTGGAAGGGTAGCCAATCCTTGTGGGTAATTTTTCGGTCTGTGAATAGTGGGGAAAGAACCAGTCGGTTATCCCCATGACAAAGGAATAGAAGTTTTCAAAGAAAGCTCTTAGCTCTCAATAGATTTAACCAAGCGAGGTCAACTTATTATGTCTATCAACACCAATACTACGGCTACTACTCGATCATCTATTATTAAAGAAAGAGAAGCCCTTAAGTTAAGCGCCAGCAAAGGGGAACTCTTCAAAGCCATCCAAATTGTTCAACCTGCTATTTCCACCAGAAGCACTCTGCCAATTTTAGGGAACATTCTTTTTGAAGCTGGAAACGGCGAACTCAGGCTTTCCGCCACGGATTTGGAAGTGGGAATTAGAACAAAATCAAAGGCGGACGTGATTCAATCCGGAACCATCACTGTTCCCGCGAAAATCGTCTCTGATTTTCTGAAAACAATCGATGATGATAAGGAAGTGAAGATTGAAGTTTTGGATGGGAACAAAGTGGAGTTCCGGTCCGGCCGGGATAGGTTGAGTGTCGTCGGTCTACCCAAAGAGGATTATCCCGTACTGCCCGAATTCGAGGACAAAAAGTCGATTCTAATAAACAAGGAAATCCTGAGAGAAATCATTAAGAAAACTGTTTTCGCCGTTTCAGCCGACGAAACCAGATACGTTTTAAACGGCATACATCTTATTATTGAGGGCGGCAAGATGACCGGGGTTGCCACCGACGGCCGCCGTCTCGCTTACATTCAAAAAGCGGTGGGGGATGATTCCTTAAAAGTGAAGGTCATTGTTCCGACCAAGGCGGTCCAGGAACTTTTGCGCTTATCCTCTGAAGTGAAGGGGGGTGGAGAAACTTTAAAGGCCTCCTTCACAGATAATCAAGCTAGTTTTTCCGATGGCGAAACCGTGGTTCTATCCCGGCTTATCGAAGGCCACTTTCCTAACTTCGAACAGGTTATTCCGAAAACACATGAGATCCAAGTCAAAATCGACCGGAGCGAGTTCCTTGCTTCCATTACCCGGGCTGCAGTGGGAACGCTGGAAAGGGGAGGGGCGGTAAAAGTTAGCCTCGCCAAGGGAGTTTTGAAAGCCCAGGCCTCCGCACAGGGACGGGTGGAAGCCGAATCCGAGATGGCGATAAACTACGAAGGAGCCAATTTTGAAATCGCCTTCAATCCGGTTTACGTCATGGACTCTCTCCGGGCGCTCGATCAAAAGGAAATTTTGCTGGAATTTACGTCGGCCCTCAATCCCGGCGTCATCAGGCCCGCTATTGATGACGGCTACCGGTATGTGATGATGCCGATGAAAGTGTAGATGCACCTCACCTCCATCACCCTCAGACAGTTTCGCAACCACCGCGACTTGACACTGCGAACAGGGCCCCGCCTGAATCTACTGGTCGGGCCGAACGGCTCCGGGAAAACGAATATCCTTGAGGCCGTCGCCGTTTTAACCACTGGTTTCAGCCCCCGGATAACGGGGTCCGACGGTTTCCTGCAGTGGGGAGAAAAAGGTTTTTATATCTCCGGGGTTTTCGCGCCAGATGGCGGGGAGGACCAAACCATAACTCTGGAGATGAAATTTTTGGACGGTCAGCGCCATATCAAACGCGACAGTCAGACCGGCATGCGCCTCAAAGATTTAATCGGCACCGTCCCCGTGGTGAGTTTTTTCCCTGAGGATTTGGCCGTCATCAAGGGGGAGCCGGAGCTGAGGCGGCGGGCCTTGAACCTCGTGCTCATGCAGATCGATCCGCTTTACACGGAAAATCTCCGGCGCTACAACGAGGCCTTGCGCTCGCGGAACGCCGCGCTCCGGCAACTGGCCGAAGGGGAAATTTCCGAAGACGCGCTGGAGCCCTGGGATGAGGAGCTGATCAAATACGCCCTCCCTGTTTGCGCGAGGCGTTCCGAGTTTTTGGAGGACTTTTCTCCAGTGTACGCCCAGATCCAGGAGAGGATATCCGAGGGGGCCGATTCGGCCCATCTAGAATACAGGCCTTCTTTCCCGGGCCCCTGGGAGAGCAAGGATTTTGTCCGGCTTAAGGAGAACATTAAGAATCTTCACCAAAAAGACATCGTCCTCGGGGCGACCATGGCGGGGCCGCACCGGGATGACATCCTTTTTTACCTGAATCAAAAAGCGGCGCGCACCTTTGGGTCGGAAGGGCAGATTAGAACGTGTGCCCTGGCCTTTAAATTGGCGGAATTGGACATCATCCGCCGGGTGAAAAATGAGGAGCCCATTTGCCTGTTGGATGACATCCTGTCGGAGCTTGATGGAGCGAGGGCCGAATGTCTGTTAAGCGAGCTCTCGCGCATGGGACAATGTTTTGTCACGATGACCGGCCTTGAATCCTGGCCGAAACGCCAAATAAATTCCGCGGTCATCTTCCATGTCGGCCCCGGCGGTCAGGTGGAAGAAGCGGAAACCATGAAATTGGTAAACCCAGAGGTTCATAGAAGTTCTAGAATGAACTAAAAGATTTTAGTGGAGTTTTGGGTCGGAGAAATCAGATTTGGCCGAGGAAATTTTAGTCAGGAAGTACCGCAAAAAAGATGCGGAACCGCAAAGCGCCAAAGCCAAGCAGTTAGTTGATGTGCTGCTTGGCCATCTCGGTTTCGATCCTCTCAAATATGCCCTGTTCGAAGTTTGCGACCAAGAACTCAGCAAATTGGTGAAAGGGTGCCGCGCCGTGGCCGTCCGAGGCAAAAAACTTTACCTTCAGGTCCCTTCCCCCATGCACCGGCAGGACTTAATTTACTCCCGGAAGAAAATTATCGAGCGGCTCAATCAGGTTTTCGGCCGCGAATGTATCGACGAGCTCCATTTCGAATTTTCCCCGGCTCCTCAAAAAAGTTCATCTCATGCCAGAAACTAAAGATCCCAGTTCAAATTATGATGCCTCCAAAATAACCGTTCTGGAGGGGCTGGAGGCCGTGCGGAAACGGCCCGCCATGTACATCGGGTCAACCGGCCCTTCGGGCCTCCACCATCTTGTCTATGAAGTGGTGGATAACTCCATTGATGAAATTCTGGCCGGCTACGCCAAAAACGTCGAGGTGACCATTCACGAGGACGGCTCCGTAACCGTCGAAGACGACGGGCGCGGAATTCCAGTCGACGTTCTGAAAGAAGTCAAAGATCCCAAACTGAAGGGAAAATCGGCCCTGGAAGTGGTGATGACGGTTTTGCACGCCGGCGGCAAGTTCGACCGCGCCGCCTATAAAGTGTCAGGGGGGCTCCATGGGGTCGGCGTTTCCTGCGTGAACGCCCTGTCCACCGAGCTCACGGTGGAGGTGTACCGGGACGGCCAAATTTATACCCAGACCTACAAAATCGGGAAGCCCGTGGAGCCGGTGAAAGCCATTGGCAAGGCCGACAAAACCGGCACCAAGGTTACATTCCTCCCCGACAAATCCATTCTCACCTCCACGGATTTTTCCTTCGACGTACTCTCCAAGCGCCTCAGGGAGCTCGCCTTCCTGAACGCGGGCGCCACCATCAAAATAATTGACGAAAGAGACGGGAAATCGCACTCCTTTTTCTACGAAGGGGGAATCAGCGAATTCGTTAAATATTTGAACACCCACAAGAAAACTCTTCACCCCAATCCCGTCTTTTTTTCCAAAGAAAAAGAGAGCGTTATTGTCGACTGCGGTCTGCAGTACAACGACGGCTATGCCGAGCAAGCTTTCACTTTTGTGAACAACATCAGCACCACCGAAGGAGGGACGCATCTGGCCGGGTTCAGGTCCGCCCTCACCAGGGTTATCAACGACTACATCAAGAAAAGGGACCTGACCAAAGGCCAAAGCATCATGATTACGGGAGATGACTGCCGGGAAGGGCTCACCATGGTTTTATCCCTGAAGCTTCCCAACCCCCAATTTGAGGGGCAAACGAAAACAAAGCTCGGCAACTCTGAGGTGGAGGGGCTGACCAAGTCGATTGTGGGCGACGCGCTTTCCACTTTCTTTGAGGAGCACCCGGCCACGGCGGGGGACATTTGCGGGAAGATAATTATGGCGGCCGAAGCCCGGGAAGCCGCGCGCAAAGCGCGAGAGCTAACGCGGCGGAAAGGCGCGCTCGATTCGGCATCCCTGCCCGGAAAGCTGGCGGACTGCCAGGAAAGGGATCCGCAGAAATCCGAACTCTTCATTGTGGAAGGAGATTCCGCCGGCGGCTCAGCCAAACAGGGCCGCGACCGGGCTTTCCAGGCCATTCTCCCTTTGCGCGGGAAAATCATCAACGTCGAAAAATCCCGGATCGCCAAGGTGCTGGCCAACGAGGAAATCAGAACGCTGATTACCGCGATTGGTTGCGGAATCGGTTCAAGCGGGGACGGGAACGGCGAGTCGGAGGGATTCAATATCAGCAAACTGCGCTATCACAAAATCGTCATCATGACCGATGCCGACGTGGACGGCGCTCACATCAGAACGCTTTTGCTCACTTTTTTCTACCGTCAGATGAAGGAGTTGATTGAGAACGGACACGTTTTTATTGCCCAGCCGCCCCTTTACAAAGTGGCCAAGAATAAAAAGGACATGTATGTTGATACGGTCGAACAAATGGACGAGTGGCTCCTGAACCAGGGCCTGGAAGCGGCGGAAGTGTTCAGGCTCAAAGATGAAAAGGAAGACGCGCCGGTTGAAAAGACGGTGTTGCGCGGCCTCATGAAAGATCTTGTGGAATATGAAACTTTGAAGAGGCGTCTGGCCAAGAAAGGTTTGGCCGAAGACGCCCTCTTCCAGGGCTATAAGGAGAAGAAGTTGCCGCACTACGTCGTTCCCCTGCGGGACGGAAGCATCAAATATATTTACACGGAAAAAGAGTGGAAATCCTTTAAGCCCCAATACCTCCAAGACCAGCGGGCCAATCTCGCCCCGTCTCTCGAGGCACCTGCGGAGAGTTCCGAAGATTTAACCGAGGAAGATCTTCTTTCCGACGTCAAGGAACTCACCGAAGTGCCCAGGCTTTTGGCCATCGTGAAGAAATTCGAAAGCGCGGGGTTTGACCCGACGCTCGAAGAGGAAGCCTTGAAGGCGGCCAAGCCTCTCTACCGCGTTAAAACCAAAGATGAAGACAAAGATGTGAAAACTCTGGATGAACTCGTCGGCGCCATTAAAGAAGGCGGGAAACAGGGCGCCACCATTCAGCGCTACAAAGGGTTGGGAGAAATGAATCCTTCGCAGCTCTGGGAAACGACCATGGATCCGAACAATCGCCGCTTCCTTCAAGTCCGGCTGGAGGACCTCGTTGAAGCCGAAAATATTTTCACCACTCTCATGGGGGACAAGGTGGAGCCCCGGCGCGTTTTTATTGAAACTCACGCGCTCGACGTGCAGAATTTGGACATTTAAATGGCGAAGGAAACAGAAAATAATCCGGACCAGCTCGATTTCCGGGTGACCCCCCGGAACATCGAAGATGAAATGAAGACGTCCTACATCGACTACGCCATGAGCGTGATCGTGGGGCGGGCCATTCCCGATGTCCGGGATGGCCTCAAGCCCGTCCACCGGCGGATCCTCTACACGATGGAGGAGATGGGCCTGAAATATAACAAGCCCTTCCGGAAATCCGCCCGAGTGGTGGGAGATGTTTTGGGAAAATACCACCCCCACGGCGACATGGCCGTTTACGACGCCCTGGTCAGAATGGTTCAGAATTTCTCCCTCCGTTATCCTCTTTTGGACGGCCAGGGAAATTTTGGATCGGTGGACGGGGACGCGCCCGCCGCCATGCGTTACACCGAAATCCGGATGGCCCGCATTTGCGAGGAAGTGAACTTCGACCTCGACAAGGAAACGGTGGATTTCATCCCCAACTACGACGGTTCGCTCAAGGAGCCGGTCGTTCTTCCCGCCAAGCTCCCCAATTTGCTGGTGAACGGTTCCTCCGGCATCGCCGTGGGGATGGCCACGAACGTTCCCCCTCATAATTTGTCCGAAATCTGCGACGCCGTGGTCGCCAGCGTCGATAATCCCCAAATAGACACGGCCGCGCTCGGAAAAATCGTCAAGGGGCCGGACTTCCCGACCGGTGGAATAATTTTGGGGAAACAGGGCATCCGCGACTATTTTGAAAAGGGGCGCGGGTCAGTGCGGATTCGCGCCGTGGCCGAGATCGAGGAGATGAAGGCAAACCGCCAGGCCATCATTGTCACTGAGCTTCCCTATCAGGTGAACAAAGCCCTCCTTCTTGAATCCATCGCTGGGCTTGTTCGCGATAAAAGGATTAACGAAATCTCGGATCTTCGCGACGAGTCAGACCGCGAGGGGATGCGGATGGTCATTGAAATAAAGCGCGACGGGAACGCTCAGATCGTTTTGAACCAGCTTTTCAAAATGACGCAGCTGGAAACTTCCTTCGGGGTCATCATGCTGGCTTTGGTCAACGGCAAGCCCAAAGTTTTGTCCCTCCGCGAATCCATTCACCATTATATTGAGCACCGCAAAATAATAATCGTCCGGAGAACCCGCTACGACCTGGCGAAGGCGGAGGCGCGGGCCCACATTCTGGAAGGGTTGCGCATCGCCATAGACAACATGGACGCCGTGATCAAGATCATTCGGGGCTCAAAGGACGCCACGGCCGCCCGGGAAGCCCTGATGAGCAAATTCGCCCTCAGCCAGGTTCAGGCCCAGGCCATTTTGGATATGCGTCTTCACCAGCTCACCAACCTTGAGCGCGAGGCCCTGGAGAAAGAATATAAAGAACTCATTCAGACCATAGAAAGGTTGCGGGGAATCCTCGCCGATCCGAAAAAAGTCCTGGGAATTCTCAAGGAAGAAATGGCGGATCTGAAAGAAAAGTTCGGGGATCGGCGCCGCACGCAAATCCAGGCTTCCTTTGAAGAGTTTGACGTGGAAGATTTGATCAAGGACGAAGAGGCGGTGGTGACGTTTTCTCACGCGGGCTACGTGAAAAGGATGGCGGTGGATCTTTACCGCACTCAGGGGCGCGGGGGGCGCGGCCTCACCGGGATGACCACCAAAGAAGAGGATTTTGTCGAGCAAATTTTTATTACGAGCACGCTGGCGCATCTACTCTTATTCACCAACCGCGGCCGGGTTTACGGAATCCGCGTTTTTGAAATTCCGGATGCGGCCCGCACGGCGCGGGGAAAAGCCGCCGTCAACTTTGTCGCCATGGATCCGGCTGAAAAAATTACCGCCGCCATTTCCATCCGGTCCTTCAAGGATTCCGAGGCAGGGTACCTCACCTTGTGCACCCGCAAAGGGCAGATTAAAAAAACGGCCATCTCCGAGTTCGACAGCATTCGGAAAACCGGCATTATCGCCGTTACTCTCCAGGAGGGCGACGTTCTCATCGGGGCCAAGTTCACAGACGGGAAACAGGATATCGTCATCGCCACCAAGGGCGGGCAGTCCATCCGCTTCCACGAAGACGGGGTGCGGGCCATGGGCCGGGGCGCGGCGGGCGTGCGCGGGATAAAGCTTGAGGATGAAGATCAGGTGGTAGGCCTTGAGATAGTCGATCCCAAAGAAGAAAAGACAACCACCCTTCTCACCGCCTGCGAAAACGGGTACGGCAAAAGGACCCCTTTACAGGAATATCGGGATCAGTCCCGCGGAGGGAAAGGAGTCATCACCATCAAGGCCACCGAACGGAACGGCGCCGTGGTCGGAATTCGCCTAGTGCGGGATGAAGACGACGTCATGATCATGACTGAAAAAGGCATCACCATTCGCCTCAGATGCAAGGACGTTTCGGTTATTTCCCGCAATACCCAGGGCGTGCGGCTCGTCCGGCTTGATGAGGGAGACAAGGTGGCGGCGATTGCATCGGTCGCGGAAAAAGAAGAAGAGGCCGCCGAACAACCGGCCTAAGCGGGCTGGAGAGAATTGTTGCTTTCAGATTTTTTCTCGTCGGTTTCCATCCGATCTAAAATTTCCTTGAGCTGCGGATCCATTTCCGACCATTCCTTGATGAAAAGCCCGTACAAGAAATGGTTGCCCGCCTGAGCCTTCCAGATGACTTCGCAAAGGCAGACCGACTCGTGGTTTTTATAGTAGGTGACGGCGCTGATGATGGCCCCGAGCGGGACGTTGTATGGGGATCTTAAACGCATCCCGTGCTTGGATACATCCAGAGCTTCCGACAGGACAACCGCTTCCCACCGGGCGAGGTTGGGATCGTCTCCCAGATTGAGAAGGTCAACCTGGAAGTGTCCTTCGAACCTTGGGTTTCTCCGTCTATCTTTTCCGTCCATTTGAATCCCCCTGCAAGCGCTCATCTGGTTTCTAGATTCAAATTTAACCTGCCTTATTGTAACCCAAGTGTGTGATAATTTCATGACAATAATTCGATAATTACGTGAAAAAATTGCCAGATTTAAGTGATAAATTCAGAAACGCATTTATTTTACGCGTTGAAAACGAGGTCGGATTTTCGGGGGAATCAGGACTGCCCAATGGGGCAAATCATTCAGTTTTGCATCTAAGTAGGAGGGATAGAATTGACGGGTCAGTTTGTGATTAAACTCGTTGGCTTGGTGAAAGGCGATTAAAGAAGGATTGCGGGGAGTGAATGATTCGTAAAAATCTCTGGAAATGGGCCGCCCGGCGAGATACCAGTCAATGATGGCGGGCTCAAAATGATAGAGCTTCCCTTCAGCCAGGAGATTGGAGAGGGGATTCCAGGGAAAATAGGTTTCGCCGGGATGGGCTTTGGCATATCGATAAGCCGTTTCCTGCGGATTTTCCGACATTTGGCTTATGTTGGATGAGAACCCAAAGTAGGAAAGGGGGATTCCATGGGTGATAATAAACATGACCAAAAGAGCAGGGGTTAAAACCCGGCCCAGACTTTTTTTGTCCTCCTTTTTCCCTTCAGAGGCAATTGCCCCCAGCGATGAAACAGCGCCCAAGGCGAAGAAATAGACAGCGGGGCTGAAGGAGTTCACATCCCCTCCCACCTTCCCCCGGGTGATGAGGCAGACTGGAATCATTGCCATACCGATAAAGGGAAATAAAAGCCAGTTGTTGTTGCGGATGAAAGTCTTGGCATCAGTCTTAGATTCCCGGCCCTGGAATAATTTCTGAGAGAAAATCAGAACCGTGATGGCGACAAACCATATTGATTCCTGCATGAGCCGGACGAACTCAAGCACCATGACGTCGCCAAAAGGGCCCGTCCATGGTTTTTTCCCGAGGAAAAAAATGTTCGTGATTAAGGCGCGATAGGGGAAAGCGGTCAGAGTAATAACAACCGCCAACGCCAAGACGGCGCCCAAACATCCCAGGAATTTCCAGAAGACCCGGTTTCCCTTCCCAATGAGGATGGCCAGGGGCAAGGCCATCACCAGGGGGAGCATGTTTTGTTTGGTCCAAACCGCCGCCACGCAAAATAAAGAGGACAAAAATAGATTTCTTAGAGTACACGAGCGAAAGGACTTCGCCAGGAAATAGGCCGCGAAAGCCGAAAACCCGAGGGCAGGGGCGTCGGCATGAATTCGGAAAGCCGAGTATTTTAGAGGCGAGGATTCATAGGTTAAGAAGAAAAAGACGGCGAGGAGAGGGACGGCTTGGGCAAGGAATCCCCCCCTTTTTGATTCCGCAGACAGGATGAGCAATGCGGGGGCGAAGAAAAAGACGGCATTTAACAAATCTCCGCAAACAAGGGCGGGCGTGGGAGATTTAAAAGGCAGGAGCGGGAAAAAAGAAAGCGCGGCCAGGGGAGGGTAGTTCATGGATTGGAGCGCCCCCTGCCCCCATTCGCAATAAAGTTTGTAGCCGAACTTGAGAGAGAATATTCCCACCAGGCGCGAGGCGTTCCGGTCCCAAAAGGGAGCCAAGAGCGCCTGTCTTACCAGGAGTCCCAAAATGACAATTATGGCCAAGGGTACCAAAGAAATGGTGAGCCGATCCGAAAACCCGGCGGCGGATGAATTTTTGAAATTCAACCACCCCCAGAAAATGGAGCCAGCCAAAAGAGTCCACAAGACCGTGTCGGCAATTAACCCAGCGTACATGGATTTATCCTGGCCCAATCATAATAAAAAGTAAAATTTCAAAGGCCATGAATCTGAATGAATTTTTCAACGTTTCTCCCGCCAAGGTTGAAGAGCTGAAAAGCAAAATCCGGCGCCTCGGAATAAATTTGAATTCCATCGAAGAGAGTTTCTCCAAAGGCGGAGGCAAGGGCGGGCAGAAGATCAACAAAACTTCCAACGGGGTTCTCCTCCGGTACCCTCTCCTTGGAATCGTGGTCAAAGCGCACCGGGAAAGGCAAAGGAGCCTAAACCGGTTTTTAGCCTTGCGCGAATTGGTGGATCAAGTCGAAATGAAGATTTCTCCCGGCACGTCCAGGAAACTGAAGGAATGGGACCGGATTAGAAAGGCCAAGGATCGGAATCGCCGGAGATTCGAGAAGAAAACTAACGGGACACGGGAGTCAGATTCAAATCAACCGTGATTTTTTTCCCGTTATTTTCAATTTTCTGCTTTTTTAAACCAACCATTTTTGGCACGTCCCCGTTGAAAATAGTCCCGTACACATTCATGGTGAGTTCATCTTTTGCCGTCAGGCCGGCATAGGGGTTGGGAATAGCGAAGGGAAATTCAAGAGCCCGGCCGTCGTTCTTTTTATTGATTGTTTCGTGAGTGAGGAGATAGTTTTCACCCTTTTTATAAATGAGGAGGTCCACACCGGTCACGCCGTCTTTGGGCATGGGAAGTTTGCCTGCTTTGACATTCACGATCACTTCCAAGTTCCCTTCTTTCTTGCCTGCTCCGAAAAGGACCGGGGCGGCCAAGACGATACCCAGGATTAACGCCTTCAATTTCCAAAGTTTATTGTTCATATTCAAACCTCGCGCCGAAATGGATTAGGGCTCAATTAACAATCTAAGGCGAAATCAGGAGGGATTCAAGGGGCAAAAATTGATTTAAGGAAGCCCCCATTTCGTTTTAATCTTTTGGTATACCGCCTCCGGGAATATGGCCGTGGCGGGTTTGCATTGCGGATCAAGCCACTGGAGGAGATTAACCATGTTTTTTTCTTCCATCGCGACGCATCCTTCCGTTCCCGAATTGGATTTTCTCCAAACATGGAAGAAAATGCAGCTCCCGCCCCCCTTGAGCATTAAGGGATAGTTTTGCTGAATGTTGACGACCCATTTGTAAAGGTCGTCGGCCCGGCGCATTTTCTCGGCGTGGTCCCAATCTTTCTTGAAATCCAAGGGGCAGGAAAATATTTTGTTGTAGGAAGTTGAAGTGGGGTCGTCGACGCAGACCCAGTTTTCGTCCACCATTTGGTAAAGCCAGCGCGTCCCCTCCGGGGGAAGGTTTGAATAGCCGTAGGATTCACCCACCCAAAAGACGCCCGCCGGGGTGGTTAAGTCTCCTTCGCGCTTGACGGGGCCAGGCTCCTCCTGGGTGTGCAGACCCGTTCCCCAGGCCATCCCTTTTAAACCGATGACCACCGGCCAGCTCGCCTCCGGAACTTCCCATTGGGCTCCGTTCCGGGAGTAAAGCGCAAGCTCACCGGTCAGGGATTTCCAATCCGCCGTCTTGACCAAGATGAGCTGCTTTACCTCGAGGGGAAGCGGAAGGTCTTTGTTAGGGGCAAGAAAATCCTTATAAAGCGTGGAATCCCCGAGGGGCTCATCCCGAAGGGCGTATTTTTTCCATTCGGGAGAATCGAAATGCCACCATTCCGTTGGAAGGCCGAGAAATCCCTCGCTTTCCATTGCTTCCTCAAGTTTATTTTTGTTGCGCAAAATGTCGGGCGGCAAGTCCTTGTTTTTCCGGTAGGCCCGAGGACTGAATTCATCAAAACCGGTGGGCATGGGAAGTTCGTTCCCGTTTTTGTCCACGAGCGTCAAATCAACCGAGGCCCCGCGGTTGTGACGGGATCCGGTTTTTGGATTGGCCACGAATCTCTGGTCGGGGGCCGTTTCCCACAGGATTTTCTGGACGGATATGGGGCGGTAACAATCCCAGATTTTTAGTCCGAGGCCCTCTTTTTCCAGTTTAGCCTGGACCCGGGCGAGGCGATGGGCGACCGGTTCGCAAAGGAGACAATCCCCCGCCGGGTATAGTTTTTCCCCGGTGAAGTTATTAACGGTCGCATAGCGGAGGTCAATGATAATTCCCGGCGAGAGTTTTTTAATGTCAATCAATGGGGGCGCCTCTTCACCAATTACCGTCGAGAGGATCGAAAAAAGGAGAAATGATGAAAAAAAGAGAATTTTTTTCACTGTTTTCCACGGGTGGGATTATATAAATATCGGGCGAGAGGTTTTATTGAAGCGAAAAATGGATAATGGGCGTTTTGGGCCCGTAGGGGTTTTTTATCCTTGTTTCATCATTTAAAATGATCAGGAGGACCGACACGCACCTCTTCAATTGCATTAAACGGCCGTGCTGGGAGGAGTTCATGTGCTTTAACATGGTGTCCAGTTTTTCCAGTTTCTCTTTGTAAGTTTGAAGCGGATCCATCTAAGTTGCCTCCGTTTATTTCTGTTCCAAGTGTGCCGGAAAAGGTCTTAAGACCGCCTTAAGGAGTGGTTAAGAAGTGAAGAATGAAAATATGATTGATAAATCAATTCGAAAATATATGCCCACCCTTGGATTGGCCCTGCTTTGGACGTGCCTATTGGCGGGTGTATTTTGGGCCCTTAAATTTCCCGTGGGGGATATGGATTTATGGTGGCACCTGGCTTCGGGCCGGGAAATGGTTGAAAGCAAGGCGTTTTTATGGCACGAAGTATTTTCCTACACGATCCCTGGCGAAGTATGGATAAATTTTGAATGGGCGAGCCAGGTGGTCTTTTATTTTATCTTTAAAGCCTTTGGGTATTGGGGGTTTTTTTGGAGCCAGTTGGTATTAGGGCTCATTTCTTGGGGCCTGGCAGTATTGGTGGCCAGGACCAGCGGTTTGCGGGGAGCCCTTTTATTTTTAATTGCCATACTAATTTTCAAAGTGACTCAGCAAAGGCTTATTTTTAGACCCGAAATCTTTTCTTTGATTTTTTTCCCGCTTACCATCTTCATCATCCAAAAAGTTAAAGAGAGTGCCGCTCCGAAAGAATTCAGCAATGGGAAGACTTATTTTTGGCAAGGAAACATTCCCCTCGTTCTCCTCTTTTTAATTGGAATCCTGTGGAATAATCTTCACGGGGGATTTGTATACGGCTTGGGGCTATTGGTCCTGCTCAGGATTGGGGCCGGATGGTCGGGCGAATCGAAGGAATTTATCCGGTTCCTTGAAAAAGGGATTGTCGCGTTTCTCATTGCCTTTTTGATAAATCCGTTTGGACCGGCAATCGGAGCTCTCCACGCGGAAATGTTGTTTCAGTTGAATGATCTGCGGGGAATGGTCCGAGAATGGAGAGTTCCTCTCCTTGAAAGAGCACCGTTTTTCTGGTTTATCGTCGGCTTGACCCTTCTTTTGATAATACGCGCATTATGGCGAAGGAAACGGAAAGCCTATCTTTGGATTCCCGCGGCAATTGTTTTTGGAATCTGGGGCTGCCTCAGTTCCCGGAATACTTATTTGCTGGGATTCATTTTCGCCCCTTTAATTGGAAATTTGCTGAGAGATGACGATTGGCGGAAAACCCTGAGCGGAGTGAGGGTCAAGGCTGAATTTGCCTTGGCGGGAGCCCTCCTCATGGTTTTTTCCGTATTTACCTTCTGGAAGTCGAATACTCCCGTCGCGTGGTGGCTTTTTCCGGTCCAGGCCTGCGAGTTTGTGGAGCGCAATAACATTCGAGGTTCGATGTTTAACACTTATCATTATGGCGGTTATATCGAATGGGCTTTTGGGAAAGACAGAAAAGTTTTTTTAGATGGCCGATACCTGTTTCAGCCGTTTTTGGTGGAGATGATGCGTATTAAAAGAGGCATGGCGGCGGATTTGAACAAGGAGGGATGGCGAATTTTCCTGAATCGTTATGCGGTTGACTACGCCATCGTGGATTATTCGGGTGAGAATGAGAAATTTCTCTTTAAGGAAATTCCTTTTCCCCTCACCCTTTATAACGGCGTTTTTCCGCGCGAGGAATGGGCTTTGGTTTTTTGGGATGACGCGGGGATGGTTTTTTTGAAGCGAATTTCCAAGTTCGCGGCCCTTATCCAGAGATACGAGTACCGGTATTTGCGGCCGTTTAACCTTGCCCAGATGGAGTTTTTGATCAGGAACCGCAGCGTCCCCAAAGGTGAAGTCGCCGGAGAATTAAAACGGAACGCCCGGGAGGTTTCTATTTGCCGCAGAAGGAAAAAGATCGAAGCGCTGCTCCCGCCTAATGCTCGAGCAGGTTGATTTTCAGGAATTCCAAGATTCTCCTCTCATATTCCGGCTCGCCTTCGCTCCCTTGCAGGTGATGGAATCCTTTTATTATCACGAGCGACTTTATTTCCCTGGCTTTTTCATAGAGGCGGTAAGCGAATTTGACGGGGACCTTGCCATCGGCGTCCCCGTGTAGAATAAGCACCGGACGCGGGGCGATTTTGGGGAGATCTTTGACGGGACCCCGGTCGGGAATCAAGAAAGGTGTAATAAAAAAAAGCAATTTGCCGCGGCGAGTGGCCCAAGCCATGTCACGGTAGGTGGTGAAAGCCCCTTCGAGGATTAGACACCGGACGGATTTATCAATGGCCATCGCCTCGGCCGCGGCCGCCGCGCCCAAGGATTGGCCGAATAGGACAATTCGGTCCTTGTCCACGTCGGGCCTCGAGCGGGCGTAATCCAGGGCGGATAAGGCGTCCTGAACCACCGACTCGGGAGACGGGCGCCCTTGCGATTTGCCGAACCCCTCGTAATCAAATGATAAAACGTTGTATCCGGCCTGGCAGAGAAAAAGGGCCTGGGGGAAATGCTCGGTGACGTTTCCGGCGTTTCCATGGCAATGGACCACCGTTCCGATGGCCTGGTTTTTTGGTTTGAAAAAAAACCCGAATAGCCGGTTCCCGTTTTTCGCCAAAAAAGATATTTCCTCATAGGGCATGCGGTAATATTTTGGCGAGCCCACGACGATGTTGTCGGGGTAGAAAAAAAGGCCTATAAAGTACGATCTCGCCCAGGTAAACACGGCAATTAGTAGTATAAAGAGTAGCGAAGGCCGAATCCAGTATTTCATCACAGAATTGTACAATGGACTCGGGTGTTGATGACATGGCTGATGAAAACCTGATCTCCGAAATTAAACGGAAAATGTTCCATTTGCTGGGACTTCTTTACGTGGCCGGACTTTATTTTCTTCCCCGAAAGCTATTTATCGGAATTATGCTGGGGGTTTTGGCGGCGGAAATCCTGTTTGAACTCTGCCGGTTGAAGGTCCCCTCCTTTAACGACTGGCTTCAGAACAATTATGGCGGCCTCTTCCGCCAGGAGGAGAAAAATCAGTTCTCGGGAGTGGTGTGGATGGCGGGCGGGGTCCTCATCACCGCCCTTCTGATAGGACCGGTGCTCCCCGCCGTCACCGCTCTATTATTTTTAATCCTTGGCGATAGCGCGGCAAGCCTGGTGGGAAAAAGAGTGCGGGGAATTCGTTGGCCCAACTCCCCAAAAACGCTTTCCGGAAGCCTGGGTTGTTTTTTGGTGTGTTGCGGGGCGGGGCTGCTGTTGCTTTGGCCTCAATTTGATTGGAAAGGAATATTAATTACTGCGCTGGTCGTGACTCTTTCCGAAGTGGGATACCTCCCCTTGAACGATAACCTTATCGTTCCTCTCGCCGCCTCCCTGGCAATGCTGGTCCTTTTCAATCTCAGGCCGTTTTTCTTATCCTTATTTTGAGGGAACCATGAAATATCGGGAATTCGGGCGATTAGGCTGGGATGTTTCTGAAATTGGATTTGGCGGTTGGGGCATCGGCAAAGCCTGGTGGGGCAACGTCGACGATAAAGAATCCGTTCGGGCCCTGGCCAAGGCTGTCGAAGTTGGCATTAATTTTTTTGACACGGCCTATGTTTACGGGGACGGCCACAGCGAAAATTTGATGGGGAAAACCCTGAAAGGAAAAAAGGTTTTTATCGCTACGAAGATCCCACCCAAAGGCCATGGTTGGCCGGGAAATCCCGCCACCCCCATCAGCCAGACCTTTCCGAAAGATTGGATTGTGGCCTGCACCGAGCGATCCTTGAAAAAACTGGACCGCGAATTCATCGATCTGACCCAGTTCCACGTCTGGTCGGACGGCTGGCTGAAATATGACGAGTGGAAGGAAGGCGTTGCGCAATTGAAAAAGGAAGGGAAAATAAAGGCGTTCGGGGTCTCCATCAACGATCATGACCCCAACTCCGCCCTGGAACTGGTCCAATCGGGCCTGGTGGATTCGGTTCAGGTCATCTTTAATATTTTCGATCAGAGTCCCGCCGAGAAGCTGTTTCCGCTCTGCGTAAAAAACAAGGTGGCCGTGATTGTCCGTGTGCCGTTTGACGAGGGCGGTTTAACGGGCACCCTCACGAAAAATACGAAATTTGAGGGGGACGATTTCCGCGCCCATTACTTCCGGGGAAATAATCTGGCCGAGACCGTCGATCGGGCCGAAAAGTTAAAATCTTTCCTGGGAGATGAAGCGGGGACCCTTCCGGATCTCGCGCTGAAATTTATTCTGGCTTTTGATGCCGTATCCGTCGTTATTCCCGGGATGAGAAAAACAAAGCATGTCGTTGCCAATACGGCGGTATCGAACTCACCTCGTTTGAAGCCGGAAACGCCGGAGGCCTTGCGGGCCCATGCCTGGCCGCGGAATTTCTACGGCTGGGAAAACGAATAAAGCCGAATAAAGGAGAACAAATTCATGAGACAAGCTCACCCCGATCTTCTTAAGGGAATCCTGATCGCCGCCGGAGTATTATTGATTTTCTTTTCCGTCATTATTTTGGGAATGGGAATTTGGGAAGGCTTCTCCAGCGTCAGGGAAAATGTCCACCTCGTCACCATTCCCGGGATTCATGAAATTAATTTTAAATCCGCGGGACAGTACGTCGGGCTTTACCAGCACCAGGGGCGCGGGCCCGTCCCCATAAAATTTTTGAAGGGAATGGAATACCGGCTCCTCTCCAAAGACGGATATAAGGAAATTCCGCTTTCGATCAATAAAAACGCCGACATAATCGGGAAATTCGGGCAGGAGGCCGTCCTTCTTTTTAATTTTGTTATTGAGGAGGCCGGCGAATACTCTTTCAGCGCCTTTAATCTGACGGAAGAGCAGGGATTTCCCGAATTGCCGGTGGTGATTTTTGGCCAGGGTGCGCAGGGGCTCAAACAATCCATTATTATCGGGGCCCTGTTTTTCGTCCTGTTTCTTGTCTTGGGAATTGTCGTCTTAATTCAGGCGAAGAAGGTGGGAGGAACGGGGAAAACCGGATAAAAAATGGTTGTTCCTCGGCCCCTTGAAATTTTGTAGGCTTCCCTAAACCAATCGAAACACCTTCCAGGTACGAGTGTTAGCTTCGGAAAGCCATACCATAAAATAAAAGTGAGAATTAGAAGTTTTCATAGGAAATTTTACCATCCTCCCCGGCCGAATGGGTTTAGGCAGAATCGCAATGTGCCGAATCTCCCTCCCCAATCGGATGCGGAGAGGAGTTTTCTTTCCCGGGTCTCCATTGATCCCCAGCCGCGGATCAATCTTGAATCGGGCCTATCTGAATTTACCACCCGCGCCATGGACATCGTCTGCCCCATCGGGCGGGGCCAGCGGGGGCTGATCGTATCCCCCCCGAAATCCGGGAAGACAACTGTCCTTCGCCATATTTGCCAGGCCATTACCACCGCCGAACCGGACATGAAGGTATATTGCTTACTCATAGATGAGCGTCCAGAGGAGGTCACCGAATTCAAACGGAGCGTAAAGGCGGAAGTGAGGTGGTCGTCCCTGGACCAGCCTTTCGAGCATCATATAAATGTGGCCCAGCAATTGATGAAGCAGGCCGTCGAGGAAGCAGATTCTGGGAAGCATGTGATGATCTTGCTCGATTCCCTGACCAGGCTCGCCCGCGTCCACAACAGCGCTGTCCGGGGAATGGGCAGAACGATGTCGGGCGGGGTGGACGCCGCCGGCCTTTTAATCCCGAGAAAAATTTTCGGCTCAGCGCGCAACATTGAGAACGGCGGGTCTCTCGGCATTATCGCCACGATTTTGGTTCAAACTGGAAGCCGGATGGACGACGTGATTTTTCAGGAATTTAAAGGGACAGGGAATATGGAACTCGTTTTATCGCGGGAGATCTCAGAAAGGAGAATTTTTCCCGCCATCCATATCCGCGAGTCCGGGACAAGGAAGGAAGAACTACTTCTCAGCCCCGAAGAATTGAAAGGGATGAGGCTTCTTCGCGCCGCCCTGGCCGACATGGGCGATGTCGAAGCCGCCCAACAGCTTGTCGGCCTTCTTCAGAAATACCCCACCAATAAACAGCTCTTCGCCTCACTGCAATAGGTTTCCTCAGGTTCCTTTCTGGTTGCGGATGTCTTCGGGAACGTCGTGGAATTCTTTTAAGGCATGAACCAAAATGGGTTTTTTATGGCCGCGGAGATGGGCCAGGGTCAGGGTCTTGACCCGGACGAACGGCTCAACTTGCTCGTAAACGCTGTCCGAGATTAACACGTGGGTCCCAAACTTTTTATTTAGTTCTTCTATTCGCTCCGCCACGTTCACCACGTCTCCAACGACAGTGTAATCCATCCGGCGTTCGGAGCCGATGTGACCCGCAATGACCTCTCCCAGGTGAATTCCAATGCCGATTTGAATGGGCACTTTTCTTTGGGCTTGCCGCCTTTCGTTCAAGGCGGCGACGTTGGCCACCAGCCGCCAGGCCGTCCGGACAGCGCGCAAGGGATCGTCCGCGTGGAGCATGGGGGCGCCGTAAACCACGCATACTCCGTCGCCGTGAAACTTATCGATTGTTCCTTCTTGCTCCATGATGATTTCGACGGTTCCCCTCCAGTATTCATTGAGGAATTCCTGGAGTTCCTCCGGCCCAAGCTCTTCACAGATGGAAGTATAGTTGCGCATATCGCAAAAGAGAATGGTGGCCTGCCTGATGCGGCCGCCCAGCTTCGGGTCTTCCTTGATGAGGGCTTCCGCGATTTTTGGGTCCATTATTCTTCCCAGGGAATGTTTCATGCGGTCCCGCTCATGCAAACCTTCCAGCATATTGTTAAAGGCCTGAACCAAATCTTCATTTTGGGAGCGAAAAGTGGGCGGCAGGCTCACTTCGTAATTCCCCTGGCCGACCTGCTTGATGGCCTCAAAAAATTCAGGTTCGACGGCCCCCGTTTTCTTTCTGAATAGGAAGGGAATCGCCCCGCCGATTAGGAAGGCCAATAAGGTCAGCCAATTGATTTTGACTTTGAGGTTTTGGGTTGCTTCGTTGGCGTCCGGATTAAGCTCAAAGTGAACTTGAGCCAGAGGCTGTCCTTCGGCGTTCAGGATAGGGTATTCAAAATTTGTTAGTTTGAAGTAAGGCTTTCCCGGATTTTTCTGAGCGATCCCCAGCACTTGGTTATTATTGGATCGGATGGAGGCGGAAATTATCTGAGGATGCCTGGTGGCTTCATCAAGGGCCAGTCGCAAAGTTTCTTCCTTTAAATAGGGGTTTGGTGATTTTTCCGAGATGAGATACGCTTGAGCAACTTTCCGGACCAGAATAGTCAACTCCTGCTCCTCCGCCTTTTGAGTGGGGAGGATCGACATTGAACCAACGAGGTATATTGCCGCCGCGGCGGCTATGCCGAGAAAAAAAGGAAAGGGAAACACAAGAGCGAACAGCCCTTTGAGTTTTTTTACGTTGTCCGTTTCTTCCATTATTTCGACCCCAATCGGCTCGCTCTCCAGTCAATCTCCTTGGTAGAATGGCTTCTTAACGGCATTTTGGCAGCTTGGTTAAGGGTAGAGGGAGTGGGAAGGGGTTGCAAGGGCTAAAAATAAACGCCGGATATTAATTTGTATTGAAATTTCAAGGCAAAAGGAAGTTCCGAAAACCAAATAGTTATGAAGAAAATCTTAGTCAGAATACCTCAATGGCTGGGAGATGCGGTGTTGAGCACGGCTTTTATTAGTCGTCTCAAGGCAAAAAATCCGGAGGCCCAAATTTCCGTTTTATGCGCCCCCTATCTTTCTCCTATCTTTGAAAATCACTCCGCTGTTGATGAGGTAATAAAACTCCCTTATCAAAACGGAGGATCGGTATTTGAGGTCGCGAATATTATCAAGGGGAAATCCTTTGATGAAATCTTTATACTCCCTAAGTCATTCCGCACCGCGCTAGAGGCCTGGCTTTCAAAAATTCCGAGGCGGGTTGGATTTTCCGGCGACATGCAAAAGTTTCTTTTGACGGAGGCTCATCCGCGTTTCGACCGAAAAGGTTTTGACCCTTACCGGTATTTGAGACTGCTGGGGGAAAAGGATCTGGGTGCCGAAGAAATTTACACTTTTTTTCCGAAGGAGGAACCGGATCGAGATGCCGCCCTGACTTTGATGGGCCGTCCGGTGAAATCCTTGCCGCGGCCAATTCTTGGGATAGCGCCAAAGTCCGTGGCTCAGGCTCGAACCTGGGAGCTGAAGAGATTCGCGGAAGTGGCCAGGCGATTTTTGGATGAGACCGGGGGCACGGTTTTCCTTTTCGGAATCGAATCGGAGCGACCGGCGACCTCCTTGGTTAAATCCCGGGCGGGGAAAGGCGCCGTTGATTTCACCGGGCTCCTCAATTTGCCGGAGAGGGCGGGGCTATTGGGATGGGCCTTGGATCTCTGCGATTATTTTCTGTGCAATGATTCGGGCCTTATGCACGTCGCCATCGCTCTCGGAGTGCCGACTCTCACCGTTTACGGATCGGGAGATCCCAATTATGCGAGCTACAAAAAGAAAGGCCCATTTCTTTCTATCCAGCACCGCGAAATTTTTTGCGTTCCCTGCCTCAGAAACAATTGCGTTCGCTTCGGTTCATCTTATAATGAATGTCTGAAAGCCGTCAGCGTGGATGAGGTTCTGACAGGATTGAAACGGCTGGGTAAAAAAGCCCAAATTAAGTAACGTTGGCCGAAGTGAGATTTGAATTATATTCATTGATTTGCCAGAAGTGCGGCGCCCGAAATTCCCCCCTTTTAAGAAATTGCGCCAAATGCGGGGGATCGGTGCGGCAACTTAGAAGATGCACTAACTGCCAAACGGAGAATCCTCCGAACGCTTATGTTTGCCTTCATTGCTACCGGGTTTTAAAATCCAAACTCCAGACGAAATTCATCCATTTTTATATTCCCTGGCCTGTTTCCTTTCTTGTCTTATTCATTTCCTTGGGCTGGGTTTCCTACAATTTTCTCAAAGGCTGGGTTGAGCTGGTGAGCGCCCAAATGGAGCTGCGAACTCAAGAGGAATTGAACAATACCTTCCAGCGCCGGGGTTTGATGGCGAGGAAGGCGGACCGGAGGAAGGAGTCATATGCGAATCAAATGGATGAATTTTAGTAGCCCTGCTTTCCGTCCCTGGCTATTGGCTGTGTTTTTTGCTTATCCCTCCTGTGCGCCTAAAAGACCCGGAGCTCCGGGAGTTCCTCTGCCCGTCCCTGTTTCCCAACCCGTTTTCGATAAAACTTTTGGCGAAGTCGAAATAGGAGGGGGATCCACCCTTTCCATACAATTTAAGTCAATTCATCTATTGGTCGACCCGTTTCAATTTCAGGATGACGCATCTTCGGTTGACTATCTTCTTCTCACCGACGGGAAGTCCGTCCATTTCGGGTCCGGCTCAACTCAGGGAATTCGCAGGAATTTGAAAATTATTTGCGCCAAAAACGCCGAGCGAGACCTGCAAAGAAAGGGTTTCACCCAAGTCAAAAGCCTCCCACCCGGCTCCAGAATCCTTCTGCAAAAAAACGGAGGAAGTTTGTTTGTGACTTCATTCGAAAATAAAACGGCTTCCGGAAAGGAGTCCGTCAACAGTTACCTGCTCGAATTCGATAACGGAAGGAATTTATTCATATCGGGAGATCTTCCGGAAGCCGATCTTTTGCGCGAGACGGTTTATCAGCTTCGGGACGACGGAAAGGAAATTCATTTCGGGTTCATTTATGCTTCCTCCGCAGAGGACAACTGCGCGAAGCTCCTGGCCCTTCTTCAACCCAAATTCGGATTTGTCATTTCATCGGGTGCGCCCAATCCCCCCCAGATAAAGGAGGATGTTTTCAGGTCCAAGCTTAAGGAAGAATTATTCGACGGATTCGCTCTAATCCCGCGCCGGGCGGACAAATTTCCTTTTTAAAAAGGTTTTCCGCCGTTCCCTTGGCCCATTTTCTGTAAAATGACTGCAATGCGCGGCAATATGGTGAAAAAGAAACCCTCATTATTGTTCAAATTCGGCTGCCTGACGTTGGCGGCCCTCTTTGCGACACCTCTTTCCGGGGGGATGTCGTTTGTTCCGGCTTCTTCCCCTCCTCCCTCTTCCGAAGTGACGGGTGTCACCAACACACTCCTTGATTTAATTGCGATTCACGAAAAAACGAAGATTACCGCCGATGATTATCAGTCGACTTCCATGGGGCAAATTATCACCCTGGGGACTCCCGCGGGATATCGCATTAAGTTGAGATATACCGAGTTTGGAATTTCGCTGGTTGAGGCCTTGCGAGTGGCCAAAGACGAGGAACTTAGGAAACGGCTGGTGGAAATGGCGCAATGGTCTAGGCGCCCCAAAGTGCGTGCCGAGGCCATTGTGACCTTGGCCAGTTTGTTTAATCCGGATCATCTGCGGTATTTCAAGTCGGCTCTCCTTGAAAGCGACGTGGGGATAAGGTTTGCCGCGGTCGAGGCCCTTCAAATGTGGGGGCTCGAGGGGACAACGGCCCTTTTAAAGACGCGGATGGAGGCCGACTGGTCGCCCCTCATGAAAGTATGGGCCGCCCAGGCCCTATTGGGTCTCGGCGACAGATCCGGGTTGGATATCCTGTACGAAGGGTTGAATAGCGAAAGCTGGGTGATCCGAGCCATGTCGGCCCGGTATCTTGGCGATTACGCCGACCCATCCGACTATGAAAAGCTGGTCAACAAACTTCAACTGGAAACCAGGAATGATTTCGTTGTGGCGGAGCTCGCCATCGCCTCCCTGAAGCTGATCTCCCAAAAAGGGGAAAAAGTTTCCTATTCGCCCTTCGCCAAAGGCTGGAAAGAAAATGATGAAGTGAGATACACGATGGGCCGGGACAATGTTATTGAATTGGAACCCCTCATCATTGTTCCACCGCGCCTTAGAATTCCGAAATCTCTGCAAATTGCCGCTGTTATCAACAATAAACTTCTGGACCTCATCCGCAATCGCCTTGATCAGCCTCTCGATCCCATTCAAGCCCAGGACCCGATGCTCTATCAATTGAATTCCATGCTGACGCCGACGGGCTTCGGCCTTAAAACCAGATATTCCCAGCTCAGTTATCTGGTGACGGAAGCCTTGGGTGGGACGACCGATCCCTTCCTGAGGATGGAGTTGGAGAGAATGGCCCGGGACTCTTCCAACCCCCTCGTGCGCGCCACCGCCATGCTCTCCCTCGCCTATAACCGGGAAGAGAGGGATCTCTCGATCATTTTTGACGGGCTCAGTGATCAAAATCCCACCGCCCGGTTCGGAGCCATGGAGGCAGTGGAAACCGGACGCTTTCAATCCGCGATCCCCCAGATTATTCAGATCGCCAATCTCGATCCGGTTCCCGCCTTCCGGGTTTATGCCATGCACATATTGTCCAAATTCGGCAATCCGAACGGCCGGCAACTCCTTCTCACATCGATTAGCCAGCCGGATTGGCCCGCGCGCGCCATGACCTTCTGGTATTTGGGGCGGTATGGATCAGAGGACGACTATTCCCTCATGATCACCCGCCTGCCCTATGAAGACAATCCTTTCGTCAAGGCGGAAATCGCCCTGGGGGCGCTCCGGCTTCATCCCGTAAAAGAATGACAGCCGGGGGAAACTGATTTGCGGGCGGAGAAAAGTCTTTGAGGAGAAACATGAAGAAAATCTGCGTAGGCTTTGTCATATCGCTGATCATTGGAGTCAGTTTCGCCGGTTTCACGCCGGGGAAATATGAGCTGCAAAACATCGGCGGCCGGCGCCTGGGAGAAGTTCAGGTTACTTTGACCAAAACAACCTTCCAAAGTTCACCGGCTTGGAAAATGGAAATCAAAACCCGCCTTGACGGCGCCCCAAAGGGAGACGGTGAAGATGAAGAGGCCTTTATTGACGGGAAAGGGCTCGCTTATTGCCGGAAACAAATTCGGAAGGGAGGCGTGGTGACTTTGTTAGAAGGTGAAAGAGATGCGGAGAAGATCACCATCCGGAAAAAGGCGGGAGAGGCCAAATCCATATACGGCGTTCCTCTTTCCTTGTTCGATTTAAGCGTTTATGAAATGGACCTCGACAAATCTCCCTTTTTCCAAATGTCCTTGAGAGATCGGAAGGGAACCCTGCTTTTTTCATTGGACGATTTAGCCGCCGTGAAATCCGTCCGGATTATAAGCGAGCGGAGGCGCGTTAATTTCGGGCGGAAGGAAATCGAAGTCTTCGTGGCTAATACGAGCGTTGGCAATAAAGTTTATCAATCCTGGTTCGACGTCAATACGCACGATCTGATTTATGAGCGCGGCCCCGACCAAATTCTCCGCCGAATGGAATAATTCTAAGGGTAGAGTTGTTTGACGTCCCAGACCTTCCCGGTTTTTTGGTAGGCAATTCGTTCATGAAGCCGGTCCTGCCCCTTTTTCCAAAATTCAATGCGGTTCGGTTTAAGCCTGAATCCCGACCAGTATGGCGGCCTGGGGACGGGGCGATAATTTTTGAAGCCGTCCATCCACCATCACTTGCTGTTCCAGGGGTTCCCACCAGAAGCATAGTGAGGCGCGAGGGTTGGCGAAATCAAACGGGCTGCGCCACTCTTAGAAGTTCATCCTTAGGCATTTTTTTTGGCGAATTCATTCATGAATCCGACCAAGGATTTGACCCCTTCCAGGGGATGGGCGTTGTATATGGAAGCTCTTAGCCCGCCGACGGATCGGTGGCCTTTGAGGCCCACGAGCCCCGCTCCTTTCGCTTCGGCCACGATTTTTTCTTCCAGGACTTCGTTCCCGCCCTTTATCCGGAAAACGACGTTCATGCGCGAGCGATCCTTTTTTTCCACCGGACAGGTGTAATACTCCCGGGAATTGTCGATGGCGTCATAAAGAATTTTAGCCTTCTCGGCGTTTCGTTTTTCCATCGCCTCTAGGCCCCCTTCTTTTTCCACCCATTCCGCAACGAGAGCCACCATGTATACAGCGAATGCCGGAGGGGTGTTATAAAGGGAGTTTTCCTTGATGTGGGTCCGGTATTGAAGCATGGCGGGAAGGTTTTTATCGGCCCGTTCAGCCAGGTCTTTCCTGATGATGACAACCGTGACCCCCGCCGGGCCCAGATTCTTCTGCGCACCAGCAAAAATAAGCCCGAATTGGCTGACATCGAATTTGTGCGACAGGATGTCGGAGGACATGTCCGCCACCAGAGGAACGGTCCCCGTTTTCGGAAATTCAAAATATTCCGTCCCTTCGATGGTGTTATTGGAGCAAAGGTAAACATAGGAGGCGTCCGGGTTGAGCTTGATTTCTTCGGGACGCGGCAGCCGCCGGAATTTGTCGGCTTCCGTTGAGGCGGCGATGTTCAATGCCCCGATCTTCTGTAAATCCTTGATGGCCTTTTCCGTCCAAGACCCCGTATGAATCATGTCCACGGGCTTTTCTTTTTGAAATAGGTTCATGGGGACCATGGCGAACTGCAGGCTCGCTCCTCCCCCCAAAAAAAGGACGGAATAATCCGCGGAAATCCCCAGAAGACGGCGCAGGCCGCTATCCGCCCTCGCGAGTATTGCTTCAAAATCCTTGGAGCGATGGCTCATTTCCATCACTGACATTCCCGAGCTTCCGAAATTCACAAGTTCACCTTGAGCCTTCTCAAGTACGGCTAAAGGCAGAGCGGCTGGTCCGGCATTGAAATTGAATACGCGATTTGGCATCTTTCCTCCTTGTATTTTTAATTGAAAAAAACTTCTCTTGGCTAATTGGGTTGTTGCAGGATAGACTTTATGTGTCGGCATTAGTATTCCAAAATCCAGCAATCAGTGAAAGGATTTTTTTACGGCAAAGATCATCCCTCAACTTTGTCTTATTTTGTCCTTCCTCCCCTCCGTCCTCATAGGGCAGGAAACCGATTCTTTTAAAGTGGCGAGAGTCGTCGATGGCGACACGCTGCTTTTGTCCACCGGCGAGAGGGTGAGGCTCTTGGGGGTCGATACGCCGGAATTCTATTACTCCCGAAAACTGTTCGCCGACTCAAGGCAAACCGGCCAGGATGTCCAGACAATTCGCCAATTGGGGAAACGGGCGAGCGCTTTTGTGAAAAGGCTGGTTGAAAACCGGGAAGTCACCTTGCAATTCGACCCGATTAACGCCAGGAAGAATCACAGGGACCGCTATGGACGGCTTTTGGCGTACGTTTTTTTTAAACCGGTGAAGTATGAAAAAATCCCCTACTGGCTCCCCCGGGACGTTTATTATTCCGATTTATATAAGCAGGGCTTTCTGAACGGTTTGATTGTTTATGCCGGTTTTGGGAGCGCTTATACGCAATATCCCTTTGAATTTATGGACCAATTCCGGGGGTACGCGAAAAGCGCCAGGGTCGCCGCCAGGGGATTGTGGAAGGAGGAATAACCGGCTGGTTGTCACTGGGCCGAAATCTAATTGTAAAATGATAAAAACAACTTATCTGTGGGAACGATGATAAAAATAAAACGGGCCAAAGAAATAGTCATTAACACCCTGAACGAAGTGGGAGTGCTGGCTGAAATTTCGCAAATCATTTCAGCCGAGGGAATTGATATCCAGGCCTTGAGTTGCCGCGTGGAAGGAATTAAAGCGGTCGTCAATATAATTACCGGCGACAACTCCACGGCCTTCAAGGCGCTGAAGGATAAAAAGTTTGAGCCGTTTGAATTGGACGTGGTCGCCATCGATGTGCCCAATAAGGCCGGAATGACGAAGCGGATTTCCGGGGAATTGAACAAGCATAAAATAAACATCGGATATCTTTACGCGACGGCCCTCAAGGACCAGGACCGCTGCCTGGTGGTGGCTTCCACCTCGGATATTGATAAAACCATTGATGTATTATCCAAACTGAAGTGAACCGTTGAAAATTCCCGTCCTTTCTTTTGAAGCGCTTCTTGAGAAAACCCTTGCCGGAACCTTCCCTGACCGGAAAAAGTTTTTTCGAACCCAGCAGATATTCTTTCTCATGCGGGACCCTTTTTGGGTGTGGTGCGAGTATCACGCCCCGCCAGAGGAGGCCGTAAAAGACGAGGCCGGGTATAATACTTTCCTGAGAGATTGGGCTCACGATCACCGGCAGGAATGGATAATGAAAACCTATCCCCGGGTGATCCAGTTGCCCCCCCACTTTGGCCTCGCCAATTATAAAGCCACTCTTAAAGCCATGTTCCAGGGGGTGGAGGCCATTCAGAACCCTCAGCTTTGGGCCCTCCATAAAAAAATGTACGGTCAGGGTGACCTGATTGTTCGAGATGATTCCCACCCCTCACACTTCGGGCCGTTTCACTATCGGGTGGTGGAAGTGAAGCGCGCCAAATGGATGAAGAACACCTATAAAATCCAGGCCGCAGCGCTGAATCGGATTCTTGGCGCCATCCAGGGATATACCCCTCCGCAGATGGGCGTCGTTTTGATGGGGGAAGTTTTGGAAGTTTCCTACGCGAAGGTGGAGCCGGAACTTGACGAGCTCGTCAGGAAATGGCGCGCTATCCGGAGTGGCCGGCTGAAACCCCGCCCCTTTCTCTTGGATTATTCCCGTTCCCCCTGGCGTGAATATGCCAACAAAATTCTGATGAAAAACGAGGACCTGACCCTCCTTCCCGAAGTGGATCCCAACTTAAGAGAAAAAATAATTGAAGAACTCGGGATCGATTCGTTAAAGGCGCTGAAGAAAGTCACGCTCAAAAAACTGAAGAAGGCTTTGGGGGACAAATTAGGCTTCGCCCTATTTCATTCATCGCTGGCTTACTTCGCCAAAAAACCGATTTTGCCTGAAGGAACCCATTTCCACATTCCCCGCGCGGACCGGCACCTATATTTTGATTTTGAACTTTCCGACGAAATGAGGATGAATGTCCCAGCCCACGTTTATTTGATTGGGATTTGGGACCAAGAGGGCGGGAAGTATGTTTCCTTTCATGGAAAAGGATTGGAGTGCGAAAGGAAACTCTTTTCCGATTTTCTGGATTATATCGGCGATCCTTTGCAATGCCGGCTTTACCACTGGAGCGATTTTGAAATTCGGCATATGAGAAAAATCACCGAGAAATATCCCGAATTGGCGCCGCGGCTTGCGCCAATGATCCCTCATTGCGTGGACCTTCTAAAATTTATCCGTAGCCGCATTTACCTTCCGGTCATTTCCTACTCCATCAAAAACGTTGCTCCGTTTCTGGGTTTTCATTGGCGGCAAAAGGATGTGGGCGGTTTTGAATCCATGGCGCTTTACCTGGATTATCTGGAAAACGGGAATGAGGAAGCCATGAGGAAAATCCTGACCTACAATGAGGATGATTGCAAGGCGATGTGGTTTGTCGACGACGCCCTCACCACCCTCTTCCCCCGGGAACTTCCCCAGCCCTGAATCGTTGTAACCCATGAACACAAGAGAGGGAGTTAAATATGAGAACCGCAACTGCGAGCGTAAACATTGTTCGGGGCAAGCAACGATTTCACACTGCCTTGAAATGGCTGGATTCCTACCATTCCTTTAGTTTCGGTCCCTTCTACGATCCGGAGAATACCCAACACGGGCTATTGCTCGTTTCGAACGACGATATAATCCGGCCCGGAACCGGCTTCCAAACCCACCCCCACCAGGACATGGAGATCGTCACCTGGGTTTTGTCCGGCGAGCTCGAGCACAAGGACTCCGTCGGGAACAAGGGGATCATTTACCCGGGCCTGGCGCAAAGAATGAGCGCGGGTCGCGGGATTTGGCATTCGGAAATAAATCCGAACAAAAAGGAAGACGTTCATTTGGTGCAGATGTGGGTCCTGCCCGATGAGGAAGGCATTTCGCCCAGCTACGAACAGCTTGATATTGGAAAAAATCTGGAAAAGGGAGGCCTGATACCCATCGCTTCGGGGAAGGATATTCCCTCGGCCATCCGTATTCACCAAAAAGGAGCCACACTGTGGGTGGGCCAGTTAAAACCGGGGGAATCCGTTTTCGTTCCCGATTCCCCATACGTTCATTTGTACGTGGCGGAGGGCTCGGTGGAACTGGAAGAAACCGGGACACTTGGAAAAGGAGACGCCGCCCGTCTATCCGGAGCGGGGGCCCGCGCCCTCAGGGCTGACGAGAAAACTGGAGCCCAAATCCTCATTTGGGAGATGGTGTGAAGAACTTAAAAATTAATGGAACCTAATAAAAGAGGAATTGTTCGAATGAATAGAGGCCCCAGAAAAGGACGGGATACTGAAATGAACCAGTCATTATTGGATTTATATGACGAATATAAGAACGAACTGTCCGAGCTAGTTTTCATCGCGGAATCTTCCCCCCAGCAATTCAAGGATAAGACCGTGGTGGAAAGTTTCAGCCGGGAATTTGACAAACTCGTGGCCCTGACCAATTTGTATGGACGGCTCCTGGGCGCGAAACACCGCCTTGGCGACGACGAAATGGACATGCAAAGGAATTGATCCGGCCTACCAGATTGTTCGTTAAGATCTAATATCGTCTTCTTGACGCCTCTGTCATCTATCGATGGATAATTTAACGCATACTCTTATCGGGGCCACCATGGCGAAAGCGGGCCTCGAAAAAAAATTCGGGAAAGGGACACTCCTCACTCTTATCCTCGCCTCCAACTTGCCCGACCTGGATGCTTTGTGGGCTTTTTGGAAGGGTGGCGGCGACGCCTTCCTCATGAGACGCATGTTCACCCACTCTCTCCTGGGCCTGCCGATTTTGAGTTTCTTACTTGCTTTCATTATTTCCCGGTTTAATAAGAACATTAAGTTGGCGCCACTATTTCTTCTCAGTTTGATAGGGATGGGCGGCCATATCTTTTTCGATCTGGTCAATTCTTATGGAGTGGTTTTGCTTTACCCATTCAGCAGGCATCGTTTCGAGTTATCTTGGATTTTCATTATCGATCTGACTTTGTGGGCCATCATGCTTATTCCTTTTCTGGTGAGGTGGGCTTTTGGAAAAAAAGTCAAATTGGAAAGACTTTGCCAGGTTTCCGCCTCGCTCACTGTGTTTTACGTCGGAATTTGCGCTTTGGGGCATTATCATGGTGAAAAGATTTTGCGGGAAGAGAGCCGGATAGAAAACCTTTCTCCCAGTTTTTCCTACGTTTTCCCCGAGGCTCTCGGCTGCAATCGGTTTCGGGGGATTTTAAGAACGGGAGAAACTTACCACGTATACCTTCTGCATGTTTTTCAGGATCGGGCGGACCCAGTGACGGAAATAAAAACCGATGAGAATTCCCCCCTCGTTGCAAAAGTCCGGGAAACCCCGATGGCGAAGGAATTGGAGTGGTTCGCGAAGGCCCCGGTGTGGAAGGTGAATAACGAAGGCGCGGAAGTTTGGGATCTGCGGTTTATGTCGGCCGTTTTGAAAAGTCGCCGACCCCACTTCGCCTTTCAATTTGATAAAGACGGCAAATTCATCGGCCGCGGGAATTTTTAGCCGCTGCCTAATTTACTTTTCAAAAAGGTTATTCGTCAGCAGGATAAATTGATCCACCGTCAAGTTTTCAGCCCGCAATTGGGGGTCGATCCCCAATTTTTTCAAGACAAAACCCACCGGCTCCTTTTCCAAGTTCAATCCATGCGAAAGGGAATTAAGAATAGTCTTTCGCCGTTGTTGAAATGCCGCTTGAATAACCCTTTGAGTTTGTAAAACATTGTCCGTCAACGGCTTTTCCCGCCTGGTTATTTTCAGAACGGAAGAAGCAACTTTAGGTTTGGGCCGAAAAGAAGTTTCGGAGAGATCAAAAATGTGTTCCGCTTGGCAGGTCAGGTTGACTCCCACCGTCAAGGCCCCGTAATCCGACGTTCCCGGTTCGGCGCAGATCCGTTGCCCCACCTCCTTTTGAACCATTAAGACCGCGAAGTTCCAGCCGGACCATTGAGAAAGTTTCCTCAATATGGGAGAGGTGATGTTATAAGGCAGGTTCCCGACCACCTTAAACAATTCTCCGTTCGGAGGACGCGGTAGTTGGCCAAGGTGGAATTCGAGGAAGTCCGCCTGAATCAAGGTAAAATTATTTGAGGAAGGAATTTTTTCCTTAAGAATATCGACCATGAATTTGTCTATCTCGACGGAAAAAATGCGCGCTCCTGTTTGAATAAGGGGCCCAGTGAGAGCTCCCTTTCCGGGTCCAATTTCCAAAACATAATCCTGCCCTTTCAACTCAAGGGAGTCAATGATGCGTTGGATGGCGTCCGGGCTGGTGAGAAAATGCTGGGCGTAGCGCGCGGCGGACATCAGATGTTCTTGCCTTGGATACCCTTCCGCAGCTGTTCCAGGGCCATGAGAGCTGCCCGTTGACGAATGAATTCCCTGTCCCCGCGAAATAAAAACCGCTGAACTAGAGAATCTTTGGGGCCTGAGTACCCGATAAAGACAAGGCCGACCGGTTTCTCTTTGGACCCTCCTGTCGGGCCCGCGATCCCGGTGACGGACAAAGTGTAGTCCGCTCCAGAGGTGCGCTTTAGACCCCGGGCCATTTCGCCGGCCGTCTCCGCTGAAACAGCCCCGAAAAATTTTAAGATTTTGGATTTAACGCCCAACTTATTCATTTTGCTTTTGTTGGAGTAGGTCACAATCCCTTCCAGAAAATATTTGGAGGCGCCGCTCACGTCGGTTATCATTTTGGAGAGGAGCCCGCCCGTGCAGGATTCCGCGACGGCCAATGTTTTCCTTTTCGAAGTCAGAAGTTTGGCGATAACCTGGGGCAGGGTGTCATCATCTTCTCCGAAGAAAATATCTCCCAGCGCGTCCTTATATTTTCGTGAGATGAAATCAGCCGCCCGGCGAACCTTGTTGGGGTCTTTTCCGTCCACCCTGAATTTAACGGTGATAATGGACTGCGAAGCCAGTATGCCGTGAGTGATAGTGCAACCCAAAAGCCGAGGATATTGGTTCACCATCGGTTCGATTTGATGATTTATCGTTGATTCGGGGAATCCAATCGAATGGAAACTCCTCTCGACGGAAAATAGATTGGGGAGGGACGCCTTCAGCTTGGGCAAAACGAAGTTTTCCAGCATGGGACGGAGTTCGAGGGATGGGCCCGGTAGAAGAACGAGGATTTTTCTTCCCGCTTTTAAAAATTGGCCGGGTGCGGTTCCGAAACTGTTGGGAATGGGGTCGGCGCCTTTGAGAAGATATCCCTGCCGGACGTTTTCCGGCGGCATGAAGATTTTTCGGGAGGCGAACTTCCTTTCGATTTCCCTGACGAGATCGTTTTCGTGAATAAGGGGACGCCTGGTAACTTCTGACCAGACGTTCCGGGTGAGGTCATCGAAGGTGGGGCCCAGACCTCCGGCCGTGAGGATGACCTCCGACCTCTTCCAAGCTTCAGAAAAAGTCTCCCGCATCAACCTCCGGTCATCCCCCACCGCGTGTTCGCGCGCGATTTCAAGGCCGATGGTGGAAAGTTTTCTTCCGATGAGTGCGGTGTGGGTGTTGACCCTTCCCGAAAGAAGCTCGGTTCCGACACAAATTAATTCAACGCGCGGCTTTTTCATGAAATGTAGGTTTTCTTCAAGATGAATTCTGATTCCAATCCAACTCAAGCCGATTCTCGAATTATCAAATGGCTGGGAACAAGCTTGGTCTCCGGCCCTTTAACTCTGTTCTCAATGAGATCGATTAGAAGCTGAGTTCCTTCCCTAGCGATTTCCACTAAAGGCTGTGTCACAGTGCTTAAACGCGGGCGAATAAAGTCTCCTAGCATTAGTCCGTCGAAACCCATAACCGCTACTTCCTGAGGACAGCGAATCTGAAGAGCTTCCAGTGCCCATATGGCGCCAATGGCCATCTCGTCGTTCGTGCAGAATATGGCTGTTGGCCGCGGTCCTTTTTGATTGAAAAGTTGAACCGTGGCTTCGTACCCGCTCTCATGGCTGTAGTTTCCCTGTTTGATAAAGGCTTTATTGATAGGAATAGAATGCTCACGTAAGGTTTGCAGGTAACCTTCATAGCGGCCGAGAGAATCCTCAAAATCCTTATCTCCATAGATCAATGCGATTTGCCGGTTCTTCCTCTGAATCAGGTGTGTTACAGCCTTTTTTGCAGCGTCAAAGTTACTAAAGGAAACATTGCTCACATTTTTCCCCCTTCTTATTTCCAAATTTAAAACCACAACGGGCCTGCCCCACATTTGGAGGAGTCGCATGGGAAGATAATGCGCTTGACTGGCGAAATGGTCGCACTGTGAAGAGATAAGAAGTCCCTCAATATCGTCGGTAAAATCCTCTCTGCTTAAATTAGCTACTCCACCTTCCTTCGGAAATATCAAGATTTTGCAATCGTAACGCAGACTCTTTTTTAGAATTTCATAGACGCCCTCCAGCACTTTAACCAACTGCTCATTAAAAAAAACGGAATGAAAAACGGTCGGCAAGATAATTCCAATCGTACGTTTATATTTGGTCAGCGGACGGCGCGGGACGAAATGGAATTCATCCACCAACCTAAATATCTTCTGCCGGACTTCTTCAGAAATAAGGTGCTGTTTCCTCGGATTCAAGGCCCGCGATACCGTCGAATGTGAAATTCGTAATCGCTTAGCAATATCGACCAGCTTCATTAATTCCTACCGTTCCTTTATGCACATTTGTGCATGAAATTTACATGATTTTAACAATTTTTTAAAGGAATCTTAATACTAGATGAGTAATCTGTTTTATCGTTGTGCAAATCAATGCACAGAAATTGGGTCAAAACACTTCAATTGAAATTAAAAGAGGATCAACAATGAGGAGATATGGTTGCTCCAAATTCTTTTCGCTTTCCCTCAGCCTTATTTATTTTGGCGTAAACGGCCCATTGGCCTATTCTTTTGAGACTAACATCTGGGAAAGCCGACGAAGTGCGTGCTACGGGCAGATCCGGACTGTTTCTCTTCCTAGAGAAATAAATATGGGACAAGTCGTTCTTCTGATCGAAGATATCCACCGCAACTCGGAAGCCCAAGAATCAATTAGTTCTTTGCTTTTAGAACTAATTCGGCAGAAGAAAGTTAGCCTGATCGCGATGGAAGGGGCATTCGAGCCGGTCGATATGGCTTTTTATCGCCGATTCCCCTACGTTGATACTATTCGGACGGTGGCCAACTATTTATTAAGAGAAAAGGAAATTTCCGGAGCTTTTCACGCTGCGTTAATAAGCCCGACGGATGTCCCCACTATCGGTGTTGATGATGAGCGTCATTACCTTAAAAACGTTAAGGCCTATACCGGGTCATCGTCACGCATACGCGAGTATCAAGATCAACTACGGCAATTCCGCCAAACATTAAGCCAACAAAAGGCATCGGTCTTTAATCCCGCATTGGTAGCTTTTGATGCCGCTATTCAGGCCTATGATGATGGAGCCATCTCACTGACAGATCACATCCGATTTTTAAGGCGGCAGACAAAGGACTCCTTTCCCATGGTAGATACGTTTTTGGAGGCGGCCGAATTAGAAGACTCCCTGGATTTTTCCGCGGTGCAACGGCAAAGGGAAGGGCTCATATCCGAACTTGTCCGAAAGATGGACCAGGATGAGATTCAGCATTTTTCCAATCACGCTGCGGCGTATCGTCTCGGCAACGTCCAACACGGAGATTATTACAATTACTTAAAAGCCGTTTATAAACAAAAGAAACTACCTTCGGCGGATTTCCCAGCCCTTAATTCTTATATTCAGTATCTGCTTCTTTCAGAACGTATTAATCCCGAACTTCTCTTTGATGAGATCGAAAAATTAGAGACAGCCGTTTATACCGAGCTGGCAATTACTCCTCAAGAACAAGAATTGGTTAAGGAAACCGAGTACCTGTTTTTGGCAAAAAAACTCATTAATTTTTCTCTGACAAATCAAGAATGGAAGCGATACAAAAACGCAAAACAAGAAATTGCGGCCCCTTTATTTTACGGAAATAGCCTAGCTGCCGTAGGCTTACCGGGAACCATAAATGCCGCAATGGATATGTCAACTTTTGAACAGTTCTATATTGAATCCGAAAAGAGAGATGAATTGATGGCAGGAAATCTTCTTTCTGCCCTGGCTCACAAAAAAGATGGGATGGCTACCTTGGTTGTCGGCGGTTTCCACTCCCAAGGAATCCGTCAGAAATTGATTGGGCAGGGAATCACCGTCGTAACGTTTACCCCTAAGTTCACGAATGTTGAAAAAGACACGGGAACTTCATACCTCAGTTTCTTCAATCAACAAAGCATGGATTTTGAAAAACTGTTCGGAGGAGGCAAATTATTTCTCTCGCCGTCCCCAATTGGGAGCGCAACCAAATTCGGCTTACTTCGTCTTGGAGTTGGAGAATTTCAACACCCGGGTTTATTAAAAGGCGTTCGGTCACAAAACGGGATTTCGATGGGGGTTCAACTTCGAGGGGATCAAGATCTTGCGTTACACGTAAACTCCGAAAATCCGTTTTCAGTTTCTCTCCATTTCGATTCTCCTTCTGTGTTGCAAGAAGCCTCATTCGATATAAAACCCAGGCAATCCTTAATTAAGAACTTGGCTTCTGGTTTCAGAAGATATGGACTTTCGATCCTGGCCGTCTTAACAATTTTTTCAACACATGGAAGTGGCCATTCTTTTCTTGATGCGACTGTTTTTATTGGAATGGCATTGGTTTTTATAGGGGGCGCTATTTTTACGGGCGGAACCACATCACCTGCAAGTGGCGGCCCAAAGGACCCCGAGTTGACTCTAAAACAGGTTCTCCGGGAATCTAATTACAGTAAGGCAAAAGAAATGTTTGAAATGGTGCGAGCAACAAATCCTCGAACAGCGTGGCAAACGATTCTCGATGTTTATGAAGAATCTACGAAGGCTATCACTGAGAATGGAGAGTTGAAAAATGCAGTTGCAGGTGAATCAGAAGGAAAACCGATTGTGATCACCGGAGAAAAGCAATTGACGCCCGCACTGGATTTGATGGAAAAATTGGTCGACATCATGGATATAACTGATTCTGTCCGTCTCTCTGAAGTGGTAAACCAAATTCGGCTTGGCATGCCTTTAACCTTGGGGTTAGCCCGGTTACTGGTTCAATTCAATGCAAATCAAGGACGGCTGCAAGGTATTGAGACCCCCCTCAGAAGGTTAGGAAAGCTGGACCCCGTGGCTTCAATGCTGGGTCAATTACCACTTATTCCGGAGATTTCTCAATCCCTGCTTTACCTCTTGCAAGGTGAAAGGCAAACCGCTGATAAAGCTAGATCGATAATGGATAAAACCCACAGTTTTCCAAACCTGTTTAATGAGTGTGAGCATGTTCTTCTCCATTGGAAAAGGCATCTGATCCCAGAACCCGGCTCTATTTCCCTGGTTGAAAGGGCATTCTTAAATATAGGGAGGATGTTACAGAACGGGATTAAAATCCCTGGTGTACCGGTCATGGATAATGAATTCTTCTACAAGGCGTCGCCGGCGCAAATCCACTCATTAATAAAAACTCTCGCCATTCAGGAAGAACACCGCAAACACGATAGGTTCTCCGATTCCGATAATAAATTCGCGCACAACATGATGCAAAGTTTGCTCCATATATACTCGAACCATTTCCTGCGAAAAGATCAAGGTCAACCAACACCCGACGACCTTTTTCAAGATGTTCAAAACTTAGTTTCAAAAGTAGCAAGAAATTCGGAATTGGTCCCTCTTGGACAACATGCCGTCTCTTTCATGACATATTTAACTGAACTTGAGGAAAGAGAGGGGCTCCTGGGTTTTCATGACGTTAAAAACCAAACAGAAATGGCGCGGTTGACTGATGAAATCAGAACCAATGATCCTCGCTTGTCTTGGTACCATGAATATCACGGGAGCGATTATCCGATTCTCATGTCAGAAGTTAACGGTGTGTGGAAATTGGATTTCGTAGACGGAATGGATGCATGGCACAAGGTGGTGATGCGGTGGGTTAATAAAACGACGACCGATGATGCGGATCGACAAGCGCTAGGTGTGGCCTTAAAGCAAGAATTAGACGAACTTGCGAAAAGATTTCCCGAACCACGTTTCGCGCCGTTTAAACTGGTTAAAAATCCTTACCTCGGCCACAGTTACGGTCCCTCACATTTTTGTTTTGCCGGCCGATTGAACACCGGCCGTGTTCTTTTCGTGAGAATCGATGTGGGATCAGTCAATGAGATTCATTGGGGTGGAGGTGAGAACCCATTTCATACAAAGAAGAAGATAGGAAATTGGACGGTCCAGTCTTATGTGTTTCAGCAACAAGAGCAACCCCAGGAGCCAACAGGCACTGATCAAGTAATTAAGCAGGTTACCAGTGGAATTGAATCTTTCGTCGAACGAGAGCTGGTGCTTCATCAGAGAGACTACCAACAAGAGGCGGAAGACGCCGAAGCAAGACGCTTAATCGAGCGAATTGCCCGTCAAGATTTGGCTCCGAAAAAAGGTTCTAAAGGATCAGGCTTTGGCGGAACGTTCTCGTGGTTTCTTGGAGCAGCGGTCGGTTTACTCAGTTCATTGGGTTCTCTCCAAGGGAGCGAAGCCCTGCCAGTCGCCTCCTCAATTTTGAATCCTCCGGCTCACTCGGCATCGCTTATGCCCATTACGAAAGCTGGCTTTCAACATACCATCGATTCTATCTCCATTACCATTCCCCAAAAACAAGACGTCCATATCCTGGTCAAAGAGATCCGAGAAAAAAAGGAAACGGTTCTACTCGTTGATGAATCCCTTATGGAAAGAATGGATTCACACATGCTTGAAGCGCTCCTCTGCCCGAAAGCCGAAAACGGACAATCTTTCTTGATTTTCGCTAAGACAGACCGCATCAAAGACCAGATTAAGAATAAATTGGCCGGACTTGACGGAATGGCAGGACGATATATCGTTATGACCTCTCCAGTAATTTTTGAGGAGTCCCCCCAAAGCGAGACCAAGAATATTCTTCTGGATGAACTCGTTGAGCTGTTGGCGACGATCAGAAAAACAGAACCTTCCAATGCCTTGACCGACGTATGCCTAATAGCTCCACCCGGCTACAATTTAAAAATTAAGAACAAAAAATACCTCGACATTGCCCGGTGGCTTATTACTCATGACCAGCTTTACATTGTTGGATTAAGTCACTCATTGCAGACTGCTCTAAAAGCCATGATTGCGGCGTAGTCAGATTGACAAAGAATATTGAATTACTCCAAGGCAAGTTGTGTTGAACTCCCCGAGCAAGGTTCGAACCTTTTTATCATCATGCATATTTGTACTGGTAATATGCACCGTTATCGACGGGCGGGGCGGGGTTCAGTTATAAAGTCCCTCGGGGCCCTTGTCCTGGGGGTTATTGTCGATGGGGATGGGCCCGAAGTGACTTTCGTATTTTTTGATGTTGTCCATAAGGGCCATGAAGAGCCGTTTGGCGTGTTTGGGGCTGGTGATGATGCGGGACCTCACCTTCGCCTTCGGCTGCTGGGGCGACATGAAAATAAAATCCAATATAAATTCCTGCTCGGAATGAGTGAGGAAAGCCAGGTTGGAATAAATCCCCTGGGCGGTCGCTTCGTCGATTTCAATTTGCAATTCTTTCTTTTCTGGATCAGCCATAAAAACCTCCAATTGAATAAAGTACTGTATTTATGTCATTAATTTCTCTTCAATTCCCAAATAGCACTGCTTGACGCGATCGTTGGTCAGCAGGTTTTTGGCGCTGTCTTCCAGGGCAACGGTCCCCGTTTCCAGAACGTAGCCGCGCTGGGCGAGGGCGAGCGCCGCCTGGGCATTTTGTTCCACCAAAAGGATGGTGACTCCCTTTTTGTTGATCTCTTTTACCATTTCGAAAACGCGGTGGACATAGAGGGGGGCGAGGCCCATCGACGGCTCATCCAGCATCAAAAGTTTCGGCTTGCTCATGAGGGCTCTCCCCAGCGCGAGCATTTGCTGCTCCCCTCCCGAAAGAGTTCCGCCCAACTGTTTCCTTCTTTCCTTTAAAACCGGGAAGGCCTCGAATATCCCGGCTTTGTCCCGTTCGGCGACCTTCCGGTCTTTCCTAAAAAATGCCCCCATCATCAAGTTTTCATCCACCGTGAGGAGCGGGAAGATTCGCCGCCCTTCCGGAATCTGGACCACGCCTTTCTGGGTGATTTGGTGGGGCGCAAGGTTGTCCAGGCGCCGGCCCTCAAAAATAATCTCGCCGATTTTAGGGCGGAGAAGACCCGAAACCGTTTTCAGAAAGGTGCTTTTCCCGGCGCCGTTCGGGCCGATGAGGGTGACGATTTCTCCTTCTTCAATCCGCACGCTCACTCCCTGGAGCGCCCGGATTTTTCCGTAGGCGACGTGAATATTTTTGGCTTCGAAGAACGTTTCCTTAGGCATGGCCTAGCTCCTGGATTTCGCGGGTTTCTTCTCCCACGCCGAGGTAAGCCTCCACAACTTTCGGGTTGGATTGGATTTCGCCGGGAGAACCTTCGGCGATTTTTACGCCGTGGTCAAGAACATGAACCCGTTGCGACACCTTCATGACGAGGCTCATTCGATGTTCAATAAGGAGAATCGTCACTCCTTCTTTGGAAATTTTTTCAATCAGCCTTACTAATTCGAGGGATTCCGCCTGGGTCATCCCGGCGGAAGGTTCATCCAGAAGGAGGAGCCGGGGTTCCGTGGCGAGGGCCCGGGCGATTTCCAATTTTCGCTGGTCGCCGTACGGAAGATTGCCGGCCAGCTCATTCCCCGCACCGAGAAGCCCCACGAATTTGAGCATTTCTTTGGCCGATTGAGTGATTTCATGCTCTTCGCGGTAAAATCCCGGCGTTCGGAACAGAGCAGGAATAAGTTCAAGCTTCGTCCGGCAGTGGCGTCCCACCATGACGTTTTCCAAAGCAGTCATATTGTTGAATAAACGGATGTTTTGGAAGGTTCTGGCGATGCCGCGATGGGTGATGCGGAAAGGCGTATCGAGGTCGATTCTTTCGCCCGAAAAATTAATTTGTCCCCCGTCCGGTTTGTAAACTCCGGTGAGCAGGTTGAATAAAGTTGTTTTCCCGGCGCCGTTTGGTCCGATGAGGCTGGCGATCTCGCCCGCTTCGATGGCGAGGCTGATGTCGTGCAGCGCCACAAGCCCCCCGAATGATTTTCCGAGATTATTTGTTTCGAGAAGGATCATCTGTTTTGACTCCCCCCTTTTTCCTCCAATTTGAGTTCGCGGCTCATCCTTTTGTTCGGCCAGACTCCTTGCGGCCTAAAAATTGCCACTAGCACCAGGGCCACCCCGAAAATCAGATAGCGCCAGCTCACAAACTCCGTTCCAAGTACGTTTCTTAAAGCCTCCGGGATGAGAACGACTATGGCTGCGCCAAGCAACACCCCCGGGATCGATCCCATTCCTCCGACGACCACCATGGTGACCACCATCACCGATTCCCAGAAAGTGAAGGACTCAGGTGTCACGAAATTTTCCCACCGCGCGAATATGGCGCCGGCCGCGCCGGCAAAGGCGGCACTCGCCACAAAGCCGATCATCTTCATGCGCGTGAGTTCAATTCCCAGAAGCCGGGCGGCGATTTCGTTCTCGCGGATAGCCACCCACGCCCGGCCCATCCGTGAATCCTCAAGCCTGGCGCTGATGACGACGCATAAGACGACGAAAAATAGAATCAGGTAGTAGAAATCGGTGTTTGTGGAGATGGTGCGGTGGAAGAAATGGATGGGTTGGACGGCAGCGCTCGAAAGGAGCGATAACCCCTTCGGGCCATTGGTGAGGGAGTCCCAGTTATTGAGCACGATGCGGGTGATTTCTCCGAAACCAAGGGTGACGATGGCCAGGTAATCCCCGCGCAGGCGCAAAACCGGCGCCCCGACGGCCAACCGGAAAAACATCGTGATAAGGACACTCGCGAGTAGGCTCCACCAAAATCCGTATCCAGCCAAGGAGAGGAGCGCCATGGAATAGGCCCCAATGGCGTAAAAGGCCATGAAGCCCAAATCCAATAAACCGAGATAACCCACCACGATGTTCAGGCCCAGGGCGATGATCATGTAGAGGCCGGCCAACCCCAGGATGCGAATAAAGTAGGCGTAAAAAGTGTTTTCCAAAAATAGCGGAAGAAGGATGGCGAGGAAAATTAAAAGAAGGACCGGCCATTGAATCCGGAGAGTTTTATTGATTCGCCTGATCACAGTTTTTCCGAGGTCCTCTCGCCCAGAATCCCGCGGGGCCTTAAGATTAGGATGAGTATTAAAATTCCAAAGGCGAAAACGTCTTTCCATTCGGCCTGAGGGAGAAAGGCCGTCCCCAACGCTTCCGCCAAACCCAGGAGCAATCCCCCCAGCATCGCGCCCGGAACGTTTCCGATTCCGCCGAGAACCGCCGCCGTGAAGGCCTTCATGCCGGGGACAAAGCCCATATTGTATTTGATGGATCCGTAATAGAGGCTGTAGAGAATTCCCCCCGCCCCGCCGAGAACAGCCCCGATAAAGAAGGTCATGGAGATAATTTGGTCGACGGGAATTCCGACCAGTTCCGCGGCCTCCCGATCCTGGGAGCAGGCCCGCATGGCCTGGCCCAGCCGGGTTTTGTTCACGAATAGCCAGAGGAAAAACATGAGGATCAAGCTGCTCGCCAGGATTACTAATTGGACGAGAGAAATTTGAACGGCGCCTAGCGGAATTTGGATTTGCGGGAACACCAGAGGGAAGGCGAGAAAATCATTTCGCCAGAGGAAAACGGCGTTTTGAAGGATAATCGAGACGCCGATGGCGGAAATGAGCGGCGCCAGGCGCGGCGCGCGCCGCAAGGGGGCATAGGCGCATTTTTCAATTCCGACCGCGAGACTCCCGCAACCCGCCATCCCGACGGCAAACGCCAAAATGATTCCCCAGGGAGCCGGAAGCGACTGGGCCATTGTGAGCGTCGCCCATCCTAGGAAGGCGCCGGCCATAAATACTTCGGAGTGGGCGAAATTGATCATGAGGAGAATTCCGTAAACCATGGTGTAGCCCAGAGCCACCAGGGCATAAATGGAGCCCAGCGTTAGACCGTTCAGGAGTTGTTCAATCAGATTCGACATTGAATTGAGTAATTTTACTCAATCAAATGAGTGACTTTTCCAATAATGGAAAATAATTGACAGTCAGTAATATTCAAGAGTTAATTTTTACCTCTAAAATACGTTGTGAATTTGAATTCCAAATGATGCCCACCTTTTACAGAAAATTAACAAGTTGTTAAGGACTTCTTAATCCTTCTGCTTACATAATAGAGGTGTTATCCCCGCAGAAAAATGTTGAGGGCACTTCATACCTCGGCCTCTTTAAAGGATATTCCTTCGGAAATGAGAGTCTCAATAATGAAACTTAAAGTCAAAGGATTGGGAATAAAATTCAGAAAACGGACGGCGGCAACCATTTCGCTACTGATTTTTGCCCAGAACATATTGATGGCGAATCAGGTCGAATCCAATTTCTGGAAAGAGCGGAAGGAATCCCTCGCCGCCGCTCAAGAATTTCCCGGCCGCCCGAAAAATAAGTCGGAAAACGCCGCCGCAATCCTGGCCGCGCTGCCCAAGGGATTGCCGAGCATAAATTCCTCCTTTGACCCATCTCTGTCCGATTTTAATTTGGTTGGGGACGTTCTCGGCGACTCAAAACCCGGCGGATTGAACCGGGCTTTGCCGGAATGGATTCAATCGGCCGTGAATCCTTACGCGAACCTTCACGAAATTTATCTTTCCCCCGATAGAAAGGCCAAAACCGTTTTCCTCCTCCAGGATCTTCACCTCAATTTCGAAGCGCAGCTCAACATCGCCGGAACCATCGACGGTCTTGGCCGGGCCCTGCGCAACCAGAATTCAAAACTACTTGTCGGCTTGGAAGGAGCTGACTTGGACAGAGCCGATTATTCCATAACAAACAGCTATCCCTACCGGGATGAAATCAACCGCGTGGCCAAAGCGATGCTCAAAGTCAACGTGCTGAACGGGGCCGAATTCGCCGTGGTTGGATTTCAAGGGGACGGCCGGACGGGCCCTGTCCAGCCTCCCTTCGACTATACCGGGCTGGAAAACCAGGTCGAATATGACGCCAATGTGAAGGCGCTTCGCGAGGCGGTGCCGCTCAAAGAAAGGGCCTCGGTGGCGCTTAAGGAATTCAAGCGGTCGCTAAATGATTTGAAAGCGAAAAAATACTCCGGCGACCTCCTTAAATTCGACAGCAAGATGTCCGCCTTTGAAGACGGGTCCCTGGATCTTCCCCAATTTGCCCTTTTCCTCCAAAAATATATCCCGCCCACCGCTCTCAATTCAAAAACCCTTGTGGAGGCGGCCGCCATGGAAAAAAGTTTGGATTTCGGCCGGATTGAGCGGGACCGGAGGCGCTTGTTTAAAAACCTGCTGGAAAAATTAAATGAGAGTGAGATCAAAGAACTTCTGCAACTGAGCATGATGTTCAAGGCCCACGCAGTGACCTATTCGCAATACTACACCCACCTGAGAAATTTATTGAAGAGGCACGGGATTGCCCTGGCGGCTTTTCCTGAGATGGATCGGTACGTTCAGTATGTGCTCAAAAGCGAGAGCATCAACCCATCTCAGCTATTTGACGAAATAAAGGCCTGGGAGGAGTCAGCGGCGGAAAGGGTCTTAACAACTTCGGAACAAAAGGAATTGGCCCAGGTGACCAAGGATTATTTCCTGCTCAAGAAAATTTCCGATCACATTTTAACTGAAGAAGAATTTCGCCGGTATGAAGCCAGAAAGGAAGAAATCCATCGTTTGCCCGAACGCCTGGCGGCCTTGGGAGGATCGGTCCCCTCTTTATTCGAGAAGATGAGTTCCCATTGGAACGTGTTTGAGAATTTCTACACTATTGCCGAAACCAGGAATAAAACTTTGGCCGGCCGCCTCGCCGATAAATTGAAGAGCGTCCAAACTGATTACGCTGTCCTGGTGGCCGGAGGATTTCATACCCAGGGGATTCTATCTCACCTTAAAAAAGCGGGTCTTTCCATTCTCGTTCTATCTCCAAAAGTGACCAAGCTTGAGGATGGAATATCGTCCTTGGACATTTTGGAATCGGGCCGCTTGCCGCTGGATAAGATATTTGTAGGAGACCGCCTCTTTTTAGGATTGGCCCCTCAAACATTGGTACCAGGGAGGAGCGAGGCCACTCTAGAATGTGCTGAGACGGCTGCAGAAGCCGCCAGGAACGATAGGGATGTTGAAGTCAGAAGCAGGGATGGTAGAAGGACCGTCGCCCACTGGTCAAAAGATAGACCTAGGGAAGAGACCACCGACGGTCTCATCTTAGAGCTGGAAGGAGAAGAATTTGTCGGTGTTTCCAGATATCTGGGCCAACCCTATCCCTGGCTGGAAGCGATAAATGAAGCTGTCAGGCAATCCCCCACAAAACTAACCGCCATATTCGGAATTATTCACAGAATTTTAAATCTTCCCCGGCCAACAACCACTGTAGCGGATAAGTGGGGATCCCGAACAGTCACCGACATGTCCAGGCTACTTATAGAAGCCGACCCGGTTAGCTTCATTGATAAAGTTGCTCAAATGTATCCCGCCGCTTTATCTCAAGGAATCAAAACAAGCAGTTTTCTGCTTCGCCGGTCATCCATTTTGTCTCAAATAGATCCATTATTGGATCTTCTCCATAAAATATTCCCTCATCTGCCTTCTCCCGTACAAGAAGAAATCATCAATTCAGCGTCCCCGTTCGAATCGATGACCGGCGACACGTCTATTAAAAAACAAGAGCTGGACAACGCTTTGTCCAGCGTTTTGAGTAAGTGGAGGGGCCCTTATAACAGGCCGGTTCCTGAGATAGATGCCAATAAGATTGAAATACGGTTGGTCAAGGGAGATAAGGAAGCGCAATTATCCGAATTAAGACCGGTGGGCGGAAATGGAGTGAGGTACTTTATTTGGGTCAGCAGGGAATTTCTCCTGAAGCATGTTCTGTCCCATGAAAACCTTCAGTTGGTCGTTTCCAAATTATATCCCGACGATCCACGAGCCAGCGAGAAAGCCAGAGTATGGCTTCTGGAACGATACCTCGCCCACGAACTCCTTGAAGGCCAGCAATTCCGTCCCTCCTTACGGCGGTCCGGGGTGGCAGGGGAGGCGGAGCAAAAGGCTCACGATTTGCTGACCAAATTCGGACTTGGCCCCGTTATTAAAGAACACGACGTTGTCCTGAACATCACGGATCTCATCAGTGAAATGATGGCCGACGACGCCAAGAAGGAACCGGACCTCCAGACTTTTTCACCCCAGGTTCGAGCCCTGTTCCCGGCGCCTAAACCCAAAGCCCCCCCTCCGGCGAAACTTAAAGTCACGCCCTTCACTCAGCAGATCCCCACTCCGAAAGGGGTTTTGGGATTGGCGGCGAACGACAAAAACCAAGTTGCCCTTGTCGGAAACGAGGCCCAAATTTTTGATCACAAGGGGAATCAAGTCACCAAACCCCTTCAATCCAGGGTTGGCACCATCGAACACGTTGCCCTCAGTCGGAAAGCCGGCGTGGTGGCTTATACCATTTCTAAGGAAAGGGCCGATCAGAAGGAAAGGACTTATCGGGTGGATACCTTTAATCTCGAAACAAGAAATGAAGGGGGTACAAATGAGATCGCTCAAAAAATTATATCCCTGGCCATAACGAGCGACGGTTCACGGGTCTATGTCGTCCGGCAAGACAACAATAAAGTCTATGTTTATGACCCGGACAAATTCTCAGAAATGTTAACTGGTTTAGAAGCCCCGCCGGAGGGCGAGGTTAAAAGTTTAAATGTCGTGGCGGTAAGCCCCGATGACCGCTATGTGGTGGCCGCGGGAAATGATGGAGTCCTGGTGGTGTGGGACGCGAAAACAAGAAAGATTGTTGCGAAAAAAGCTCATGAAGATAATGAACATCCCCGGAGTCCCATATTGAGTATTGGCTTCAGCCCCGTTCAAGGGGCGCACATTTTGGCGAAAGAAAAAACTTTTGTCGGTTCGGATATTCCTGAAAATAATTTGAACAAAGAGGATTGGCGCCTATTAACTGGTGACAAAGCTGGATACATCTGGCATTGGGCGTTGACTCCGAAGGGTTTGGTCCGCAGCTCCCTCAGAGCCAGGCCCCCTTCAGGCAAAGATCATCCTGTCCAGTCAGTTGCCGTTAACCAGGAAGGGACGAGGGCGGTTTGTGTTACAAGGGGCGGTTCTTCTGACTTTTCGGCCGAAAAATTCGAGGTCTTGGTTGTCGACGAACATAGCCTCCGTTACGAGTTGAGGCCGGATGCCAGAATTAATGACGCGAAATTCACCGGGGAAAACCAGATTTCTTTGGCTGTGAGCGGGCCGGAAGGAAAGGGCGGGGCCATCGGCCAATATGACCTCTCCAAACTCGCCCGGATTGAATGGCACCGGCTGGCTTTGGGATTAATTTGGGCGCTCTATCTTGGAATCGGCAGCGCCTCCGTTTTGTGGTTTGTGCCGGTACTCTACCTGGCTGGGATGATTGCTGCCGAGGAGTTCGGCCATGGTTTAAGGAAATTGCTCGCCAGGGAAAGGGTTGGATTGAAAATGGATATTTTGGGGTTCGGGGTTCAAACTGAATCCGCCCTCGATAAATTCATCGGGCAATTTTTCTATTTCGGAACCGGAGCCTTGGGATTGTTTCTTTTGGGGACATCCGCGTGGACCTATTTAATTTTGTTCGCTTTGACCGTCGTCAGCATCGAAGGAGCTCAGTGGATATACTCTTTTCTTTCGTGGTTAAAAAATATGGTACATCCTCGACGGCCGGTTCTCATCACCAGAGAAATGGCCGAGGATGTTTTGAATCGACTGCTCAAGGAGGAGCCCATCCTGGAGGAAATCCTGCCGGTGAAACCCCAGGTCGCCAATTACAGCCTGGGCGGGAAGAGATACCGCGACGTCCAATTCGATGCGCAAGGGAGACTCGCATCGGACGAGGCCCTGCTAAATACGTTTACGGAACAAAACCGGTACGGACTTCTTCGATCCACCCTGGATCGAGGATTTAGATTCCGCAAACTGGAAGGCGCGTATGCTGACGCCAAGGTGGGAGCTTTAAAATCTCTCCTCGTCCTCGATGCGGCCAACAGCATGAATTTCCTGGTTGAAACTTACCTCGCGCAGAAGAAAAAATCGGGGGGTCAAGGCCGGCCCGTCTTGGCGGTCCTAAAAACACGGTTTGAGTTCCGTATCGAATTGGGCGAATACATCCGTTTCTTGAAATTGAAAGGAGCGACCGAGGAAAGCCAGGAACTGCAGAACGCTCTTGAAGTCCAGGCCGATTTGGCCCTGAACGACCGGGATTCCAATAGGGGAATGATCCTGATTGCTCTCGATGACAATGGAAGCGCGCCAAAACTGCTGCCGTCGGGGGAATGGGACGTGTCGCACCTCGTTAATTTCTACCAATCCAAAGCCCGGGAATATAATCTCAGCCCCCAACAAATCGTTTTTGTTTCCAACTGGCGGAAACTCATTTTAAGCCGGGCCGTGAATATTGCCGTCCGGATGATAACCAGCGTCGACATTTTCATAACGACTCTGGACGGTCGATTGAAGGCCTATTCCTTTGCCGCCCTGGCCGCTTAGTCCTCGCCTAAATCGCGGAATACCATCCCCTTTATAATTTTCTCAGCGGACTGAATAAATTTACTCATTCGCTGGGGAAAAATGTGTCCCTCTGAGCCTTGAAGGTTTTATTTCTTTTTTGGAAGGAGGTCGTAGGGAAGGAACTGGCCGTTGGTCACGCGGAAGAGGGTGATGGTTTTGTTCAGGGTGTCGCCTTTTTCGTCGAATTGGGTGGTGCCCAGAATTCCGGTGTACTTGATGTGGCGAAGGTAATCGATAATCTTTTTCCGGTCGGGGCCGACGTGTCTCAGGGCGTCGATTAAAATATTGGCCACTTCAAAGCCGTAATGGTTATAGGATTTCATTTCGAGGCCGGGATAGCGCTCCTTGAATTTCCGCAGAAACTCTTTGGCTGACGGCATCCATTGGGGCTGGCTCCCGAGAAATGTTATGAGCGCGCCTTCCGCCGCCGGCCCCGCGATCTGAATAAAAACCGGGTCGTAATTCGCTTCGCTCCCCAGGAAATATCCCTTGAATCCGATATCCCGGGCCTGGCGGAGAAGAATCCCCCCCTCCGAAAAAATCCCGCCGAAGTAGATGAGATCGGGCCTGAGGCCTTCGATCCGCGTCAGAAGCGCCCGGAAGTCCCGGTCCCCCACCTGAATCCCTTCGAAGGTGACGGCTTGGCCGCCCAGTTCGACAAACCTCTTTTTAAATTCCTCCGCCACTCCCTGGCCGTAGGCGGTTTTATCGTGAACGACGGCCGCAGATTTAACCTTCAGGTTCTTTCGGGCGAATTCAGCTCCCCAGGACCCCTGAACAATGTCGGTGGTGTTGACCCGGAAAATGAGCCTGGGGTAAGTCCATTGTGGGGAAAGCTGCTGAGTGGTGAGGTCGGGGTTAGAGGATGAGGGAGTGATCATGGGAAGGCCGGCTTGGGCGTAAATTCGGGAAGCCGGAATGGAGCAACCCGAATTGAAATGTCCTATGACGGCGACAAATTCCGGATCGGATATAATGCGGTTGGCCACATTCACCGCTTCCTTCGGGTCAGACCGGTCGTCGAAGGGGACGACTTCAATGGGGGTCGGCAGCATTCCCGGGGCGACTTGTTTGGGATCCGGAGAAACGTATTTCGCATTGGCTTCCTCTATGGCGATCTCCACTGATTTTTCCAGCCCCTGGCCGAGGGAAGCGATGTCTCCGGTCAATGGCAAGGCAATCGCCACTTTGATTTTTTTCTCCTTGGGTTGGCAGCTGGAAAAACCGATGGGCAAAAAAACACATAATAAAGCGAAGCAATCTATTCTTGAGAGTAGATGGTTTGGGAGAAAAAATCTGAAAGACAGATTGCTTCGCTTCGCTCGCAATGACATTCCTTTCACCCCTAGAGATTGAGGAGCTTGAGGATTTCTTTTATGTCGGGTTTGACGGAAACGGGTTTGGGAGAAGAGGCGATGGCGCGCTCCGGATCTTTCAGGCCGTGGCCGGTGATAATGCACACAACGGTAATCCCTTTTTTGTTTTCTAATTTTCCTTGGGAAATGTATTTTTTGAGTCCCGCAACCCCCGCCGCGCTCGCCGGCTCGCAGAGAACGCCTTCGCAACCGGCGAGGAGCCGGTAGGACTCCAGGATTTCTTCGTCCGAGACCATGTCGATGACCCCGCCCGATTCATCCCGAGCCGCCTCCGCTTTTTTCCAGGAGGCGGGGTTGCCGATCCGGATGGCAGTGGCCAGCGTTTTAGGGTATTTTACAGGGGCCCCTCGGACAATGGGAGCGGCCCCTTCGGCTTGGAATCCCATCATCTTTGGCTTTGAGGCCGCCTTTTTTTTATCGAAAAATTCTTTGTAGCCCATCCAATAGGCGGTGATGTTCCCTGCGTTTCCCACGGGCATGAACTGATAGTCCGGCGGTTTTCCCAGGGCTTCGATAATTTCGAAGGCGGCCGTCTTTTGGCCTTCGAGGCGGTAAGGATTAAGCGAGTTGACCATGGTGATGGGAAAGTTTTTCGAAATTTCCTTAACCAATTCGAGCGCCTCGTCAAAATTCCCCTGGATTTGGAGAACTTTCGCGCCGTGGAGAAGCGCCTGGGCCAGTTTTCCCAGAGCGATATTCCCCTCCGGGACCAAAACCGCGCACTTGATTCCGGCCCGCGCGGCGTAGGCGGCCGCGGAGGCGGAAGTATTCCCCGTCGAAGCCGTAATGACGGCTTTCGAACCTTCCTCAAGGGCTTTTGAAACCGCCACCGTCATCCCTCGATCCTTGAATGAACCGGTGGGGTTCATGCCTTCAATTTTAAGGAAAAGAGAGAGATTCGACGCGCCGATCGCCTTCGCCAAATTCGGGGCCGGCAGGAGCGGAGTGTCGCCTTCGAGAAGCGTGATAACCGGTGTTTTATCCGAAACCGGCAGATAAGCCCGATATCGGTTAATTACTCCTTTACCCATGGCCGGTCATTCCATCCGGAGCAATACCGTTTTACCGCTGGTTGTGGGCAAACGGTCGATGGCTTTCACAGAGGCCTGGACCCGCGCTTCCTCGGAGTCATGAGTGATGAGGATAATGGGCACTTTTTTGGCCGATTGTTTTTCGGGGACAAGGTCCTGGTGGACGGAAGCGATGGAAACCTTATTCCGTCCCAAAACGCCTGTCACTTTGGAAAGGACCCCCGGTTTATCCGCAGTATTTACACGGATGTAATAACAGGATCGAACCTTGGACATGGAGGCCAGTTTGAACTTGGCGTGGTCCCTCCGCGTTACGTAGGGAAGTTTTCCGGCAGTTCCCATGACGATGTGCCGGGCGAGGAAAATAATGTCGGACAAAACCGCGCTTGCGGTCGGAAGCCGGCCCGCTCCTTTTCCATAGAGAATGATGTCCTGTACGGCATTACCATACAAAGAGACCGCATTGTATTCGTTCCGCACGTTGGCGAAGGGGTGCGATTTCGATACCAGCGTAGGATGAACCCGCAGAATCCAGCCGTTAGGGGTATTTTCCGAAATGGCCAGGAGTTTGATGGTACTATTCAGCCGTTCTTTAATGAGCTTCAAATCAAGCGCCTGCAGTTGGGTAATCCCTTCAGTGTAAACCATGTCCGGGGACACCCACTGACCGATGGCGAGAGAGGTCAAAATGGAAATTTTTTGGGCGGAGTCCGTTCCGTTGACGTCGAAAGAAGGATTCCGTTCGGCAAACCCCGCTTTTTGAGCCGCCTTAACCGCATCTTTGAAACTTATTCCTTCGGCGTCCATTTTGGTAAGAATAAAATTGGAGGTGCCGTTTAAAATCCCGACGATCCGGTTGATTTTGTTGCCGGCGAGCCCCTCATTTAAGGCTTGAATGACGGGGACCCCTCCCCCGACGGACGCTTCGAAATAAACCAGCTTCCTCCGTCGATAAGCGATGTCGAAAATTTCATCCCAAAATTTGGAGAGGATTGCCTTATTGGCAGTGACCACGTGTTTCCCTGATTCAAGGGCGGAGGTGATAATTTCCTTGGCGGGACTGATGCCTCCCACCAATTCAATAATTAGATCGACTTCGGGATCGCTTATGACTTCGGCCCAATTTTTGGTCCTCCTGACTTTTTTATCGATCCAGGGGGACTTTTTGGAAAGCAAATCGCAAACCCACTTAACTTCGACCTTGGCTCCGACCCGCGCTTCAACGTCAGCTTTATGTTGTTTTAAGAGCTGCATTGTGCCGGATCCGATGGTTCCAAAACCAACCAGTCCGATATTAATTTGTTCTTTCATTACCTGCTCCTATTTTCTCCGCAACGCCAAGCGATGGGGCGTGTCCCTCGCACCTCGTCATTTACCCTGGGGTTCCCGGAAATTGACTCCTTTGACCCCCTGGAATTTCTTGAGCCTCAATAGTAAATCATAAAAACGGCTGGCGCGCGTGACAAGCGCGAAGCGCACAAATCCTTCCCCCTCCTCGCCAAAGCCTGCCCCGGGTGAAAGGGTGATGCCGGTTTCGGAGATTAATTTTTCGCAGAAGGCGAGCGAGCCCATCTGTTTAAAAGGGTCTGGAATTTCGGCCCACACATACATCCCCGCCTTGGGCTTTTGAAATTTCCACCCGAGTCTTAGGAGGCCTTCGCACAAATAATCCCGGCGGCCTTCGTAAATTTTGGAAAGTTCCTTCGGAAAATCGGGCCACAAATCCAGGGCTTTGATTCCGGCCAGCTGAATGAACGTCGGCACGCCGTAATCGGTGTAGGATTTGAATTTTTCCAGAGGCCCCAGAAGCTCCCGGGCCCCGCAGGCCCATCCGAGGCGCCAACCCGCCATATTGTAGGTTTTGGAAAAGGAGTGAAATTCGAGGGCGACTTCTCTCGCCCCCGAAACTTGAAAAATACTGGGGGCGACGTATCCGTCAAAATTCAGCTCCGAGTAGGCGTTGTCGTAGCAAAGGAGAATGCCGTATTTTTTCGCGAAAGCTACGGCGTCCGCCAATAATTTCAAATCTTCCACCACGGCAGTCGTGGGATTATTGGGATAGTTCAGGAACAAAATCCGGGCCTTTCGCGCTACCTCTTCCGGAATTTTGCTGAGATCCGGGAAGAATTGGTTTTCCTGCTTGATGGGCATGAGATGCGCTTTCCCTTCCGCCAGAATTGTCCCGAAGAAGTGAACCGGATAACAGGGGTTCGGCACGAGAGCGATGTCCCCCGGTTCCAAATACGATTCGCATAAATTGGAAATTCCCTCTTTGGATCCGATAAGAGCAAGCACTTCGCCTTCGGGATCGAGCGAAACGTCAAATCTTTTCTTCATGAAATCCGCCGCGGCTTTCCGGAATTTCGGCATTCCCTTGGCCTGGGGATACCTCATCGTATTGGGGTGATTGGTGACTGTATCAACCAGCCGTTCGACGACCGGTTGAGGGGGCGGAAGATCGGGATTTCCCATGGACAAATCGATGACATCCAGATTTTTTTTCTTGGCCTCAATGGTCAATGTTTTAATCCGGCCAAAAATGTATGGCGGCAAATTTTGCAGCTTTTTTGCGGGAACAATCATTGTAGTCTCGTCGCGTCGAAATAAAAGCGGCTAGAATTCTATTAAATACGGCGGGAGATTTACTTAATTCCGGAAGGAAATGCGCTCGGATTGTACCGTCAATCGCAGTATTTTGGTGCCATCAACTGCACTAACTCCTTTATCACCGGTTGGAAAGCAGAAGTGATAATTCAGAAGTTAATTTTGGACGGGAGTTTTGATGAGTTTCTTCAAAGCGAGGCTCGGCTTGAAGGAGATTTTCTTTCCGACCGGGATTTGAATTGTTTCCCCCGTTTTCGGATTCCGCCCAGGCCGGGCTTTTCGTGATTTTACTTTGAAGGTGCCGAGACCCGACAGGGAGATTTTCCCCCCCTCGGAGATTGTCGCGCGGATGGAAGTTACCACCGCTTTGACGGCGCGAATCGCTTCGGATCGGCGAAGGCGCGCTTCCCGGCAAACTCTTTCTATTAATTCACCTTTTTTCACTATTCCTCCTACTGCAATTTTAAGGCAATACCGTTGAAACTGAATCTAGAAATCAAACTATATTGTGTTTACGGCGAATTGCCTCGCGTTTCAAGAGGTTAAAAAAAATTTTTTCCCGCAACTTTTTGTTGAAAAGACGAGGGTTTTTCCACCAATCTTTAGATTAATAAAAACGTATTGAATTATCGACACATATCCAATAAATGTTTTGGTGGATATTGGCTGTCGATCCTGCGTTTTCGTTGAGGAGGTGCTAATAAGGGAGGCTCTCGAAATTCGCCATACACCCAATTTAGTTCGCTTCGAGCTAGCTATCGGAACAGATCCGGGAATTCTCAAATTTGTCTAGGGAATGGAATGGTATTTTTTAAAACGGGGCCAATCGACGCCCAATTTTTTGAATTGGGCCTCAAATGTTTTATTTTGCAGGTGCCGTACCGCATAAAGAAATTCCAGGTGAAGCTTTAAAGTTTTGGCTTTTTTTGCGGCTTTGGAAAAATAAGTCAGGGATTGGTTGGGTTTCGATTTTTTGATGAGCTCACCAAATCCGAGCATAACATATAGGAGTCCGCGCCAATCCTGAACTTCCGCAAATAATTTTCGGGCCTTTTTAAGGAGGAGGAAGGCTTGGGCATAGAGGCCTAACGCGAGGAATGATTGGGATAGATTCCATTGAACGTAAGCGAGCGGGCCTTTTTGCCCGATGGAACGATATATCCGGATGGCTTTTTTGAAGAAAGGAACCGATTCTTTGACCCGGTTTTGCATTCGGAAACTGTTGCCGATTCCACAAAGTGAGTAGGCGACGCCGAAATAATCGTCGAGAGTTTTAAAAATTTTCAAGCTGCGACGGTAATGGCGGGAAGATTCCTGGGCCCTTCCCTGAATCCGCAAGGTTCCTCCCAGGCCGCAATTCGCGTAGGCTTTCCCCCCCTCGTCTTCGAGGCGGGTGTAAAGGGCGAGGCTTTTCCTTAAATTTTTTTCTGCCTCTTTTAGGCGGCCGGCAAAACGGGAAGTGGTTCCAATGGCCCATAATACGTAAGCCAAACCTTGTTGATCTCCGCGAGCTTGGAAAAGTCGGCGGCTTCTATTAAGGAGTTGAAGGGCCGCGGAATATTGTCCTCTCCCCCTTTTGGCGAGGGCCAGACCCGCACGGGCGTCCTCAGCCAACGTTTCCGCCCATTCACGGTTTTTTATTTTTTTCGATCCATTAATACCGGCGGAGTACCAGCCTTCGGCCGCCGCGAAATCTTCGAGCTGTCGGCAAGTGTCCCCCAGTTTTTTCTGAATGACGACCATCCCGGCGCGGTCCTTTTGCACAGAATAATTTCTTAAAGCCTTGGCGAAGTAATTATTTGCTTGAGGATAAAATCCGATCAATTGGCAGGTCGCGCCCAATTTTTCGAAATACTCAGATTTAAAAACAGGAGAAAGGCTCGAAGGGGAAATTTTCTTTAAAAGACGATGGGCTTCCCTCCCCTTATCGTTGTCGAGAAGGGCGTCGGCCTTTTGGAGAAGGAGGGCGTTTCGAGTATGAAGAGAATTATCGTTTGGAATGTTGAAACCGGCGACGGGCTTTGGGTTGCCCCGGCTTTTTTCTCTCGACCATCCGGGGATCTCTTTTCAGAAAGCCCTCTTTTTTCAAGGCCTTTTTTTGTTCCGGATCCAATTCGAGGAGTGCCCGTGCTAGCCCCAGCTTGATTGCTCCGGCCTGGCCGGAGATTCCCCCCCCTTCGACCGCGACGTGGAAGTCGTAGCTCGCCACGCTGCGAACCAATTGAAGAGGAGCTTGGGCTTCGGCTTTAGCGAAAAGGTGGCCGCCAAAATAATCGTTTAGGGTTTTATGGTTAATGAGAAGCTGGCCGCTCCCGGGCACAACTCTTACCCTGGCGACGCTTTCCTTTCTTCGACCGACGGTCCATAGTGGAAAATTTACTGGAGATGTCATAATTTTTACGGTTCCTTTGGTGTTGGATTTTCAAGCTTGGGTTTGGGCTGGGCAAAGTGAACTCCGTGAGGATGTGAAGTCCCGCGGAAGACTTTAAGCCGGCCCATTTGACGTTTTCGGAGACGAGTTTTAGAAATCATCCCGCTTACGGCTAGCCATATGGCCCGTTCCGGGTTTTCCTTCAAGAATGTTTTGTAGGGAGTCATTGTGTCTCCGCCGGGGTAGCCGGAGTGGCGAAAGTCGATTTTTTGATCCGGTTTACTGTTTCCGGTAATTTTTATTCCCTCCGCATTGACCACCACGACAAAATCGCCGCAATCAACGTGAGGGGCGTAAGTTATTTTCCCCTTCCCCATTATTTTGCGGGCGACAGCCGAGGCCAGCCGGCCCAAAATCTGGTCATGGGCGTCGATCAGGTGCCATTTTCTGGCTACTTCCGACTTTTTGGGTTGATATGTTTTGGAATTCATAAAGGGTGGCTTTTATATTATTAATGAAGGACCGTCAATGGGGTTATTTCTTTTCCGCCGTGGAATTATCAAATGTATATTGAATTTTGATGTCGGCTTTTTTCTTAAGTTCATCGACGTAGGAATTGAATTTTTCTTCCATCCGCTTTTGATAGACGACATTCACCAGGTCGACTTTGATGTCGTCATAGCGGAGTTTTTGGGCGGCTTTTTTTTCCTCGACTTTGATTATGTGGTAGCCGAAGGGAGTTTCAACCACGTCGGAAATGTGTCCCACATTTAGCGCAAAAACAGCCCTGTCAAACTCGGGGACCATCTGGCCTTTGGCGAAATAGCCTAAATCCCCCCCGTTTGAGGCGGCTGGGCCTTCGTTATATTTTTTGGCCAACTCAGTAAAATCCGCCCCGCCGTCCAGCTGTTTTTTAATGTCCTTGGCTTTTTGCAGAGCCGCCGAGCGTTCTTTCAGGTTATCGGAGCGCGAAGAGCGAATAAGGATGTGCCGCGCCCTGACCGTTTCACCAAGTTTGGATTTAAGGAGCTCAGTCATCTGATCGATTTCATCGTCCGGATTTGGCTTAAATTCATTGAGGGTGAATCGTTTTTCTATTTCGACATAAAGTTTATGGGCTTCCTTATCATAATCGTCGGTCACATCGTTGGGATCCGGTTTTTCCCCGGGTTTGGGCTGATGTTTGAATGGAAAAGAAACCTTGGAATTGATTTCTTGATTGGTGAGGCTCATGACTTGGAGCCGCGATTCAATTTTGTCGCTGAAATCCTTTTCCGTTAAATTTTGCTTCTTAAGCTCTTTGTAAAATTCAACTTTTTCATCCGGCTTCAATTCTCGATCAAGGTCGTTTTTAGTGGGTTCGTACCCCGAAGGAAAATTTTTAAACCGGTTCTTAATCGTCATTATCCCTTCTTCGAGTTCTCGTTTGGATATTTTAATAGCTCGGCGCTTGGCTTCCTGGGCGAGGAGTTTGTCTTCAACCATTTGATTTAAGAGCATTTCTTTTTGTTTGGCTTCTTCTTCGGGTGTTAGCTCCTTATCCCTTAATCGCTTAGTTTGGTCGGACAATGTAACCCAATTATTTTCAAACTCGGAAAGGTAGATAGCTTCACCATTTATCACCGCGATTATTTTCCCGACAAGTTCAGCGGAATAAACTTTGGCCATAAATATAGAGAAGCATGCAAAGGCCAAAACTGGAATCCAGATATAAATGTTGAAAACTCTCTTCATTTGAGTGGAAAAAAATTAAAGTTTTGAGATGATGACTCATTTGTGGCTTGATTTCAATATAAAATTTGTGGTGAGATTTGGCACCGGGTAATTTTAATGGGGATGGTCAAACGTGTAGAGTAAAGTGGAATTAATTTGTGGTTTGTTATGAAGAATACTCCCCTGTTGGTCCCACCAATTCAATTTCAATCTTTGGCTATTCTAGTATTGAACAGGAGTTTACGGGTTAATCATAAAAGAGCCTTTATTGTAATTAAACCGTTTTAATTTTATTATAAGACTCATTCATGGGCTTATTACCCACAAACCCATTTAAAATTGTGACATAAACTCAAAAACTCGGAACAAGTTCCATAAATGGGTTCATGTTCCACGTGGAACAAATTAACTTTAATAGACCTCATCGATTCAGCGGAATGACCAGTAGGTTCATATTGGAATGAAAGGATTGCTTAAGTGTTGTGGTTTGGGGCTTAAATAATCCCGCCAGCCCTTCCAGATGTTGACTCCATTTTTCTGAATAAAAAAAAGGGGGGGAAGGGGAGTCAAATCGGGATTGTTCCACGTGGAACAATTTTCAGACCAAACCCTTGTTAATAAGCAGTTGTCCAATTTGAAGGGCATTTAGGGCGGCCCCTTTGAGTAAGTTGTCTGATACCACCCAGAACACCAAGCCGTTTGGGCTAGCGAGATCTCGCCGGATTCGGCCAACGAAGGTCTCATATTTCCCATCTGCCATCAGTGGCATGGGGTAACGAGATTCCTTCGGTGAGTCCACTACCTTTATGCCTGGCGCCTTTTCTAAGAGACGCCGTGCCTCCGAAGGAGAGATTGGCTTTGATGTTTCAATCCAAACGGCTTCGGAGTGACCTCGAAATACCGGAACCCTTACGCAAGTGGCGGAAATCTGAATTTCCGGAGCCTCCATAATCTTCCTCGTTTCGTTGACCATTTTCATTTCTTCTTTGGTGTAATCGTCTTCCACAAAAATATCGATTTGAGGAACCACATTAAAAGCTATCTGATGGGGGATTTTCTTTGGAGCAGGCGAAGGTTTATTAGAAGCCCAAGCTTTGGCCTGTTCTTCAAGGTCCGACATTCCCAAATGGCCAGCCCCTGAAACAGACTGATAGGTGGCCACTCGGATTGATTTAATACGGGCGGCATCGTGAATTGGTTTTAGAGCGACAACCATTTGAATAGTTGAACAGTTCGGATTGGCGATTATTTTTTTGTCCTTGGCTAGAACGTGAGGGTTTACTTCGGGGACCACCAAGGGACATTCCGGGTCCATGCGCCAGGCGCTGGAATTGTCTATGACAAAGGCTCCGTGTGCGGCGAAAACGGGGGCGTATTCTTTGGATACTGAGGCTCCTGCCGAAAAAAGGGCAAGGTCCAACTTTGGAACAGAATCCTTGGTTAAAACGGTTACCGGAATAGTTTTCCCATTCGCTTTTACTGTTTTACCGGCCGATCGGGCACTCGCGAAAGCGGTTATTTTTGCGTTCGGAATAAATTTATTTAACAGGGCGAGCATTTCGCTCCCCACTACGCCAGTGGCTCCAACGACTCCAACTTGATATGACTTTTGCGGCATTTAAAACCACCTCATAAAAACTGGATTTTGTGCTGGGCATTGTAACAAATTTGAAATAATATCCCAGTCCAATGAAAAATTATTATCTCATTTTTTCCACTGGGCGAGACCGGGCCGGGATCGTTGCGGCAGTGTCTGAAGTCTTGTTCAAAAATGGATGTAATTTGGAAGATTCTTCCATGATGAAACTTGGAGGTGAATTTGGGATTTTTCTTATTTTTACCTCCAGGATTGAGAGGGCTGAAAAATCCTTGGTTCGAATACTGGAACCGGTTAAGAAAAGGTATCGGTTGACCCTTTCCTTAAAGAAAATTTCCAAAACCGATGCGGAATTTAATTCACCTCAAAAAGGACTATTTCTTGTCAAAGTTATGGGAGAGGATAAAGCGGGGATTGTTTTCCGGGTTTGTCAGTTCCTATTTCGGCATCACTTCAATATTCTGGACCTTGAGACGCATCGGACCGCTTATAGCAATATGGCCGGATACATTTTGTTTATTGAAGGAAATTTCCGCTCCAAGAGGGATGTTAACCTCGCCAAAAAGGATTTGGGTGCATTCCAAAAACTCTTTGGTCTCAAAGTTCAAATCGATCCCGTTCCGATGGTTGCAATTTAGCCGCCATTTGCAATGGCCATCCGAAGAATCCTTTTCTTTCCAGACTCCGTTTTGAATACACCTTCTAATCCCGTTTCTGAATTTGGTCAGGAATTGCATCAATTGGTGGACGACCTTTTTGAAACCCTCTATTCTTCTCCTGGAGTGGGTTTGGCTGCTCCCCAAATAGGGGTTCTTAAGCGAGTTGCCGTTATTGATCTTTCACGGAAAAAACTCAAAACGGGGAAATTCAAACCTAGTCATGGGCCAATTATTCTGATCAACCCGGTTATAATTGAGGGATTGGGGGTTCAGGTATCAAGGGAGGGGTGCCTCTCCATACCAAATCTTTTGGCCAACGTGACCCGCTTCCAGAAAGTTAAAGTTAAAACCCTGGACTTAAATGGAGGGGAAAAAATTGTGGGTGGAATTGGATTTGAAGCCCTTGCCCTGCAACATGAAATCGATCACCTGGATGGCAAACTTTTTCTGGATCGGGTTGGGAACATTAAAACCGATGTTTTCAGAAGAAAAACCTATTGATTAAAAAAGCTATCCTTTAATGGATGAGAGTTCTTTCTTCTTCCGATAAATGGATTTCCATCCAGAAATATCTGTAACTAACCTCAGAAATCGGAAATGAGTATCAGGGTTGCAGAAAAACCGGTGATACAGGTTTGCCGGAATAAAAATAAAATCGCCAGGTTCCAGTTCGAAATTAACCAGCAAATCTTTTTCTGGGAAAATTTCCATTTTGCCTCTCCCATCCAATACATGCCAGGCCTCCCCGGTGAGATGCCGGTGATCCTGGCTGGAGAAATCTAGTATCGCCTCCAGGTTTTTTAAGTTCGGAGAAATAATAATTTCCTTTTGAATGGTAAGGCCCTGCGTTTCCTTCCAGCCGGCAATTTTCGAACCGGATTCCGATGGCTCTATCCAATCGATTAGAATCCCCGCTGATTTCAGTTCCAGAGGGTTAGCAAGTGTACCCGTATTGCTCCAATAAATTTTCATAATAAGTTAAATATTTTTCATTTCCAGAATAGATTGAAATAATGACCGATTCTCATGGTTAGGACCAGGGTGGAGAGATTGATTTTAAGAATAAACCTTTCCTTTAATCAAGACCTATTTTAAACCGGCAAGCATGGGAATCAGCCACGAATATCCATGATATTCAATTACTTTGTAGGATTTAATCCTTAAAATTATCCCTTTTATACCGGTTGCAAGATTCCATTCCGTGGTTAAACTAATAGGTGCCCGGGTTGTCTTCGCTCTCTCCCGGTTTAAGGGGTAAAAAAATAAAGTCATCATGGGTATCTTAAATCTGTTTAAGGAATTCTTGTCCCTTCGTCTTCCCGCAATAAGCCTAGGAAAATTCGGGTTTTCTTATGAACCCGAGGGTTGCTCGGGAAACAGTGCCGGCCTAGATCCCGCAGAATCCATCCGTTTTAGAAACGAATACAACTTAGGCAAAATAAAATTTGACAATTTTATCCGACTTCTGGCCGCCGTTGTCATGATGGGGGTGGCATTTGTTATCCACTGGTTTGGGGAGCCGGTTAATTTATCCCAGGTCCTTTTCCTATTTTTTGTATATGTTTCCATCCTGTTATTCGCAACCCTTATTCTCCGGAAGATTCCCAACTTACGGATCCTTGATTTCTTTATTTGTTTTTTGGATATTATTGGAATTACCGCGAGCATTTGCCTCACCGGCGGTCTTTCGAGCCCATTCTTTTTTATCTATTTCCTGCCGCTTTTAATCCAATCCTATCATCGGGATTGGGGGTTGATTCTTTTTTACGGTTTTGGAAGTTTGGTGTGTTATTCCTTCGCGGTGGTTCGATCCCCCGGATTTTGGGAGGTTTCCGAGAGTTTCCATTTTGTGGCCCGGGTGATTTTAATGGTTTTGGTTGTGTCCATCGCGATATTCGCCGTGCGACTTTTGAAGCAACGGGAAGACCAGGAAAAACGCCGCCTTTCCCGAATGAAAGTTTTAAATCACCTGGCCAGGGTGTTGAACGGGCTTTCCCAATCAATTGAAATTCCGGTGATTATCCGCAACGTGGTGGAATGCATCAATAGGGAATTAGGACCTGAGTTGAACGCCTGGGCGGAGATATTTGTCGTTCAAGAAGTGGGGGATTTAATGCGGGCCACGATGGACCCATCCAATGCCCGGTTCGATACCAAACAGGAGGTTTCAACCAAAGCCTGTCCCGCCATCTCCCAGAAAAAAATTATTCAATTTAACAACGTTGAAAAAGAAGGCGGCTGCCCGAATGAAAAATTCTCTTTCCGGTCGCAAATTTGCCTTCCAATTTTCGGAAATCTCAACGAATGCTTCGGGGTGATTTTGGTCGGGAGTCAAAGTGAGTCGGCCTTCCAGGAAGAAGATCGGGAATACCTTGAGTTCATCGGGAGATCTTTGGGGGTCACAATTCAAAGGTTGAAAATGACGGATGAACTGCGGAAGGCCGTGGAAATGGATAGTTGTGCCACGGCTGTTTTCCTGAGTTCCACTCGTAATTTAAAGGATACCTTTTCCTCCATTTTGGACGGGATCCTGCTCATAATGAAAGTTGATCAAGCCAGTTTAATGCTATGGGACGGGGAACTTGGGAAGTTGGTAGTAAGGGAAGCCAAGGGGCCCCATGTTTTAGCTGAAAAAAACCTGATGTTTCCGGCGGGGGAGGGGGTTCCCGGGCGGGTTTTTGAAACTGGTAAACCAGTTTGGACATCCAACCTTGAAACGGATGAAAGGTTTTCCGCTGGGAAAATCCCCTTTAAATCTCTTCTTTGCCTTCCTCTATTCAGCGTAACTGGCGAGCCGATGGGGGTGATTAATGCCTGGTCTTTTGATCCTTTTAGGTCGGCATCCCCTTATGAAATCGACATCTCCATGACCTTCCTCTCGCGCGCGGGAATCGCAATTGAGAACGTTCGCCAACAAGAAACTGGTGTGCTGTCCCCGGCCGATGAGGAAAAAAAGGGCCAAGCCGCCTGAATAATTAATGGGAAGTTTCTGACTTAGATTCTGAACTAACCGCCGGATCAGGAAGAAGAGCATCTTTGGTGTAGTGGCAGGCCGCGTTCCATAGGATCCACTCGCCCACCCCGTTATCCATGACCGCCTCAATTTCAGCTCTCACCATGGCCGGATTGTATTTCACTCCGAGGCTGAAATCCTGGAGATATGGCCTCAACTCCACGTTGGTTCCCCTGATAAATTTTAACGTGTCCTGCATGCTCCGGTGGATGGTTTCGTAGGGCGAGGCATTGGGTTTTTTAATCCCGAATTCTCCGCGCGCGTAGTGGGAGGGGTACATCATGGGAGATAAGACATCAACGTGTTTGAGGAGGGGGGGGAGATACTGTCCAATTCCCTGGTCATCATTGTTGGAGGCCACAATTCCAAAAGTGTCGATGGATGTTTCGATATTCAAAGGCTTTAAACGGGTTTGAACTAAATCCAAAAATCCGGCCAAGGCCTTGACGGCGGAGCTGGAGGAGTGGTGGACAGAGTAACGGCAAAGCCTGGTCGGGCCGTCCGACGGGAAGCGGAAGTAATCGAATTGAATCCCTTGAAAACCAAGCCTGGCGGCCTGCTCGGCAATTTCGAGGTTATATTCCCAAACCTTCCTATTATATGGATCCGCCCAGCCATGGCCGTTCCGATCCAGCCACACATCTGATCGGAGCCCTTTTTCTTTGGCCTTTTCCAAAGGAACGGCCGATTTGACCGCCCAATCCGGTTTTTCTTTTACGAGTTTCGCGTCTTTGAAAACTGTCATTCGGGCGATTGCGTAAACCCCTCGTTCTTTTAAAAATTTTAAGTACTCTTCTATTTTTGGCATCGCCGGTTTGTAAACGCTGATTTTTCCATCCAATTTGACGCCGGGAATGAATATGTCTCCCTCAATTTCTTTAATATCGATGACGACCGTGTTGAGTTCGGTTTCGGCCAGAAGTTTTTCAAACTTAGCCCGGCCCTTAAGGCTACCCACGTAGTAGGCCGTGAGATGAATCCCTTTGACGCAGGATGGGCGGGCATTTGGAAAATCGCCCCAGAGAGGAATTGGCTGGGTGGAAAGAGAAGTTTTAGCCGGCCCTTCTTTTGATTTTTCCGAGCAGGAAACAAAAATAGACGGCAAGGTAACGAGGAGGCAAGTCAGAAGGGAAAATCGCATGGGTTTAAATGGCCGGTTCAATGGAAAGGATTTTATATTTGGTTTTGCCGCCCGGAAGGCTGATTTCCACCGTGTCGTTCAATTTATGGCCGAGTAACCCCTGGGCGATTGGCGCGTGGACGGAAATTTTTCCGCTGGAGGGATCGGATTCCTCACCTCCCACCAGGACATATTCGTAAGTTTCCTGATCGGCAAGGTCCTGAATTTTGATTTTGGTTCCAATAATAATTTGATCCCGGGGCAGATCCATGTCATCTATGATGTTGGCCCCGCTCAGGCGCCCCTGGATTTCGGAAATCCGCCTTAACACTTCGCTTTGCTTCTCCCGGGCGTATTGATACCCCGCGTTTTCCCGGAGATCCCCCTGTTCGCGGGTTTCTCCGATTTCCCTCGAAAGGGACTGCTTGAGCTCGGCCAAGGATTCAAGTTCCTTGACTAATTTCTCATAGCCGGCGCGAGTCATATAGGTTTCAGACATTAATCAGATCCCCTTAGGGAATTATTCCTTAAAAATCCCGCCAGAGTTGCCGGGTCGTTTGTGGGCGCTTCGCAGACAAAATTTCTGCACAAGAATGCCGTCGCTTTATTATCCTGCTGTTTCATATTTTCAATAAAGGAAAGAATTCTAGCAAGTTTCTTTTGTGGTTCGCCGGGTTGAACCCTGATCACTATTCGTCCCGGTTGGAAAGTGTCATAAACCGCTTCGGCCAATGCCTTGGTGTCCGGTTGATCCGGCTCGCCGATTACGACAATTTGAATATCGCCGGAGTTAAGAAGGTTAAAAGCGGTGAGCATCGTTGTTAATGAAGTCGGGGATTGAGCGAGAATGGGCGCAAAGAATTCAAGGGTCCTTTTCGCAAATTGGAGGAAATCCTTGCGGTCAAGGAGCCGGGCCAGGCGAAATCCATTTAAAACCGCCGCCGAATTTCCGGAGGGGATCACCCCGTCTGAGTCGTCTTTCAACCGCAGGAGAAGGTCCGGGTGGGGAAGGGTCATGAAATAGCCGCCCTTTTCCTTATCCCAAAATAAATCATTTTGCAGCTCGGAGAGCGTGGCGGCCCATTCCAGCCACTCCGCATCTCCGGTAATTTCAAATATGTCGAGGAGTCCTCCGGTGAGAAAGGCGAAGTCATCCAAATGACCCAAGATCTTTTTATCTCCATCCCGCCACCGTTTATAAAGAGTTTTGGTCGCCTCATCGTAAAGGTACTTCTTGATAAATCCCGCCGCTTTTACGGCCAAATCCAAAATATTTTGGTCGATGAGAACCCCGGCCGCCTTCGCGAGGCTTGAAATCATGAGGCCGTTCCATCCGGTGAGAATTTTGTCGTCGCACTGGGGTTTGGTCCTTTGGCTCCGCGCCCGCAGGAGTTTCTTTTTGGCCAGCGCCAGAATGCTTTCGATTTCCTCCGCCGGCCGCCCGAATTCCGCGGCCAGGGTTGGGGTGGAGTTGGCCCGGAAAAGAACATTATTCCCCCGGTCCCCAGTTTGCGGATCAAAGAAATTACCCTGAGGGGTGACTCCGAATCGGTGAATGAAAATTTCCGCCTCCGGGCCTTTCAAAACGCTTTTAATTTCTCCCCAAGTCCAAAGGTAAAAACCGCCCTCCTTTCCATCGGTGTCGGCATCTTCGCCGCTAAAGAAACCTCCATCAGGATGAGTCAAGTTGGAAGTCACGTAGTCAACCGTCTCTCTGATTGCCGCCTCATAAATGGGTTTACGGGTAAGCTGGAATAGAGTGGCGCAGATTCCAATGAGTTGAGCGTTGTCGTAGAGCATTTTTTCAAAGTGGGGGATTGTCCATTGCGCGTCGGTGGAATACCGGGAGAAACCTCCGGCTAATTGATCATAAATTCCTCCGCTGATCATTTTATTCATTGTGGTCTCAACCATGTGCAGGGCCTTTTTCTCACCAGTTCGGGAATAGAAATGAAGCAGGAAATTAAGATAGGTCGCCATTGGAAATTTGGGTGCGTTTCCAAACCCCCCGTTTAGTTCGTCATAATTTGCCATTAGGTCGCCAAAGGCTTTCCGGGAGGCCTCATCGAAAGAGGGAACAGGAGAATTATCAAGTAGTTTAAATGCTGCCGTTTCCTTGAGGGCCTTGAGTATTTCCTCGGCGGAATTGGTTATTTTTTCCCGGTCTTTTTTCCATTGCTGAGCGACGATCCGGAGAACCGTCTTTAAACCGGGGATGCCGTGGCGATCCTCCGGCGGGAAATAGGTCCCGCCGAAAAAAGGCTTAAAGTTGGGTGTCAAAAAGACGGATAGAGGCCAGCCGCCTTGCCCCGTCATCATTTGCACGGAGCGCATGTAGATGGCGTCCAGATCCGGCCGCTCCTCCCGGTCCACCTTGATGTTGACGAAATTCGCGTTCATGAACTCCGCCACCTCCGGGGCCTCAAAGGACTCCTGTTCCATCACATGGCACCAGTGGCAGGTGGAGTAGCCGATGGATAAGAATATGGGCCGGTTAAGAATGGCCGCCTGCTCGAAGGCTTCTTCGCCCCAAGGATACCAGTCCACCGGATTGTAGGCGTGCTGAATTAGATAAGGGCTTTTTTCCTTAATCAACCGGTTTGGTTTCTTTGTTTCTGGCGAGGAATGAACTGTGGGCATGCCTGAATTTTACGACAATTCACGCCTTTCGGGTGGGACCTCTGGGCCGGGATGAGCCCCAAATTTAGGTTTATTTAAACGGATTTCTTATTTGGGTAATCAACCCAAATGCTTGTTTTTTGTGAAAGGAGTTTTTGGACCCTATTCAGAAGGTCTTCGGGCTGGACAGGCTTGTCGACAAAATCATCCACCGGGAGGTATTCCCCGTCGGTTTGGTCTGAAAATTTATAACCCGACACTTCGGCATTGACCGAGGTCATCATTAAAATGGGAATAGGGGCGATGGTTTTGTCCGTTTTCATTTTAATGGCGTATTGAAACCCCTGGGATTCACCGCCGTTTCCGAACATGACGTCCAAAATAATTAAATCGGGCTTGTCCTTTTTGGCCAGGTCAAATCCATCCTCCGGATTGTGAGCCACCAGGATTTTATAATTGGTCTTTTGCAAAATGAGCTTCACCGCTTCGATCATGTCGGCGTCGTCCTCAATAATTAGGACGGTTTTTCCCTTGAATGTGTTGGTCATTGTTTAATTCTCCTTTTTCTTTAGCCACGTGGCAAAATAAAATGAAATTCGCTTCCTTCCCCCAGGCGGCTTTCCGCCCAAATTTTTCCCCCGTGAGATTCCACGATTTGTTTGGCGATGGCCAGTCCCAATCCCGTGCCGTCTTTTTCCATCGTTGGAGCGTTTGCGGCCCGGAAAAAATCCTCGAAAATGTGGGGCAAGTCTTCTTGGGGAATCCCAATTCCCGTATCCTCAACGGAAATGTGAATGGAATTGGGGTAACTTGCTTCCCGGCTCCGGATGGTTATTTTACCTCCCTCGGGGGTGTACTTGACCGCGTTTTGAACCAAATTGGCCAGCAATTCCTCCAATGCCGCGCCGTTACCAATAAGGCGGGTGCCCGGCGGTATTTCCACCGTCAGTTTCTGGCGTTTTTTGGCAATTTTTGATTTGACCTGGCTCACGGCCTTGTCCACTTTGTCTTGAAGCGTGATTTCTTCCTTTTCCAAAATCCTTGCCGCGCGCATACGGGAGAGGTCCAAAAGATCTTTTACAAATTCCAGCAGGTTCTTGCTGCGCTGCTCGGCCCGGGAAATCATTTCCTTCGGTTTTTCTGAAATGACGCCCGCCAAATTGTCCAGTACCACTCGGAGACATATTTGAATTGTCGCCAGGGAGGACTTGATGTCGTGGGAGACCCGAAGAACATATTGGGACTTTAACCTGTCTTGCTCTTCCAGGGCTTTGTTGGCGGAGGCGAGTTCCCGCTCTCCTTCTCTAATCCGTTTGACGATGGAGGTGGCCATGTAAACGGTGGTGAAGAGGGTGGTCACAAAGATGAATAACACGCCGGGAATATATTTCATAGTGAGTAAGCACGTCCCTCCCGGGATGAATCCCTCGAGGTGGTAGTGAGGAATGATATTGAAATATTCCCCGTAGACGACGCTACCTAGAAAAAGCACCGCCATCGTTGCCTGAATAAAGGCCACTCTCCGCGAAAGGAGGATGCTGGCGATCACCATGTGGAAAATGAAGAAAAAGATAAACGGATTTTCAATTCCGCCGCTGAAATGAATGAAGTAGGCCAGCATTATCAGGTCCGAAGCAATCTGAAAGTTGGCCAGACGATAAGCTTTTTTAAACCATTCGCTCTTCTCGCTCAAACCCTTGAGATTCCAGTTATAAACAGAAAATGCGGAATTCTCCGCCAGAAGAAGCAAATTGCCCGCGTAAAGAAAGCCGAGGGGCAAATGAATTTTAAAGAGAAACCCCGCCACCGTGATAACGCAAAAGACTCCCGCCACGGCGAACCATCTGAGGGTGATAAGCCAGTCGACTCTGCTCCTTAATTCGTTGGCCGAAATGATTAAGAGGGTTTCATCCATAAATTTGCCGGGGGAGATTCTCTCATTTTCGGGGGGTGAAAAATTATGATCTAAATCAGGGTGTTTTTCTCAGGAACGGAGGGGGAGGGATTCGAACCCTCGATACGCCTTTACAAGCGTATAGCGGTTTAGCAAACCGCCGCACTCGGCCACTATGCGACCCCTCCAAAACCTTGACGTATTTTGGCTAATTTTCCAAGTGGTGGGAAGCTCAGGTTAATAGCTATCTCGCGTTCAAAATTTCCGAGGTCCGAGTTTGACTTCGGTTATTATCAGCCAGAAGGATCGGGAGCGTCGCCACACATTCCTCTTCGCCGAGGCGCCACCCTCCGTCAAAGGTTTTTCGAGCTTCTCCTTGGAGCGGTTTTAATTCGTTCCCTCCGTAACGGCGGCAAATTTCTTCGAGGCCGGGTCTAATGACCTGATAATTTTGTAGGGCCTCTTCCAACTGGGGCCCCGTTTCCACAATGATTTCCGTGTAGACAATGTGGCAAGAGCTTAAGGCCTTTTCTCCGCTCAAGACGTTTCGTCCGGCCAAGATTGAAATCGATAAAAACAATAAAAGGAAGAGGATTCTGCCCATGGACCGCCTAAGCATTTTGCTTCTTGGGCCGGCCTATTTCAAACGCCCGGCCGAGGGGTTCGCCGACCGAATAATAAAGCTCTCCTCCCGCCCCGTAAAGAATCGGGCCCAACTTGGACATATCTGGCGAACCGTCCTGGGAGAGGATGGATTCTTCCGCTTTGACATCCAGGATTTCGCCTACAAATTGAGTGTGCAAACCCAACTCGTGAACGTGAATGAGTCGGCATTCCAAAATCAAAGGAAATTCATCGACATAAGGAGCATTCACTGTCTCCGCTTTAGCGGGAGTAAGCCCGGTATCTTTAAATTTATTCCTTTTCCTGCCCGACACGATGCCGAAGTAATCGGCCTCACGAGCGAATTTTTTAGGCGGTACGCTCACCGTGAAGGCCTTTTGCTTAAGGATGTTTCCGTGAGTGCGCGTGGCCTTCCGGAGCGAAACCGCGACGCTCGGAGGATCACTCGAGCAAATGCCCGCCCAGGAAGCGGTCATGACGTTCGGCGAGCCATCCTCATTAAAGGTTCCGATGCACCAAACAGGCGAGGGCTGAGCCAAAACTTTGGCGCCAAGCGATTTTTTCACTTAAGCAATCGGAAAGCCCAAATACTGAGGACCGCAAGAACCGTTCCGGCAATCCAGGAAACCCAGACGGGAACCTGTGTCTCAATAAATTGCACGGGCAATTGCAGGGTGGCCCTTGTGAATTGGGCGATGGCCATCAGTGCGAATAGAAGGCCTGTGACAAGGATGTAAGGTTTTTTATTCATTTGGTACATTATATCTTTGCGGAGGATTGAAATGGAAAGTCAGGCGCCCCAACCACCCATTGATGTTCTTTTGGTTGAAAATAACCAGCTCCTGGCCATGAAATTGAAAAAGCACCTTTTGGATTCGGGAAGGAACTGCCATTTTCATCAGGTCAGAGACGGGATTGAGGCGGTTGATTTCCTGAAAAACCGGTCTCCCCACGAAAAAGCTCCCCGGCCTCAACTGGTGATTTTGGATGTGGATTTGCCGACAATCGACGGGTACCAAATCCTGGGAATAATGAGAGAGAGGGAAGAATTAAAACGAGTCCCTACCATTGTGATCGAAAGTGACTCCCAGGCCAAAAAGCGCCGGAAACGGATCCATATGTTGAATTTCTCGAGAGGGGCCGAACCCTCTCGCGCCCCCGAATTATCCTCCACGGTGGAAGCCGTCAGCAGCTTCCTCCTTCAAGCCTTGAAGGGCCAATAGGGTCAATTTCGCGCCGCGGGCTCCTTCGCTTACTTGTTTTGAAATTTCGGTTTAAGCGGCAAATTTTCTTCTTAGTAGGCGGCTGACCCGGCTTTTTTTAACTTTGTACATGAGGGCGTCCGCTTGGCGGATCATTTCATCCAGGGAAGGCGGGGGATTGGTAAAGGTGTGCGTCCCAAAACTAAAATTTACCGGCCAACTGAATTTTTCAATTGATCGTGTCAGATTGATTTGGATCTTTCCCAAGACCAACTTGGCGATTTCGTCTTTTGTTTCTGGCAAAAGGATGGCGAATTCGTCCCCTCCGAGGCGTCCAAAAATGTCCGCATCCCGCAAGCTGGAGCGGATAACCGAAGCTGTGAGGCGGAGGAGCTTGTCTCCTTCGTGGTGACCCCACCTGTCGTTGACGGCCTTGAAATTATCAATGTCGATATAGGCGATGGTTAACTCGCGGCCGTAACGTCTGGCGCGGCCGATTTCCCTATTGGCGGCTTCGAAGAAGGCGAAGCGGTTGAAAATGCCGGTTAAAGAATCAACTCTGGCCTGAATCCTTTCCATTGAAATCCAATATTTCATGCTCGAGATGAGATTGGCGATGAGGAGGATAACCAGGAACCGGAGGGTTTCATCTAAAAAGTGGGGAAAACCATGCCTGAATTTTTCCAACGAGAAATAGTCCGCGGCGATCATGATGGCAAAGGAAAAAATGGCAAGTAAAACACCATTCCGGCGCCCGCCGTACCAAGCCGCAAAAATAACCGGCCCTAAGTACAAGTATGGGACGGAGAATCTCGAACCGGAAAAAAGATCAAGAATACCGATTGCGAGGGCTCCGAGGATGCTGAGTGTGATTATTGAGTTATTCGACTGCCGGTTGAAAAACAACCGCAAGCGGTGAACCAGGCGTCGAGAAATCGCGTTCATTGGAACCCCCATTAATTGCTTCTTAGTTTAAACATTCCGGGGCCCTTAAAGTTCCGTCGGGGTCAAGTTTTTGCATCGAGTTCTCGATACGCTTCTTTTAATTCCGCCTCGCGTGTATGATTTTCCAGGTATGCTTGGAGGCCTAAAATTCCACTTTCGGGGCGGTTTTGGCCTCGGGGGCGGCGGCGAAATATTCGTTGCGCTTGGAGAAATGGAAAACCTTCGCCGCAATGTTGGAGGGAAAACTCCGCACGAGCACGTTATATGCCTGGACACTCTCGTTGAACCGCATTCTTTCGACGGCAATCCGGTTTTCGGTTCCGGCCAGCTCGTCTTGAAGGGCCAGGAAATTCTGGTTGGCCTTAAGCTGGGGATAGTTTTCGACAATGACCAGGAGCCGCGCCAAGGCGGTGTCCAATTGCTGATTGGCGGCGATCTTATCGGAGATGGTCTTCGCCCCGCCCAGTTTCGCTCTTGCTTCCGCCACCTGAATGAAAATATCTTTCTCATGCTTGGCGTAGCCCTTCACGGTGTTGACGAGATTGGGAATCAGGTCCGCCCGCCTCTGCAGGACATTTTCAACCTGGCTCCACGACACGTTGATGGCCTCATCCGCACTGACCAGCTTGTTTCTGTCCATGATTAAAATCCCAAACGCCAAAATCACGACGGCGACAATGCTTAATAAAACAATTACTCCCTTTTTCATTTCTTTTTCTCCCTCGTAATCATTTAAAGTCGTTCACAAAATTTACGACCGCTTCAATGGATGTCAAAAATCTTACAAAAAGGTCCCCCATATCCACACTCCCGGCGCCCTTGGCTCCCTCTCGTATAAGGAGAACGGTATCAAAGGCGTCACGGTCGATGGGGACCAATTTTTCGAGCGCCGTCCATATTTCCTGACGCCGCTTGGGCTGGGTTTGGCCGGACAATCGCACCACTCCTTTAAAGAGGGCGGAAAAAGAGGAGAGGGATTTGGCCATGAGTTCCCGAAGGGGCCCCGGCTTCCCTCCCGCTTCAAAATATTTCTGGCGGAGCAAAAGGTACTTCCCGCGCAGCTCAAATTCAATCTGGTGCCGTAAATTTTCTTTCGAGACCGTTAGATTTATAAATGGATCTTCGCCATAAAGACATCGGTGCGATTCCTGGATATCCATGAATTCAATCGGAAAGACGTCCGCCGAATCGCGCAGGCTTTTTTCCGAGAAAAGAAGCGGAAAAGGATGCCCTCCTTTGGCCCAGCGGCGGAAAACGGAGGACAAACTTTTAACGAGAGGGAACCGCGTATCTTTAAGGACGATAAGGATGTTGACGTCGGAGTAGTACCGCGTCCCATCTCCCCTCACCGCCGATCCGTACAGGATAACGGAGAGTAAATTATCGCCCTGTTCTTCCTTCAGTTTTTCTGTCAATTCCTCAGGTGTCATGAAATTTCTCCTTATTTTACCATCCTCCCGAAGCCCCGCCTCCGCCGGAGGATCCTCCCCCGAAACCGCCGAAACCCCCGCCGCCGAAGCCCCCGCTGGACCAGCCGCCTCCCGAAAATCCGCCGCCGCCCAGCCACCAACCGCCGAGGAACCCTCTCCCTCGCCCGCGTCTCCTGCCGCCGAGAATTCTTGTTAAGAAGACGAAGATGAAAACAATTAAAAAGACGACAAACCTAATTAGGCCGTAGTCCACTCTTTCCGATGGAAAGGATGGGGCTTCCGCGGGCGGAAGGGAAAAATTAACGCCGGCGTCTTTGGCGATGATTTGAGCGACGGCGAGGGTCCCGTTATAAATTCCGTGATCCATGTCCCCTTGGCGAAAGAATGGGACGACGTTATCCCGAATTATTCGGCCTGCCACCCCGTCTGGGATGATTCCTTCCAACCCGTAGCCCACCTCAATCCGGAGCTTTTTCTCCGCCGGCGCGATGAGAAAAAGGACCCCGTTATCTTTCCCCTTTTTGCCGAGGCCCAATTTTTTAAAGAGTTCCACGGCATATTCTTCAATGTTATTTCCTTCCAGGGACGGCACCGTCACCACCGCCACTTCCGCTGAGGTTTGGCGTTCAAGGGTCGCCAGGATGGATTCAATTTTCTGAGAGGTCTCCGGGGTTAAGGCACGCGCGTTATCGGTCACATACCCTTTGGGTTCGACTGGCCTAGCTGCGAGGAGGGGCGAAATAACGAGAAAGGAGAGCCCCCCGGAGAGGAGGACAAGCCAAAGGGCCGCGGAGAAACGTCTGCTAATCTTCAGAAATAAATTGGACGATGGTTTTATTCTCATTGGTAATGGTCTCGTTTGAAGAGAAGGTGAAGGGAGGATAGAAAAATGTCGCTTTGGGTGTCATCAATTTAAATAGTCAAAATAGTTTTGATGTCATTGGGCTGGTGGTTCAAAGCGCTATTTCAGGGAAACGGTACCCTTGCGCTCTTCATTGGCATTTTCGGAGGCGGGAGCATTATCTCTCCAGCTAAATTCCTTCAAGATTAAACGGGCCGAGCGGTTGTGGGTGAAATAGGTCCAGGCCCATTGCATCAAGACGAGGAGCTTGTTTTCAAATTCGATCAGGTTAACGACATGGACGAAAATCCAGGTAAGCCAGGCTAGAAAACCGTTAAACCGAATCCGTCCCAAATCGACCACGGCCGCCGCACGGCCGATTGTCGCCATGTCTCCGCGATGCCGGTAGCGGAAGGGACTCGGTTTTTTTAGACTGTCGGCCAACCTTTGTCGGATAACCGAGGCCACGTATTCTCCTTCCTGCATCGCGACCGGAATGGTTGCCGGAAGCGGTTTCCCTTTGAAATTCCCGGCATGAGCCAAGTCTCCGATGACAAAAATTTCAGGGTGGCGGGGAATAGTCAGATCAGGTTCAACGATGATGCGGCCGGCCGGATCCAGGGCGATTTGGGCGGTTTGGGCCAGAGCGATTCCCAAGCGGGAGGCTTTTATTCCAGCGGTCCAAATGATGGTTTTGGTACCGATGAAATTTTCCTCATCACCCTGGCGCAAGGCCACCCAGTCGCCGCTCACATTCGAAGCCAGGCTATTGGATCTCACCTGGACTCCAAGCTTTTTTAAGGCGGTTTCCGCCTTAAGAGAAAGATCGGAGGGGTATGTCGGCAAAACGCGGGCCATTCCTTCCAAGAGGATGATCTGAGCCTCGCCGGGGTTGATGGACCGAAATTCCCGTTTCAAAATATCCCTGGCTAATTCCGCGATGGCGCCGGCCAATTCAACGCCGGTGGGGCCTCCTCCCACGACCACAAAGGTGAGCCAGGCCTGGCGCTTTTTAAAATCCGTTTCCCGCTCGGCGTATTCAAAGGCCGATAAAATCTGCTGGCGCAATCTCATCGCCTGCTCCGCCGTTTTCAGACCGGGAGCGTCTTTGGCCCAGGCGTCGTGGCCGAAATAATTTTGGTGGGAACCTGTGGCGAGGACAAGCGTGTCATAGGGAATCTCGCCGTCCTCCATCAAAACCCGCCTCCGCTGGAGATCGCATCCGATAACTCTTCCCATGAGGACGCGGCAGTTTTCCTGTTTTCTTAAAATATGCCGGAGGGGGGAGGAGATATTTCCGACGGAGAGACCCCCTGTCGCCACTTGGTAAAGCAATGGTTGAAACAAGTGATAGTTGTTCCGGTCGACGAGGGTAATTGAGAGCGGTGTTTTATTTAAGCATTGAACCAACCGAAGTCCGCCGAATCCTCCGCCGGCTATTACGAGCTGATGCACAATCATATTCTCCTTGGGAAATAGGTTTCAAACGATGCTATATAATTTAACTGGGTTTTAACTCTCAAGTTCCCGCCAATCCGGCGGAAGCGGGAATGACGGGTTCCCCAAAAGATTTTTAAAACAGGTTGGCTAAATTGACGATGGTTGGTATATTTTGGTCGGCAAATTTGAATGTAATGAAAAGGAACTTCTTTTTCATCGTCCTGATGTTTGCCGCCTGCATTCTACGGGCGGAACCGGATATTTACCTGAAAGTGACGGATGAACTCGCTTCCGACCTGAGTCGGCATCCCCAAGCCAAGGTGGCGGTGTTTGCCATTCCATATATCGACAACCGTTACGGCGAGGAGCCTTTTATCGCGTCGGAAAAATTGACCAATGGTTTGGCCCGGCATAAGAGACTTTCCGTTTTGGAGCGCAATCACATCGTTCAAATTTTGAGCGAGTTGCATTTGTCTGAAACGGGGGTGTTGGATCCCAAATCGGCCAAGCGGGTGGGCGATGCTTTGGGGGCCGACGTCATCGTCACCGGGACGCTGGCCAAGTTGGAAAAGGGGACGGAGATCAACGCCCGGGGCCTATTTCTGGGGAACGGGCGGATAATCGCCGCCAGCCGCGCTGTTTCGGATGGAACCGAGAGACGGGGATCGGATCCTTTAAAAGCCCTTTCGAAAGAATTGGTTGATGAAATCAGCGCCAAGTCTCTGCCCTCCTTGGCCGTCTTGAATTTCACCTACTCGCGGGGCCGTATGAGCTCCGGTTCTTATCTTGTTTCGGAGCGGTTGGTCACTTATTTATTCCGCGAGGGGGCGAGTTTGATTGAGCGGCGGTTGATTCCGCAAATTATGGAGGAAAGAAAGTTATGGGAGTTGGGAATTGTCGACTCTGATTCTCTGAAAACCACGGGCCAGTTGGAAGGAGTAGACGCCGTTGTTCTAGGCACCTTAAAGGATGTATCTGATACTGAAACGGAAGTCATGGCTCGCGTAATTGAAACCGAGACGGGTAAGATCCTGGCCGCCTCGGCCGTTAACGTACCCCGGGTTTGGAGCGATTTTCCGAAAGTTCCCCGCTTGGCCCAGGCTCGGGTGGCGGTGCCGGGATTTAATCCAGGGATTGGAATGTCTGAGGAGAGAATGTCGCACCGGTTGTCCGAGACCGATTCCTCGAAGAAACGGCCGGAGTATTATCCGGCGCCGGTTCCTTTTTTCATGACGCCGATTTCGAAAAATTCAGACGGAGGTTTTTTTAATGGGAAATACTAAAAGCGCTCAACCTTGGTTTGTCCGGGGTGATTTGGATGGATTTTTCGGGCTCTTCATCGACAACCTTATGCAACTAATGCTCATTACAACCCTTTGCCGCTATGCCTGCGGTTTTCCGGCAGCATTTATCGCGGGGAGAATCCTCCCGGGCGCCGCCATTTCCATTTTGGCCGGAAATCTATTTTATGCCTGGCAGGCCAGGCGCCTGGCCAAGGCGACGGGCCGCCCGAACGTAACCGCGCTTCCCTTTGGGATCAACACCGTCAGCCTCCTCGCCTTTATATTTCTCGTAATCGGGCCCGTGTATTATGAAACCGGCGACACCGCATTGGCCTGGAGGGTGGGTTTGGCGGCCTGTTTTTTAAGCGGTCTGGTCGAAATCCTGGGGGCCTTTGTTGGGGATTGGATTAAGCGGCATACACCCCGGGCGGCGCTCTTGTCGGGTTTGGGAGGGGTGGCGCTTTCCTTCATGGTGGTGGGATTTTCCTTCCAAATTTTTGCTTCACCCGCCGTCGCGATCATTCCCATGATGCTGGTTTTGACCATGTACGGGGCCCGGATTCGCCTTCCCTGGAGGCTCCCCGGAGGCGTTGTGGCCGTTCTATTTGGTGTGGGGGTGGCTTGGATTTTAAATTGGCTTGGCCTTTCGCATATCTCCGTTTCCGACGAACCGCTTCGGCTCAATATTAACTGGCCCATCCCGGCGGTTAAGGATTTGTTTTCCATTCTTTTTCATCCTCGCGGGTGGAGCTACGTTTCCGTTGTGCTTCCGATCGGTTTGTTTAATGTTATAAGTTCGATTCAAAATCTGGAAAGCGCGGATGCCGCGGGAGATCATTTCAAAACCAGGCCCTCCCTTTTGATGAACGGAATTTCCTCGCTCCTGGCGGCGGGGTTGGGAAGTCCTTTTCCCACCACGATTTATGTCGGCCACCCCGGCTGGAAGGCCATGGGCGCCCGTACGGGCTATTCCGTCCTCAACGGTGCGGTCATAACGCTCTTGTGTTTAGCGGGCGGAATAACGGCCGTTTTAAAAATTATTCCTTTGGAGGTCACCTTGGGAATCCTCATCTGGATTGGTCTGGTCATAGTGGCTCAGGCTTTCATTGAAACAGATCACAATCACGCCCTCGCCGTCGTGGTGGGATTTATTCCGACCTTGGCGGCCTGGGCGCTTCATATTGTCGAGACCTCCCTTCGGGCGGCGGGGACCAATCTTTACGAGGCCTTTAATCAGTTCGGGGGAGAGCTTAGTATTCACGGAATCATTTCGCTCTATCAGGGGTTTCTCCTCATCGCCATTATATTTTCCGCCATCGTGGCCCACGTTATCGACCACCAGTTTTTTAAGGCGGCAGTTTGGAGTTTGGTGGCGGCCCTTTTGTCGGCCTTTGGCCTCATTCACGCCTACCAATTGACGCCGTCGGGAGTTCAGACCTCTTTTCAATGGATGGCGGCTCCCTGGTTCGTTTTTGCCTATTTGGTACTTAGCCTAATTTTTGTAATGCTAGGATTTTCAAGGCATCGGCGGACTCAAGTTCCAGCTTAAAATTTCATGGATGATAAATTAGATTTTTTAGAGGATCAGCGCCGGTATCCCCGGTTCAAGTCTTCGGCTTTTCTTGGGGTCCCCGTTCAAGTCAAACCCCTTCCTCCCTTTTTTGGAAATCCCACCAAGGGCCAGCTCGTGGATCTTTCGGCCGGCGGAATGGCGGTTTTAATTGAGGAAATGATCCCCAAAGACACCAAGCTCCAACTCGAACTTACCTTTCCGGATCACTCTGTTTTGGAATCCAAGGTCAGGATCTGTTATGCGGTGGGAAAGGAGGGGGGGTTTCTTATCGGTCTGGAATTCAAGGAGATCCCGGATTTTATGAGGGAAAAAATTTCACGAATGACGGGAGATTTTCTTGATTGCGAGAAGCGCATCAGACTGGAGGAAAAAAAGCTCTGCCGCCTTGAATGCGCTTTTTTTAACATCTGCGACAAACCTCAAAAGACCAAGATGCAGAAGGAACTCGACACCACCCTCCACATGAAATTGGAGGAACTCTAAAAATTCCGGTTCCTCAGCTGGCCCGGCGGATGGCTTTTATTCCCTTGTCTATTTCGGTGGTGGTGTCGAAAGCGATGAAGGCCGCAAATTTTTTCCCCGTGACAATCGCCGACAATTCATGCAGATTGATTCCCGCCTCGGCGATGGCCTGAGTCAACCGGTTTCCGATGCCCGGCTTGTTCGTTCCCTCCACCCGAAGCGCGGTGAATTCGGTCGCGGTGGTAAATCCCGCCGCCATGGCGGCATCTTCCTGCTTCTTGCCGCGAATGGGATAGACCAAGAGGACCCCCCGGCCGGGCTGATCGGGAACCCTGCGTCCCGTGACGAACTGCAAGTCCGCCCCGCTATCGGCCAAAACCTGAAGCTTTTCCGCCACCGCCCCGGGTTTGTCATCTACCTCTACCGACCACAACATTGCTTTGCTGATTTGATAAGACATAGGCATAAACCTCCCTCCTCAAGGAAAAACATTCTCGATATATGGAAGTTCCACAGTCAAGAATTAAGGTTATGTTTTCTGTTCGTTCAAGGGAACGAATTGGCGGTTGGATTGTTTGGTAATGATAATGGCTAGGGTGAGAAAATCAAAAATGCCGGCGATATTTGTGGGACATGGTTCGCCCATGGTGGCTCTGGAAGAGGATTCCTATACCAAGTCCCTGGCGAGTTTCGCGAAAATGTTACCGAAGCCGAAGGCCATCGCCGTCGTGTCCGCCCATTGGGAGTCCAAATTGCCCTGGCGCGTTACGGCGGGATCCAAACCGGGAATCATCTACGATTTCTTCGGATTCCCCGACGAACTTTACCGGCTCACCTATCCCTGCCCGGGCGATCCCGCTTTGGCCCGGGAAATTGCCGATCTGCTTTCCCGAACGGGAGAGGAAACTGTGTTGGATAGCCGGCGCGGGATCGACCACGGGGCGTGGGTGCCAATCCGGAGAATGTTTCCCCAAGCCGATATCCCCGTGGTACAAATCAGTCTTCCTCCCAGTCCCCCGCTCGATTTGGTCAGAATGGGACAGTTCCTGGCCCCCCTGCGTTCCGAGGGGGTGCTGTTGATGGGGAGCGGGAATCTGGTTCATAATTTGAAGCTGATTCATTTCGAAGATAAAAACTTTCCGGTTGAATCTTGGGCGGGAGAATTTGATTCCTGGCTGGCGGAGATGCTCGGGAAGTTTGAATTGCAGCAGCTTATTGATTACCGCCACAAAGGCCCCCACGCGGCCATGGCCGCGCCGACGACGGAACATTTCGATCCGCTCTTTTTTGTTTTGGGGGCGGCGGAAGGGGAGCCTCTGACCGCCATTTTTGCAGGGTTCCATCACGGGAACATCTCCATGCGCACCCTCGCCCTAGGTGTCTGACCAGTTAGGTTACTTTCTCAACAGTTTGAAGGCGTGGTTCCCGGTGTTCGTTCTTAAAAAGAAGGCGATCCAAATCATCGCGAGGGGTTCGAGGTATCGCGCCCCCTCAATCCCGCCGATGTCGATGGCGGGCCAGCCGAGCGACTTTAAGATTTCCGTGACTTTTTGCTTGGCCGCTCCGTCGTTCCCGCAGATGAACATGTCCGGCGGTCCGCAGGGGAGGTCGGGCTTAACCATGTGCGTGTTCCCGACGGTGTTGAAGGCTTTCACCACGCGCGCCTTGGGAAGCCACCTCTGAACCTGTTCTCCCGCCGAATCATTGAATCCCACGGCCAGACGCGGAGGCTTATTGGGTTCAAATAGAAGCGGGTTGGTGGCGTCGATGACCACTTTTCCTGAGAAATTTTCGGGCCCGGCGAGTTTCAGAGCGTTTTCTGTTCCGTCCCATTTGGTGGCGAGAACAACCAATTCTCCGAATGCCGCCGCTTCCGCGAACGTTCCGGCCGAAGTTTTTTTGCCTTTGGTTTTTTCCAACCAGGTCTTCACATTTTCGCTTTTAGGGTCACGGGATCCTATTTTGACCTCGTGGCCCAAGTCCGCCAGACCTTTTCCGATCACCCGGCCCACATCGCCTGTTCCGATTATTCCGACTTTCATTTTAAATATCCTCCCGAATTACAAATGTTTGCCGCCCAAGTTTGTATTCAAACTTCGACCTTCCGTTTTCGCCCTGCCATCGGCTCGAAGCACAGGAGGACATTCCCGTTGCCGAAAGATCGAGTTTTGGTCAGCTTGAGGGAAATCTGGCCTTGAACCCCCTCGAACATCGTTTTTCCTTTTCCGATGACAACGGGATTCACCAAAATTTGGTATTCATCGATCAATCCCGCCTGTGTCAATTGCGCAACGATGCTACCGCTTCCCAGCACCGTCAGGCCTTTTCCGGATTGGTGTTTCAACTTCCGTATCTCCGCCAGCATATCGTCCTTGACTAGACGCGTGTTGTTCCAGTCGGCCTTTGCCAGAGTTCGAGAAAAGACAATCTTCGGCGCGCTGTTCATCCCTTTGGCCACAATGGGATCGTTCTTAATGGCCTCCGGCATGGGCCAGTAGCCGGCCATAAGCTGATACGTCACGCGTCCGAACAACAGGGTGTTGCCGGAATTGGAATTCTTTTCGGCATACTCCTGGAACTCCTTATCGACTTTATGCCAGGAGATATCACCGTCCTCGCCTGCAAAGTAACCATCCAGCGTCACCAAGTTGAAAACACCTAATTTCCGCATGTTCTTCTCCGTTTATCAAACGGCAAGATTTCCCCGCAAGTTCCCAACTCAGCTTTTCTTACTCTATTTTTGGTCGGTTTTTACAACTAGTTTACAAGAACTTAAAGGTATCTTAAGGCGGATTCGATAGCCTAATTTGATCCAAAAAAAGCGAGTGGAGAGATGAAAAAATATCGTCATATTTGCCGAGGTTTTTCCTTTCTTTTAGTCTTCATTTTTTTCCTCAACAATTGCCTCCTCGCGCACGCCCCTGAAGCAAACTTCTGGGCGGAGAGGAGGGCGAAAAACAATCAATTTGCCATGAACGCCGGAGCGCCCCTCTCTCCGGCCTCCGCCGCGTTACCGGGAAGGGCGGGGTTGGATAATCTCAAATCCATTCCGATAACCGCCCCTTTGGAATTTTCAGGGAAAAATCCTCCCTCAAGATTCGGTCTATCCCGCGATTCAGGACTTGAAACAATTGTTTCCTCAATTCCCCAACAGTTTGGAACCGTCCGTAAGGTGGCGTTAGGCCGGAGCGGAAATGAAAACCCGATCGTCATTCATATTCAGGACGTCCACCAAAATCCGGAGGCCCAAAGGAATATCGGAGAAGTCCTTCAAAATTTAATCAGCAAAGGAAAAATCGACCTCGTTTGTTTGGAAGGAGCGTTCCATCCCGTCGACTTGTCGGAATTCCGGGAACCCTCCCTGCGCGAGCCTATTACCAAAGCCGCCGATTATTTTCTCCGAATAAACAAAATCTCCGGCTCCATATATTCCCTCCTGACGGCGCCTGGTCCAATCCCTGCCGTCATCGGCGTCGACGATTTGAACCACTATCGGGGGAATGTGAAGGCTTTCCAGGAATCTGCCCGACTGGTCAAAAGCCGGAAATCCGAGCTGGCAGTTTCGAAAAGGAATCTTGAAAAGGAAAAGGCAAGCATTTTGAATCCCCGGTTACAGGCTTTCGATCAAAAAGTGGAAGCCTATCGGCGGGGGGAAATCCAGCTGGGAGACTACGCCAAATTTTTAAAAGCCCAGAGCCAAAAAGTTGAAGGGGGGAATGATGGAATAAGAGAGGGCAATTCCTCGAATGGGTTTCAGGCGCTGGACGAATTTTTGGAGGCCCTGGCCCTCGAAACTTCCCTTAACTTTGGCCAGGTTGAAGCTGAACGGACCTCCCTCCTTTCCCAGGTTGTTGGGAAGCTGGATCAGGCCCATGTTTCCAGTTTGGTCAATGAAACCGCTGCCTACCGCCTGGGCCGGGTGAGCCACGGTCAATTTTACGGGTACTTGGCCGATCTTTGCCGCGGATGCGGTATTGAATTGCGCCGGTACAAGTCGATGGAGGCCTATCTCCGTTATGTGCTCCTTTCCGAAAATATCGACGGCGGGAAATTGTTTAGGGAAATTCAAAATCTGGAACGGAATGTTTTCGAAGGGCTGATTCGATCCAAAGAGGAACGGGATCTCATCCGCTTTTCCAGGGAGCTTTATCTTCAGGGCCAACTTTTGGATTTTGCGCTGACCCCGGAAGAATGGAGTGAGTATAAAACCCTTCGTCATTCCCGCGGAAGCGGGAATCCATGGACCGTGTCACGTAACGGTCCCGTCGATTATTTTGATTATAGAAACGGGATTCCCGCTTCCGCGGGAATGACGGGCTTTCGCGGGGATGACGTTTCCTTGTCCTCTTTTGAATCGTTCTACTTGGAAGCCGAAGCCCGGGATCAATTAATGGCTCGAAACCTTTTGATGGCGATGGGTCAGAAAAAGGTGAGAGTCACCGTCCTTGTCACCGGAGGTTTTCATTCCGAAGGAATCGCGCGGTCTCTTGAGGAAGCCGGCATAACCACCGTTACCTTTGTCCCCAAAATCACGAAAGCGAACGCTGCCGGCGGCTCCCAGTACTTGAGCGTTTTCACCCAGGAGAAAACGCCCCTGGAGAAAGTCTTTGAGGGGGAAAAGCTTTATCTCTCCCCGCCCAATTGGACGGCCGCCTTCAGGGCGGAGCTCCGGGTCGTCACTGCTGCCGTCGGAAGGTATTTAAATCCTCGGACCGTTTTAAGGGCACCGGTCCGATTCGCTGTTAAAATCGGAAATTTTGTTTTTTGCGTTTTGATCGCGCCCGTTAAGGGGGTTGTTTTGGTTTGGGTCAGGTTCGGCGGGCCTGAACTTATCCAATCGGTCGACCAATGGTTTCTCTTTAACCCAGCGCGGATCCTTTGGGTTTTTGGAATCCTCAGTTCTATCGGGGGAATTTGTGTCAACCATCCTGTTATATGGGGCGGGGGGTTGACTTTCGTTTTGGCGGGATGGTTCTTCTCCTTTCCGAGCAAAATTCCGGCCCGGGAGTTGGCTGGTGGGCCATCCTCCTTGCGTTTTCACGGCGAGGGGGTGAGGGAAAAAAGCCGGGCCGTTTATATGGCGACGGCGAACGGGAACCCTCCCTCTTCAGCCGGGTCCCCTTCCAAGTTTGCCGCAAAGCAAAAAGAACGGATGGATCTTTTAACTCCCCTTATCGACCAATACTTGGATTTGTCTAAAGGGGTCAGGGACCTGATTCAACGGAAAAAGAAAAACATCGAAGTTGAAGTTGAACTTAACCCAAAAATCCGCCTCCTTAAAAATATTCAAGCCAAGTTGGAGAGGGATTTAGGGCAGGCTATAGAGGCCCACCGAGAAGCGGTCAAACAACAGATCCATGTGGATCCCAAACCTTTGACCACCCAGCTGGCTCGCTTGGGATTGAAATTGGATCTTCGGGCCGACCTGAAGAATTTGAATAATTTAAACGAGGAGGCCGAACAGGTTTCCAAAGAAGACGTCCTCAAATACCTGCTGAAAATGGAGGGAACTTATCTCACCAGGACTGATGAAGAAGGTAATTTGAGTTTTCCATTGGATGAGGGCTTTGTTCTCCAAGCATACCCGAACCATCTTTTCAAAGTAGAGGCCTTATTCCAGGGCTCTCAATTTGTGCTTCAAGTAAGACCCCTTGGAGAAAAGGAACCCGTCCTTTTCCAGTATTTTTGGGATTTTAATAGAAAAATGTTTTGCGTGGGCTTTTCCGAGATCGAAGGACTCTTCTTGGGCGCGCCCGATCTGGAATTCAAAGGGCCAGCCCCTGTGGCGAAGGGAAAAATCCAGATTCCGGATGACAGCTACAGGGCGCAGTTCGAGGAAAAATATACGCAATGGGTGCAGCCCTTTGCCCCACCCGCGGGTAAAGCCCATGTGCCCCACCCGTTCCTCAGCGTGTACGATGGCCGGGCAAAAAAGACGGAGGAGCGGGACTTAAAAGTTTTGGAGGATGAGTCTAAACGTCTTTTCGACATCGTTGAGGAAGCCCAACAACTTTGGGTTTGTTCTATGGAGAGTACGGCCCGTTTTGTGGATAAGGTGGCCCAGGCCCTTGAACCTTACGGAATTCCTCTCCGGGGCAAAAAATTGAACCAGTTTCACCGGGTTCTGGGCATCCTTAGAACCCAGCCCGATTCAAGAGATCTCTGGGAGAAAGCGGAGAAGGTCCCCTTTCTTGTGGAAACTTCGCGGGACGGGACGATCGAAATTTCCCCCGGAGAAATAAGAAATTTGGGCTCCACCTGCCGGGTTTTTTCTTTGAAAATCGTTAGGCTCATGGGGAGAGCCGAACTTCAGTTTTGGACGGTGGGAAAGAAGGTCGCGCTTTTCGGTGAAATCCTTGTGGATATTTCCAAAGACAAGAAAAACCTGATCTTTGGCCCATTTGTTCCGTTTCAACCCAAGCCGGTATTAAGAGAATTCGCCCCTCCTCCTTCCGAACCCGAGGGGACTGGCTCTCTCTCCGCCGCCCCGCCGCAGGGCACTCCCCCTGCGACACCCCAGCGAAGACACCGGGCGAAAAGTCAAAAGGGGAGGTTGGACATATCCGATGAGGAATGGTTTGCAAGGTTCGCATTAAATTTGAAAAGGTATGAAGCCCATTTGAAGGCCGTTGTCCAACCGGAAGGCCCGGCGGGTCAGCTCAAGGATGAGGATTCCGAAAATCTTGGCTCTGCGGCCGTCGATTCTTTGATGAAGAAGTATTTCTTTACCCTTCGACCGGATGTCCGTGAAACCTTTCCAAAAACCATGAAGTTGCTCTCCGATTGGGGAATTCCAGTTACCGTTAGATCCCTTAGATATTTGGTGACGACATTCCAATCCCCCCTGGATTCCATTTCCAAAATTTCGAAGGTAGTTTTTTTCGCCAAGCTGTCGGCTAAGGGAAAAATTCCCCGGCCCTTCGCTGGACCCTTGACCGATTTCGAATATATTCCTTTTGGCCTGGTCGTTATTTGGGTCGAAAAACGGCCCACCGGGGATTCAATAGAGGTCATCGCGGTTGGGCCCAAGCCCCAGAAGTCCCTCGGCCAGTTTTTCTTTCCGCGAGGAGAAAGGAGTGAAACCTCTCCAACGCTTTCGCCAACCGGTACGCAGCCTTCCGCTTCCCCTCGACCGGCGAAAGTTTCCCGTCCCAGAGGAAGGCCGAAGGGGAAAGGGAAGAAAGAAACTCCGCCAGCGTCCCAAGAAGTCATTGTAAAGGAACCAAAAATTGGACCGCCGGTGACTGATGAGGATTGGGCGAGGCGTTTTACGGAAATTTTGAAAAATTACGGATCAAGCCTTGAGGCCGCCCGGGAGGGTGGGGGCCAACTTTCCAAGCAAGGCGAAAAGGCCTCCTGGATAATGAATTCTTTATTGGGATACCACATTTTTCCTGTGAGGCCGGACTTCCCCATAACCATGAAGCTACTCGGTGATTTTGGAATTCCTCCTGATTCACGGCCCGTCAGGTATCTTATTAACTCCCTTCGGGCCAAACCATCTCCTGAATTGGGGTCCCCGGAAGGGAATTTTTTCGCGAGATTGACCCCCTCGGGGAAAATTCCCCAAACCCAGCATAGAGGGATCCCCTTCGAATTTGAATACCTTCCCTTCGCTCTGGTCGCAATTAGCGTTAGGAAAAAAGAGGGCGGAACCTATTTGGAAATCACCGCGGTAGGGCCGAAGCCGGAAGTCATCGCCCGCTTTTTTCATTCGGAGGGAGAGAAGGCTTTTCGAAAATTAGAGGAAGGAGAGGCGGAATTAGAGGAAGGAGAGGCGGCGGGACCGAAGGCGAGCCCCGCTCCCAAACCAGCCGGGGTGCTGTTTAAATTTGAAGATTGGGAAAAAGCCGCAGGTCTTTTGAACAGAATGAGCTATTTATTTCGCCAGGGGGAAGAATTGTTCAAGCTGGGGGGCGAGCCTCTCCCATTTGTGGGATTGCGGAAAATTTTTGAATTAAAAATTTCCCAGATGCAGGCGCTTATTGAGGGGGCGAGGAAGAAAAACGAAATCACGAGAGAGACACTGAATCTTCTTGCGTCAAAACTTGCGTCTATGGGGGGATATTTAAAAGCCCTACCGGGCCCGGACCGTTCGGAGGGGTATTGGTTCCGTTGGGCCCGGAAAGTTGTCTCCCCTCGGCAAAAAGGGAAGGTTCAAACCGAAGGGAAAAACATAGCCTATTTTAAAAGGCATATTGCATCGCTGGTTCTCCGCAGTGAAGATCTGCGAAGTTTCCGTTTTTTCCTGGGAAACTTTGGAAGATGGTTTCTTCACCTTTCCAAGGACTTGAAAGAATTCCTGGGTGAGGTAGGCACACGGAGTCCCTCTCCTCCCGGGAACGGATTGAGCATGGGAATGATCGTGCCGCTCATCGGAATTTCTTTTTGGAAGGGCGCCGGAATTCCGGGGTGGATTGTTTCTCTTCCGCTTTTTGTTCTTTTGGCGTGGGCCAACTCGCGGAAGGTGATTTCCCAGGCGAAGGGTGCCTTTTCATGGGGTTATCACTTCGCCTGGGATGCCTTCGCCGAGTGGTTTTTGTTTCTGCCGGTCACTTTTCTTTCTCTGATTGGAATCTGGGCGGGATTTTATTTGGGGGCGAATGGGTGGCTTGCTTTCACGTCGCTTTTGGCTTTTCTCCTTGATTTCTATTTGAGGCCTCTCTATAAAAAGGTCTTTTTGGCTTGGCACGGGAAGGAGGCATTTTTAGCCGTCCAAAATGTTTATGAAGAGGCCGGAGGAAGAATTGATTTCATTACCTATAAGAAAGAATTGGGGAAATGGTTTGAAGGGCTGGGGAAGGGGACGGGCGTCGTCCTTTATTCTACCTTCCTCATTTTTTTCTCTTTGGCTCTTTTCCGGTTGGATTTAATCCCCGCGTTGAGAGCGGGCTTTACCGGTGCGATCGCATTGGCGTTCCTCTTCAACATCCAGAATCACCTTTCTGACGATTACCTCTTTTTCGTGAAAAAAAGGATTGACCTGGTCCCCGTCGGCGCCTCCCATTCGCGCAAAAGAAGGGAAGAACCTCCCCTAAGGGGGGAACAGGAACCGTTTGAGCCCATCAAAAATTTGGGAGAGCCCTTCTATAGCCTTTCCAATTTCAAACTTTTCTGGGATACGGAAGGTGTAAAAGGAAATAACGCTGGGCGCAAAGGGGAATACCCTTGTTTTGAGAAATTTTTCCCTGAAGTCTTTGACCCTCGCGAGAAATTACCAGAGGAAGCAATTCTCAAGGGGATTCCGGGTCAAATTATTAGAACTTGGGAACCCGGCTCCATGGGATCGTATTATTCAAAGGCTCGCCAAACCCGGTTCGGAATCCTTGGATTTGTCCGGAAGCTCCCTTTGAGTTACCGGGCGTCTCTTCTGAAGCTGGCGATTCATAGCCTGGGGGAGTCCGGAGAAATAATTCTGAAGGAGGGAGCGGACATTACGCTGGAGTCCGTTCTTCGGGAGATAGAAGCGGAGTTCGAGGATTTGGATATTAGAATTCCTATGGTTTCCCATAGCCGGCCAATGGATTTAGAATCCGCCCAGGAAGTAACGAACCGCTTTCTCCATTTCCTTCTGGCCATAAATAAAGTCCTCCCCTTGATAAAAAATCCGGATGATCGGGCGAGCCTTATCAAGATGGTCGGAAGGCTTCTCAACCGGCGTCCGCTTTTGGTTTTTAAAGATAGATCTAACGGAGAGAAATTTATTTCCAATCTTTTTCAGGATTTTTTCTCTCACCTTGAAGAAGGCGAAAAAGGGTTTTTGGTTCACCGCCTTTTCCGCATGGCGGATTCATTTGGAGTTGATTACGACGACCTGAGCATTAATCCGACAGGGGATGATCGGGATATCGTCGTTGAAGGGGATGTTGAAGGCCCGGAGATACTTGAGCTGAGGACGATATCGGCTCTCTCTAAAATTCTAAAGAAAGTGGCCCCCACCTTTTCTGAACCCTTTCTCTGGTTTAATTGCGAATTGAGGGCCAGGGGAGATCGGATGGGCCTCCTTTTATCGGGGGTAGAAGAAAGAATACTCGAATCGGCTTTTACGGGGGGCAGGGACTACACGGGGCGGTTTCGGTGGGATGAATCGGTGGCTAAGAAAGCCCAACAATGGACGGAAAGCCCCCGAAAGGCCGTTGAGAAAATAAATGAGATTGTTCGGCTCGCGGAGCTGGTGTTGGAGGCGAGGGATCAGGGTTTGATGGAAACAAGTTGGGTAGATGATGAGTTTGTTGAATCAGAGTTGGATTGGGATATGTGGAAAGAGCCAATTGCCATGGCTCTTAAGGTTTTTTCAGAAAGCCTTCCCATGTATTTAACCAAGAGAAAACTGGAGGGGCATCAATCCCTGAGGCCGGAGTTGGAAGAAATCGTGGACGGGTTGATGGATGAAGACCGGATTGAGGCCGCCAATCAGAGTGAAACCGGCCAGGCGCTTAATGAGTTTTGTGAGAAATTGAATGCACAATTCGTTTCGAAATATTTTCCTTCCGGTGAATCCCTTTATTCGGACTGGGTTCGCATGGTTTCAAAAAAGGGGGTTCAGACTGGGGAGTTCTCCAATGATTTCGAGGTTGATGTAACGGGAATTCTTGATAATCGGGAGTCCAACAGCGGAAGGAATTGGGCCCAATCGGATGAAATTGGCTGGGGGGAGGAAAATTCCTGGCGGGAGGCGAGCGATAATCAGGATGAGGACTATTGGCAGGAAGATGGCAGGGGGATTAACTGGAGTGACGTCGTTCAAAAGGTCGTCGTGGCGGCTGTTTTCAAAAACGGGACCCGTTTCCTCGCCCCCTTGGTGGAAAATTACCTTGTAAAAGACAGATGGCCGAGGAATTTTCGATTTGGTTTTTCCGCTTTACCTTCCGGCCAGTACCAACTTGAGTTTTACACTTTCGACGAGCTTTCGCGGGGGGAGGTGGCGAAAAAGAAATTTAAAATCAGCGGGCAAAAGCCGCCGCCTTCCTCCCTCTGGTTTACTTTAACCAGAAAGAAAGGACGGGGCCTCGCGGGAATGTTTCTCGAAGCTCTTGCCGCGAACAGCCTCGTTTTCATTTTGAATCAAACCACCTTCCTCTATTTCCTCCTTTTTTATTTTGTTCTTGTCCACGTCGTCGCCGAGCGATTTTTCAGTCCTCATCCGTCCCCGCCTCTATGGTTGAGCATTATTAGTCATCTGAGCGTCGTTTCCGTTTTTTATTTCGGCTACCCCCTAATCGCGGGGCTGTCCTGGCTGGCCTACCTTCCCGCGCTAATCTATTTCGGGTGGGATATTTCCCTCATGTTTTGGAGCGAGCTAAAAATTTTCTGCAAGGACCGCCCTCAGCTAGCCCCAAAAGAAAAAGAGGGGGACAGCAATCAGATCCCTGCGCTTTCCCAACCAAACCGGGATACGCCGGTTTGGGGAGGGAAAATTGAGATTCCCAGCCAGATGATGGTTCTGCCGGCTGAAACGGCCTATTCGATTTCTTACGGAGAGCAACATTTGGGTGTAATGGAGAAGATTTTGCCGGCGGGCGAGACATGGGACAATGCCAGGCTAAACGCCCTTTACACCATTCTTGACGAATTGATCACAAATGCCATCGATGCCATCAGAGAGGGGAAGGCGATAACCCAAGAAGAGGCGGCTGGAATGGTTCGAATCCTCGCCGGGACAAGAGATGACGATTCGGGCAGGCACACTGTACTTGTCATTGAAAATCCGGGTGAGATAAACCTCGAAAAAGTAAAAGGCCAACTTCCCGATGTTCACCAACTGCTTTTGGAATTGCGCGAAGACTTGCTCAGAGGAGAAAGAGAAGAAGTTTTGATCGGCCACCCCGAAGGCATCCATGAAGAAATGCGGGCCATCGATGAAGCTTTAAAGGAAGTTGATGAAATCATGGCCAAACCCCGCCTGTCGATTGAAGATTTTAAACGATTAATTGTACTGAGGCGTTTTACCACCAAAGAGAAAACCAGGCAATCTGTTCCACCTGCCCCTCCGGAAGGGCCTCCCAATCTGGAAGGCGGGGTGGGAGTGGGATTGGATTTGGTCCTTAGCTTCGCTCAAGAGCACGGAATGCGTTTGGATATGGAAAGCCTTTCCGGTAAGACGCGGTTCATAATTGAAATTCCCGAGCCGGGTCCTCAAGAATCCGGCCAAGATTATGGGGTAAAGCTGGACCCGGTTGAAATAAATACTGGAGCAAAGGCTGTTGGGCCCGGGCTTGAGGTGAGGAGATATGTTTATGAAAGGCCGGCAGAGGGGGGGCGCCCAGCGGCCCATTTTGTCGTGGAGAATTTACTTGTTGATTTGAATCTCCTTGCGCCAATTTTGGGAAACGTGGAAGCGATGAGGAAAAGGGATATCACCGGCCAATGGTTTGTTCCAAATGATCCGGACACTGGAGTCACCATTCGAGAATGGGCGAAGGAGTACCTGAAGAAAACAGGATTAAATCCGGATTTGGCCTTTGCCGTGACTTTGGGAGGGTTTGTCGAGGCCAATTCCTTCATCGTGATCGATCGAAAACCGTTTTTTAAAACCCCCGGCGCCCGGGCCATTGCCCAGAAGGAGTATGCTCCGCCTCGGGGCCTGTATTTCGGAATCAGCCTGGATCCTTACCGGCCCGGTCTATTTGAATTTTTCATCGATGACCATAGGAAAATTCATGGGAATCTTCCTCGCTTGGGTGTCGGCGGGCAAGTCCTCATCCGTAATTGGGAAAGCCGGTTGGACACCTTGGAATTCCATTCCCACCCCAATATTCGGGGTCAGCAACTTTTGCAGGAGCACCCCAATATGGCTTTTTCTCTTTCCGCCATTGGAATCCAGAAGGGACGGCTGGGAATAGTCAACCTTTACGGGAAACCGGATGAAGGGGACTCCACTATTCCCGATTTGATTGAAGTCCTACTTCGTCTCAAGTTTTACTCAGCCATTCTTGGGCCCGGGAGCGGCGAGGTTCAGAGGTATCTGGGCGCCGAGGATGCGGGGAAGGAAATTTGGTATGCGGAATCAAAGAAAGGATCCAAAATCCACCCGTTTTTGCTGGCTCCGCAAAGCGATCCGGAAGGGACCGCCTGGCTTCCGCTTCTGGGACACGCGAAAGACGCCGTGGGATCGGGCCAGAGAAGAGTGCGGACCGTGGTCCTCCTGACCCGGCATCCCAATCCCCCGGAGGCCGAGGTTAAGACCGCCGACAATCGGAATTTAAGTTTTTGGAATCTCGAATCGAAAAAGTCCGCCGGAGGCGAGGCGGGGGTTTTTGCGGGTGTTTGGCTTTTGATCAGCTATCTGCCGCTCAGGCTTTTGGGCTATCCGTCTCTAAACCGTTTAGAATCCTTAAAAGCTCGCCGGTGGCTGCCGGTCCTCGGATTTTTGGAGGCGGGGTTGGGAATTTTGGTTTGGGGTTTAAGCGGGGATCTCATGCTGGCCCTTAAAATCTTTGCCGGCCTTAATGCGGGGCTTCACTTCTTGGGCGGAGTCTTCCGAAGAAACCTGTCGGATGGATCTCTCCAGATTCACGGCTGGTGGGAGGTCAGAAACTGGCGGGGGCTGATTGATTATTTAACAGCCCAAATCGTTCCCAATTTCATCGCCATTTCCACTGGGATTATTGGGATATGCATGGCCTCACAGTACGGATGGCTGGCGGGAATTTTGGCGGGAGGCCTATTGCATCTCATTTCCAACCATCAATCCTTGAGGGAAGGGGAGGACCTCCGCATTCGGCGTTTAGGTGAGGCCATGATTCGGGCGGCCGAAGATTATGCGCGCGGGAAAAGAGAGGGCAATTTGCCGGCCCTATTGGATCATGTGGTTAGGATGAATTTGGGGCGATTCCTGGAAGAGGAAGGGCAGGAACCAATACAAATTAGCGCCGGAGATGAGGGACGTTTGATGGCCTATATCAGGGGCAGAATGGACGCCAAAGTCGGCACGGGGAAAATCAAATTTCTGGATGCCTATGCAGTGGCCTCCCGCGTGGCCGGGATGATCGGGTCGTCTATTAAAGCGTCAGATCTATTGACAGTTAAAAACATGGGATTTGTTGTCCGGCGCAGGGAAGCCCCATCCATTTTTGACCTGGCGCGAAAGTGGGCGCGCCTTGAAACTCATCCGGGCATGATCCTCATCGTTGACGAAAACGATCGCGCCTTTTTCCTGGCTTTGAAAGAACGGATTATGAACCAGGAGGGCCGATCAATGGTTCGAGTGGACGTCCAGGTTCAAAGCGGGCTGCTGCCGGAGGAGGGAATCGCTGATCTTGATTCCTTGGAGTCCGCCCTTTCCGCATTATCGGAACCGGAATTCGGGAACACGGTGTTCGTTTGGCCCAGGGATTTGGCTTTCCGATCGAATCCCGACAATCTTCCCCACACCTCCCGCTGGAGAAAGCTGAGTTTTGTTTGGCTGGAGGATCTCCTGTCCGGGGCCGAGTCCATGGCCTTGATGAGTTTCAGGTTTATCATCGAATCCGCCCGGGTTTTGGCTCATTTCGCTTAGGGATAGGGGATAGGTGCCGTTGTTCACAGTTCACACTTTTCTCCTTCCCGTTCCGATTTTTGAAAGACGTTTGGAAAAAGTGTGAACTGTGAACAACGGCACCTCTTCTGGGCACCTTTTCCTTGACAGGATTCCCGTTTTATGGGAGCTTGAAGAAAGCCTTTTGATTAAATTTATAGGAGAAAGAGTATGAAATTGGGCATTTCCCTGGCCGCCTTGGCTGGGTTTTTATTGATGGCTCCGCTGACCGGATGCAAATATTTTAAAGGCGGGAGCCCTGTGATTAAGGACGGGTCCATGGTTAAAATCAACTACACCCTGCATGTTGACGGGAAGGTCATCGATAGCTCCAATGGGCGGCCGCCGCTCGGCTATAAGCAGGGCAGCCACCAGATAATTCCAGGTCTGGAGAAAGCCCTGGCGGGTTTGAAGAAAGGGGACAAAAAACAGGTCGTTGTTCCTCCGGAAGAAGGGTACGGCCCGATAGATCCCAAGGCCGTCCAGAAAATCCCGTCGAAATCTTTTAAGGATTTTAAAAATATGAAACCCGGTATGAAAGTCCGCGGAAGAAACGGAAATGTTCCAGTTGAAGCCACCGTTGTTGCGATTAATGCGAAGGATGTAACCCTGGACTTCAATCATCCCTTGGCGGGAAAAACTTTGAATTTCGACGTTGACGTTGTAGAAGTTACCAATCCCTAAGAAGATGGGAAGGGGGACAGCCTAGGTTTAAACGCCCTTTATGTTGAGGCGTTTAAACCTAGGCTGTCCCCCTTCCCATTTCTTCGTTATTCTTGTTTTTTGAAACCGGCGGGGATTTCAAACGCGGAATCGGGAACCGGGGCGACGGAGACCGACTGAATCTCGGAATGAATTGAAATCAACGGTTTTCCTTCCTGGGCTTTTTCGCGATCGGCCATTTTCTTTTCCAATTGTTTGGCCGCCATTTTGGATGCAAAGCCTCCCAGGGCTCCTTTAATTCCGCCGGACATGTTGACTCCGGAGTCTTGCGAAGACGGTTTTTCCACTTCCTTTTTTTTAGCGGAGTCTGGCGATTCTTTCAAAAACCATTCGACCTCGGTGACTATCGGATATCCCTTTATTTTTTTCAACTCGTTGGCCGCGCGAGCGAGGGATTTCCGGAGATCCTTTTCTTCCGTTCCCGTCATGGCCGCGGCCATCGCCGATCCCATATTTTCGAGATCGCGGGGGGAAGTTTCCAAGCCCAATTCCTTAGCCATGGCCAGCCCAAAGGATTCTTCTTCTTTCCGGAGCTGGATTAAATCTTTCGCCTCGGGAGTGGTCCAAAGGTTTTCTTCCATTCGGGATTCAGTTTTTTCCTTCGTTTTCAGGTTTTCGACCTCAAGGAGCATTTCCAGTTTGAATTCCTGGCAGCTGAAGCCGTTTATTTTTTTGGAATTTCCAGTGGAGGTTACTTTGAATTCGGATTTTGTCACACGATGGGTGGGTTCCTGGCTTTTCTTTTCCTTATCTGTCGCCGGCGATGCCCCTTGAGAAGGTTTCTTTAAAAGGTCTTTTAAGGATAATTCACGGTAAGTTTTTTTGGGTATGTTGAGGGTTTGAAGAACCGATTTATCGAGGAGCGTGAGTGTGACCGTTTCACCTTGATTGGCCATTTTTCCAATTAACCCCTTCATTTTCATGTCGCTTTCTTCCCGGGATCTTTTTCCTTTTAAGGAGCGAATTTGTTTCCCCTCCATCCCTCCCCAGCCCTTGAAACCGCTGGATTTCGTTATCCGGGTCACAGTCACATCCCCCCAACTAACGGCCGAGAAAATGATTAGCGAAGCGGAAATAAGAATTAATTTTTTCATTAGAAACCTCCTGAAAGATTATTTATTTTCGATAGCGGTCGAGAACAGTGGGGAACATGTAGAAGGCGATCAAAGTGATGTACAGGAGAGCGCTGACGTAAACATTCCAGAAGGAAATGGCGATTGACACTAAAGCCACCGCCGGCGCCACCAGAAGCCGGAAATTCGCCCTTTCCACAAACCAATCCTCGATTTCGCTGTCGACCAAACGGGCCCTGAGCGCGTATTGCCACTGGAGATAGTTGGCCGCACCAATGGCAATGATGTTTAGGCCGTAAATAATTACCGCGAGCTGTTGCTCCAGGAATCGCCCGAAGAGAGAAGTTGAAAAAGGAAGAAGAGCCACCAGCATCAAAGAAATTAAGTTCAGCCAAAGAAGGGCCCGGTTGGAGTGCTGAATGTGATGATAAGCGTTGTGATGCCCTATCCAATAAACCCCCACCATAAAAAAGCTCAGGGCGTAAGTATAAAATTCAGGCCACAGGGATAAAACGGCCCGGGGGAGATCGACCGCCGCGTGCGCCGGATCAATGGCCGGAAGCTTAATCTGAAAGGCCATCAAGGTGATGACGATGGAAAAGACGCCGTCGCTGAAAGCTTCAATGCGCCGGGTGGTCAATCCCGGAAAAGAGGGCATTTTGGTTAGGACTCCTTATTAATAGCAATACTTGGCGAAAACGGAGACGTGTATTTTTGCCAATTTTTCGTCGTCGGATATGCCGGTCACATTGAGCCGGCAGCGGTTTTGGGCGAGGACCGGGTAGATGTGTTCGTTATAAATTTCTCGCGCGGCTCCTTCCTTGGTTTTTAAGTTCCGGAAAAGCCCCGCGTATTTTTCGGAATAATATCCTTCCAGCGGCGTTCCTTGCACAAGCTTCCGCCACATATTTTCAGCCCTGGCCAATCTTTCGAGCGCCGCTTTGTGTTCGCCTTCCAGCTTTTCCCTGTCTTTCACCAGCGCTTTGGCAAAGGCGCGGGTGATGGGATGTTCAAAGGAAGACCCCCGCGCTCTCACGGCGGTATTTATGGCCAGCGTGAGATCCTTGTCATTGGCGGGGTCAGGGGAGTATATGAGCAGAAATCCACAGGGCCGCAATGAAAAAGTGACGAAGGACTTGGTGGGACTTATGGCCACGAGGGATGGAACTCCTTCCCCGATGAAAGGTTCGATCTGGGTTTCGAAACTTCGCCGCATAATTTCATCGTAGGATTCCTGGCTGATTATCCTTGCCCACTCAAAACCGGAGTAGGCGCGGTCGAGAATCACCATGGATTTATTTTTGGCCGCGGCTTGGGCCCGGGCCTGGATTAAATCTTTGCTTCGAACAGCTCCGGTTGTGTTCATTGGGCCGGCCTGGTAAATAGGCAAAATCCCCGGCGCGGAAATGACGGCTTCACCCGCAAATTCCTGGCAGGAGACCCGCGCCATTTTGGCAATGGCTTTATAGGCGGGCCAGCCGAGCTCTTCAATTCCCAGAACTTCAAGTTTTGGATTCAAGCTGAGAGCGAGTTGAACGGCGGTTTGAACTGTCCCTGTTCCCGCATCCGAAGGAAGGACCAAATGGAACCGGTTCCAGTATTTTTCCGGGACCCTTTGCCACTTCAAAACGGCGGTGGTGAGATCATCCATGAGAGCGGCGGAATTTTTGTAATCGCCGTCCAGGGAATTTTCTATTTCCGCTTGGGCATATTTTAGGAGGGTGGGTGAACTTCCCATGGCCCGGCCGAGGCCTGAGAGCATTATCCCGATCCCGTAGTTGTGGCCTGCGGAGTCTTGTTTGCAAAGGATGCTCGCGATTTGGTTGGGGTCCTTGCCCAGACCTTCAAGCCTGGCCGCTTCGCTTAAAACCATGTCCCCAAAATTTTTTTCCATGAACGCTATAAACTGTAGCCGAGACCTTTGTAGCCGAGATACCACCCTTGAGGCTTTTTGCTGTAGACTTCAAGCCACGAAGCCTCATAACCTTCGGCGAAAAGGATTAATTCGAACTTTTTGTCGTTATCCACGTCCCTAATGTCATAAAGAACCTTCTGGACGTCGGAGTCCACCTCAAAATCCACCTCTTTATAGGGAATTTTGTTGAAAGTGGTTATGGAGTAGGAGGGATCTTTTCTGGTTTTTTTGTCGAGGGCGAGAGTCAACTCGCAGCGGTGCCCCTTGAGTTCGGTTTCGTTATTCAGCTTTTTATAAAAAGCGTAAATAAAAATGTTCTCATAAGAACCGGCGTTTCCTTTAATCTTCCAGGCCTGAAATAGTGTATTTCCAAGCTCTTCGCGGGGGAGCCTTAAGCCAAGCAGCTTTTTATAAACAATCTCTTTAATTTCTGGCGACAGCTTTCCATCGCGGACCACGTTCCAAATGAATTTCCCCCCGGGGTTTTCCGGCGCGGGCGGCTTAATTTCGATTTTGTCATCGGCCAGAACTTTGATCACGGAATTAATTTCAATGTTGCGTTTGATGAGGCAAAAATTCTCCTCCCCTGGCTCCGCGGGTTCTTCCTCAGGGGGGGGCATATCTCTCTCCACCTGATCAGCGGAGGTTGTTTCCGTGGAGGCCCCATCTTTCGCCGGTTCCTCCACCTCGCAATAATTCGCCTTTAGAAATTTTTCAATTTTAAATTGCCTGGGAGTGAGGACGTTGTCCTCCGCTTTTATGCAGATACCCAATAGAGCGGTGGAAAAAAGCGTTCCAACAATAAGGGTGACCGGGTTTTTAAAAAACTGGTTATTCATGTCTGTTTGCCGTGATTGACCTTATTTTAAGGTGTTTTGAGGTTGGGGGCAAATGCAATTACTCTTCCGCCATCTGCAGAAATTGAGCCAGCCGCCGGGCCTTGGAATCGTGACCGGTGTCTGAGTAGAGATTAATAAGGTTAACGATTAGGCGCGCCAGGATGCCGAGGTTTGGCATGGGATCGAGGTATTCCTGGCGAAAGGGAACGCCCAGGCGTTTCACCAAAACCTCGCAATCTTTGGAACGGAGAATTTTTCCCTGGTTGAAGGAGTCGATGTAGGTGACTCCTCTTGGAATTCGGTGCCCGACTACAAAATGGCCGGGGAGACCAACCCCGTGGACAGGAAGGCCGAGACGCCAGGCGATGAAGAGATAGACGCAGGACAGGGAAATGGGGATTCCCAGACGCCTCTCTAAAACTTTGTTGATGAAGCAGTTGTCCGGGTCGAAAAAGTTTTTTCTGTTTCCGGAAAAGCCTTCCTTTTCAAAAAGATATCGGCGCATGCCGTTCACGGCCCTGGTGGGAACCGGTTCCAGGTGCCCCATCAGCCGATCCACCGCTTCGGCCATTTTGTCGAGAAGGATGGAAATATCTTTTTGCTTCAGCTCCGGGTAGGCGATGGTCGCCAAAAGATACATTCCCTTTTCCAAATCCAGGTTGTTCCCCCGCTTGAAGAGTTGTTTAAAGGCGGGTTCCAGCTTTTCAAACTGGTATTCCTCCAGGAATTCATTAAAGGAACTGTTTACCTGGGAGTTTTTCGCCTCTTTCCCGAGTTTTATCAGCTTGGGATTGCGTTTTAGCAAAGTTTTTAACTGGCTTTTGACCAATGCCCTGGTCCCCTCGTTTTCGTCGTCCAGAAATGTGAGGAGAAGATTAAAATCTTTCGAGGTCAGCTTCTTTTTCATTGTAAATTTTTTAAAGGCTCCATGAGTTTAATATATTCCTGGTGAAGTAAAATTGACAAGAGGCTTTTAAATAAACGATATGGGATTAAATAAGTCAACTTGGGTTTTTATACAGATTGCGCCGGCCTTGGTGATATTTCTATTGGCGCAGTATCTTGGCAGTTTGAAAAAGATTGAGCTGTTTTATACCTATTTATATTTATTTTCCTGGGCGCCATATCTTTGGGTTTTGGATCGATTTCTTCTTTTTCGGAAAGGCCAATCATATTTTTGGGGCGGCTTGAAAAAAGCGAAACTGAAACAAATTCTTTGGTTTTTTGCGGCTTCGACATCCTTTTGGCTCGTGTTTGAGGTTATTAATTTTCGCTTAAAAAACTGGTTTTATATCGGCCTTCCCAACAATATATGGATCCGCTGGCCGGGATACGCGCTCTCCTACGCCACCGTTCTTCCGGGAATCCTTTTCCTGTCGGAAATTATTGAAACCTATTTACCCAAATCCAATCCAACTCCCGAGCTTCTTTACTCGGAAATGGTTGGGGAAAGGTGGTCTCTGGTCGCCGGGATGGGGATGTTTCTACTTTTCATCGCCTGGCCGAAAGTTTTCTTCCCGTTGGTGTGGGGCTCCCTATTCTTTATTCTTGAACCGGCGGTCCAATTTTTCGGGGGCCACTCGCTGCTTCAGGATTGGAGAGCCGGCCGGTGGGAGAAGACCGTTTCCTTATTATTGGCGGGACTCATTTGCGGCATTTTTTGGGAGGCTTGTAATTTTGGGGCCGGGGCCAAATGGCAATACAACATTCCCTTGGCGGGGTTTCTAAAAGTTTTTGAGATGCCTCTTCTCGGTTTCATTGGGTTCCCTGTTTTTGCCCTGGAGTTATTTGTGATGTACCAGTTTTCACTCAAAATCTGGGAGCGGATGAATCCAAAGTTCAAAATGGGGACGGCCCTTGGAGTTTTGGTTTTTTGGGCCGCGGCTTTCTGGGGAATCGATCAAATCACAGTTTTTATTTGGAGACGCTAGCGAGGCAGGATCCTCTCCCGGCGGCCATATTCAATCAGTTTCAATTGACGAGGCAGCGGAACTAAGAGTATTATCCCTTGTCACTGCGAAGAAGCAGTTGGACATGCGGCAATGAAGCCTTCTTCCGGGAATAGTCCCGGGGAAGGCTTTTTTATTTAGGGCGATTGAAAAAAGCCAAGCCGAGGCGATGAGGCCTTTCTTGAGGGGTGAACCTCAAGGAGGGCTTTTTTTATGCCCAAGTGAATCTTTAATAAGGAAAGGAGAATCACCATGCCAAGGTTTAATTTGAGGAAAGTTTGGATTGGGATTTTGTCGGTGGCACTTTCAATTATGGCGGCGGCCTTGGTCCACGCCGAAGGGACGAAAAGCCCTAATTTTTTCGGGTTCGTCGACACTTCCTATATTTACAGTTTCAATCAGCCGAAAAGCGGGCAAATATTCGGCCGGAGTTTTGACGCGAATGACAACAATATCGCCAATACGGCCCAACTGGCGTTGTCCGGGACTCAAGGGGAGGTTGGTTATAAAATTAAAGTCCTGGCCGGAAACGACGCCAAGCCCGTCAGCGCCGCCGAGGGAGTCCAAAGTTCTTTCGATCTCGAAGAAGCTTTTTTGACTTATAAGTTTCCGGCTTCCAACCTCGGTTTAAAAATCGGGAAGATGGTGACCTTGATGGGAATTGAGGTTGTCGAATCCAAGGACAACCCGAACATTTCCAAAGGATATCTGTTTAACTTCGCCGAATGTACCACCCATGTGGGCGGTTTGGCGGATTACTCCTTCGGCGGCAAACTGGTTGTGGCCGCCGGGGTCGTCAACGGGTGGGACGTCACCACGGATAACAATTCCGCCAAGACCGCGATCGGAAAAGTGGCCTTGAATTTGGGTAATCCTTTATTCTTGCAGCTTTCCGGAATGAGCGGATCGGAACAGGCTTCCAATCAAGCCGTTGACAATCCGGCGACGCCGTTTGACGAAACGCAAAACAACAACGGCCATACCCGGACCGCCCTCGACCTGACCGGCGCGACCAATTTAATTCCGAAGCTCGCCCTCAATTTCCAGGGTAACTGGGGCCAGGAGAAGAAAGCGGTGGCCGACCCCGCGAACGGGCTCCTCAGATTGGCGAGTTGGCGGGGCGTCGGTATCCAACCGGTTTATAGTTTCACCAGTAAATTCTTCGTCGGAGGGCGCGTGGAATATTTCGAAGACCCGCAAGGGGCCCGCACCGGCACCTCCGGTTTCGCCGGGACCAACACCGCCATTACCCCGGGCTATAAACTGGCCGACAATCTTATTTTCCGCGCGGAATACCGCTATGACCGCGCCAATAAAAAAGTTTGGCAGGACGACAAAGGGGTGGCCAAAGATACCTCATCCACCACCAGCGTCGAGTTCATAGTGACGTTTTAAAATTCGCTTTTGAGGTCCTTTTAGAAATAAGAGGACCTTCTCTCAACCAGGGCTAGGGTGTTCCTTGCCCGCGGTCTTCCCCCGGCGGGGAACAACCCTTCCCTGGACCAGGTGCCGTTGTTCACAGTTCACACTTTTTTTCTCTCGTCCGTTTTGTTTTGTGGCCTAGCCATCTGGAAAGTGTGAACTGTGAACAACGGCACCTAGCTTTTGATTGACGAACCGATGAATGTTTGACAAATTAAACGAGGCGCTGGTTTCCATGACCGCGGCGCCAAATGAGGGAGGCCGATTTTTTGTCAAACGAGCCGGATACTATCCAACTTTCTTCCGCCAAGTTTCTGGTGCTGTGCGTTATTTTAGCGGGACTTTTATTGGACATCGGACAATTTGTTCATTATCCCGCCTGGTTTATCGCCGCGGAAATCTTTTCCGCCATTCTGGCCCTGTTTATTTTTGGGTCTATCCGCTGGAGAATCGATAAAAACGCTTTGACCTACGGCGCGGGCCTCGTCATTGCCGCCACTTTTTTCACCGCTTGGTGGCCAGCCTCGGCCCTGAAAGACGCCATTCAAAAAGAGGGCTTTCCGGCCTGCGCGGCATTCGCAGGGAAGAACTTTTTCTCTCTCCATTCTCTGGAGCAGTTAATCCACGCCGATACCATGCTATTTATTTTGGGCCTCACCTTTTTTGTTGCAATCATCGCCCAGACGAGGCTCCTTGAAACCATCAGCTTCATTATATTGGAAAAAACGAAAGGGGCCCTTCTTCCCACCATCGGTTTGATTACGGGGCTGGTGGCCCTTGCCTCGGGGATTTTGGACGGCGTATCCATGATTGGACTCATGATCAGGACCCTGGTCATCATCTTGTTCCTCGCCAAGGCCAGGGAAGAAAGCGTCCTATTCGCCGTGGTAATTTCGACCGTCGTCACCACCGTTTGCGGGATGTGGCTGGCCTACGGCGAACCTCCCAATCTGATAATGAAGGCGAATCTCCAGCCGCTTTTAAATGACGCTTTCTTTTTGAAATATTGCCTGCCCGCGGCCGCGGGGAGTTTCGTGGTGGTGTTCTTAAATTTGCGCCGGCATCTGAAAAAATCCCGCGTTCAGGTTCAGACTTTGGATATCCTGGAGAGGCACACCGCCGACGTGAAATTTATACAGGCCGCCAAGCACGGGAAAGTTTTAATTGCCGGAGAATTTATTGAGGAAATCGGGGAATCGCTCGGGGTCTTTTACGAACCGCTATTGAAAAGAATTCATGCCGGAGAAAGCCTCGGGGAAGCAATGGTGAGAGCCGAGGTTCCGGAGGTCCAGAGAAAAATTATGCTTGACCATTTTATTTCCCGGGATTTGGTCGGCGTTCTGGATGAACATTTTGTGGCCATGGCGACGGGAAGAAGTCGCGATTTGGCTGAAACGACGGGGAAAATTTCCGACGCATTTAAGAAAACTCGAAACCGACGCGTCTTGGCCCAAATTGCGGGGGGGGTATCCTTTATTCCGTTTGTTGCCCTTCTAATTTTGCACGGAAGGAACCACGCCATCCCCTTATTTGTCGCCCCTTGGGCCGGTTATGTGATTGCCCTGGCGGGGGTTTTCAATATTCCGAAAATGCGCTGGTTGGCTCTTCGGGAAGCGGCCCTCGAATATTCCGAATATTTATTTCTCCTGCCTCTATTTTTTTCCATTAGCCTCCTTCAGAAAACCGGATTCTTCGGGCAGATTGCAGCCATATTGGAAAACGGAATCCGAAATTGCGGATTGGCTCATGTGGCCGCCGCCCAATACGCGGGGGCCACTTTTTTATCGGCGATGCTGGATAATAATGTCGTGGCCGATTTGGGCAGCCGTGCCCTGAAGGGGCTTGAGGTGGGCGCGGTATATCTTTTCTCGATGGCTCAGATTGCCGGTTACGCGGCGGGCGGTTGCTGGACCCACATCGGCTCGGCGCAATCAGTCGTCGCCTATTCATTCATCAGAAAGCAGGTGAATAGACGTTTCACCCCGTTTCAATGGATCAAGCTCATGACGCCGATCGTACTTGAAATTTCCGCCTTCCTCCTCCTTTGGGTTTACCTTATCGGCTGGCTCCACGTCATCCGCTAACGCCCTCTTTTTCTCCTGCGCCACCCCCGCCCCTTCGGTTAATAAGCTGAGACATTGGGAATCAAATCAGGAAAACATCGTTATATCTTCTATATAATAGGGCCCTTTATGATTCCCCGCGTTTTGACCATAGCAGGGTCTGATTCCGGCGGAGGCGCCGGCATTCAGGCCGATCTTAAAACCTTTACCGCGCTCAAGGTTTTCGGGATGTCTGTTATCACATCGATCACCGCCCAGAACACCATCGGCGTTTCGGCCGTTTCCGGTGTGGAACCGGAAATGGTTTCCAAACAATTCGATGCCGTGGCCAAGGATATAGGGGTGGATTCCGCGAAAACCGGCATGCTTTTCAATTCGAAGATTGTCGATATTGTTGCCCGGAAAATCCGGCATTATCGCATCCCCAAATTGGTGGTGGATCCCGTTATGCGCTCCAAAAGCGGCGCCACCCTCCTTCAGCCGGACGCCCAAAAGGCCTTGGTCAAAAAGATAATTCCCCTGGCCCTCATCGTGACTCCGAATATCCCCGAAGCCGAAGCCCTGACCCATTTGGAAGTGGATAATACCGAGGGAATGAAAAAGGCGGCCCTTCAGATTTTCAAGATGGGGCCCAAATATATTTTGATTAAGGGAGGCCATTCCCATGACGGGCGCTCCATGGACCTTTTGTACGATGGAACCAAATTCCATTTTTTTGTGGGGAAGCGCTACACCACCAAGAATACCCACGGCACAGGGTGTACTTTGTCGGCGGCAATCGCGGCGCATCTGGCTTTGGGGTTTGAAGTCCCCAGCGCGGTCAGACTTTCGAAAAATTACGTAACCGGCGCTATATCTCGGTCTTTTTCGCTCGGAAAAGGGCACGGCCCCCTGAACCATTTTTGGGATTTATAAAAATATTTCTTGACAAATTTGAAATTCCTAGTAACATAGGAACTAATTAACGGCGGAAATTTAAGAACCAACTTGCCCCGGCCGTCATCCGTAGCCCAAGTATTCGGCGTAGGATGGAAACAGGGTGCTAAAGCGGTGGCAAAATTTTCACAATTAATTCCCGCGCCGCTTGAAAAAGTGAACGCGGGTTTTTTGTTTGGAAGGAACTTTTGTTCATTTGAGTCAGTTCAAATGTACTGGCGAGGGTTTAATCACCAACTTGCCCCGGCCACTCCTCCGAAGCCGCTTTTTGGCGAAGGGAGGGATCAGGGAGATAAAGCGGTACTCGACTGCTTTAAGTTTTTGCATTCGTCCCGTGCCGCGAATTTTTTGGTGGCACGGGATTTTTTATTTATTGCGGGATTTTTTGACAATCGGGTGCGCCGCGGAAATATAATAATAGGAGGAAACAATGAGCAGCATTGATAAGCAGTTGAAACCGGAGAGCATACTTCTCCACGGCGGACAGGAACCCGATCCCACCACAGGTTCAAGAGCCGTCCCCATATATCAAACCACGTCCTATCAGTTCAAAAGCACCGGCCACGCGGCCAACCTTTTCGGCCTGAAGGAATCCGGGAATATCTACACCCGGATTATGAACCCAACCACCGACGTCCTGGAAAAAAGAATTTCGCTTCTAGACGGCGGGGTGGGAGCCCTGGCGGTCGCGAGCGGCCAGGCGGCGGTGACTTTGGCAATATTTAATATCGCCAAGGCGGGGGATGAGATTGTTTCGGCGGATAATTTGTACGGGGGGACGTACAATCTATTTCATTACACGTTTCCCAAATTCGGCGTCACGGTTAAGTTCGTCAAATCGAACGATTTGGCGGCTTTCCAGAAAGCCATCACTCCGAAAACCAAAGCCATCTACGCCGAGTCCATCGGGAATCCGAAGCTCGACGTGGCGGACCTGGAAGGAATCGCCAAAGTCGCCCATGCGAACGGCGTCCCCTTCATACTTGATAATACGGTGTCGCCTTATCTTCTTCGGCCCTTCGATTACGGCGTGGACATCATCATTTACTCGGCCACCAAGTTCATCGGCGGGCACGGGACGTCCATCGGGGGGCTTATCGTCGATTCCGGGAAGTTTGATTGGACCAACGGCAAGTTCCCTCTCATCGCCGGTTCCGATCCAAGTTATCACGGGATCAATTTCGTGGAGGAACTTAAGCCGCAGGGGAACATCGCCTACATTATCAAGGCGCGGGTCACGCTTTTGCGCGACATCGGTCCGGCCCTTTCGCCCTTCAACGCCTTCCTATTCTTGCAGGGGCTGGAGACGCTTCACTTGAGAATAGTGCGGCATTCTGAAAACGCGCTCGCGGTGGCGAAACACCTGGAGAAGCATCCCAAGGTTGCTTGGGTGAACTATCCGGGGCTGGATTCAAGCCCGGAGAAGGCCCGCGTCAAAAAATACCTCCCCAAAGGGGCCGGAGCAATTATCGGCTTCGGGGTGAAGGGGGGGCTTGAGGCCGGGAAGAAATTCATCGACTCCCTCACACTCATTTCCCACCTCGCCAATATCGGGGACGCCAAAACCCTCGCGATTCATCCGGCGAGCACCACCCACCAGCAGCTCTCACCGGAAGAGCAGGCTTCAACCGGAGTGACGCAGGACTTTATCAGGCTATCCATCGGCATTGAAAATATAGATGATATTCTGGCCGATATCGATCAGGCCTTAAAGAAGATTGGATAAAGGAGGGAGGCTGCCATGGCAAAAATTTATGAAGACATCACCAAACTGATTGGCGGCACGCCCCTTGTCCGGATAAACCGTCTCTCCAAAGGCCTGACGGCCGCGATTCTCGCGAAGCTCGAATCGAGAAATCCTTTGGCGAGCGTTAAGGACCGGATTGGAGTTGCCATGATTGAAGCCGGCGAAAAATCCGGGGCCATCAAGAAAGGCACGGTTTTGATTGAACCCACCAGCGGCAACACCGGTATCGCGCTCGCATTTACGGCGGCGGCCAAAGGTTACCGGTTGATTCTAACCATGCCGGAAACGATGAGCCTGGAGCGGCGGCAAATCCTCCGGATTTTCGGGGCGGAGCTGGTGCTGACGGAAGGGCCCAAAGGAATGAAGGGAGCGATGGAAAAAGCAGAGGAGATCCACCGCGGCATTCCCGGCAGCGTCATCGTCGGCCAGTTCATAAATCCCGCCAATCCGGAAATCCACCGGAAAACGACCGCGGAGGAAGTGTGGAACGACACCGGCGGAAAGGTCGATATTTTCATTTCCGGGGTCGGTACCGGCGGCACTGTGACAGGCGTGGGAGAAATACTCAAAAAGAGAAAGCCCGAGGTGAAGATTATCGCTCTTGAGCCGGTTGAATCCCCGGTTTTGTCGGGGGGCAAACCCGGCCCGCATAAGATTCAGGGAATTGGCGCGGGTTTTATTCCGGAGATTCTTAATAAGACAGTGATTGATGAAGTTATCCGGGTTGCCCACACAGATGCCGGCGCCATTGCGAGGCGGTTGGCGAAAGAGGAAGGAATCCTGACCGGTATTTCCGGCGGCGCGGCGATGTGGGCCGCGCTTGAAGTGGGGAAAAGGAAGGAATCCGCAGGGAAAACAATTGTGGCCATATTGCCGGATTCCGGAGAGCGCTACCTTTCCACGTGGTTGTGGGAAGAATTTAAAGTTTGATTGGGGAAAGTGCCGAGTGCTGTGTGCAAGTCGTCATTCCCGAATGTCTTAATCGGGAATCCATGGATTCCTGCTTTCGTACCGGCGAAGCATCGGTACGTCCCGTCCATAATAAATTTATTGAAGCGGGACGCAGGAATGACGGTGCCGTGCTCAGCACCCAGCACTTCATAAAGTTGGTATTGGGGCCTGAAAGGAGATAGAGGAAAGTGACGGAAAAAAGCAGCCTGGGAATAGTGGAAACGAAGTATTTTTCGTTCGCCGAGCCGCCCGATGAGTTGGTTTTGGAATCGGGGCTCAAGCTCGGTCCCATCACGCTTGCCTACGAAACTTACGGCCGCCTGAACGAGGGCAAAACCAACGCTGTTTGGGTGGCCCACGCCTTGTCGGGGGATGCTCACGCGGCGGGATATCATAAGGACGAGAAAAAGCCCGGCTGGTGGGATGAGATGATTGGTCCCGGGAAAGCGTTCGACACCGATAAATATTTTGTCATCTGTTCCAACATCATCGGCGGGTGCAAGGGGAGCACGGGGCCGTCTTCCCTTAATCCGAAGACGAATAAACCGTACGGAATTGATTTTCCCGTCATCACCATCCGCGACATGGTGGAAGCCCACCGGCATCTGCTGGATTATTTGGGAATCGAAAAACTTCTGTGCGTGACCGGCGGATCTCTGGGAGGAATGCAGACTCTCCAATGGGTTTCTTCCTACCCGGAACGGGTGCGCTCCGCCATTCCGATCGCAACCGCCCTGAAACATTCTCCGCAGCAAATCGCCTTCGATGAAGTGGGCCGCCAGGCGATTATGGCGGACCCCTCCTGGCGGGGCGGAAATTATTACGCGCACGGGCAGCCCGAGCGGGGACTCGCGCTCGCTAGGATGATCGGGCACATCACCTACATGAGCGATCAATCCATGGAAGACAAATTCTCCAGACGCCTGAGGGAAGGAAACGACCGCTTTATCTTCGCGCCCGAGTTTGAGGTGGAAGGGTATTTGCGCCACCGGGGGGACAGCTTTGTCCAGCGGTTTGACGCGAATTCCTATCTTTATATAACCAAAGCGCTGGATTATTTCGATCTTTCCGGCGACAAATTGGTTCCGCCCGAAAAAAAGATCGACACCAAATTCCTTGTCCTCGCTTTTAAGTCCGATTGGCTCTATCCCGCCTATCAGGCGCGGGAAATCGTGAATTTTCTGAAAAGCCGCCGGGTGGACGCCACTTACTGTGAAATCCAATCCACCTACGGCCACGACGCCTTCCTTCTGGAGGTGGAGGAGGAAACCCATTTGATCCGGCATTTTCTGGCGCGAATTTATCAAGGAGTGACCAACGGAAACGGGGAATGATATTAATTGGATTCCCGGGTCAAGCCCGAGAATGACGGAGAAAAAATGAAACTTGATCATCAAGTCATATTCGATATTGTGGAGCACGGTGCCAAAGTGATGGACCTTGGCTGCGGCGATGGGGAGCTTTTGTCGCTTCTCGTTGAAAAGAAGCAGGTGGAGGCCCAGGGGATTGAGCTCAAGGAAGAGGCCATTTATAAATGCGTCGAAAAAGGTTTGAGCGTTTTGCACGGGGATATCGAATCCGGCCTCGGGGTTTATCCGGACAAATCCTTTGATTACGTGATTTTGAATCAGAGCATGCAGGAAGTGAACAATGTTGACTTCATTATTAATGAAGCCTTGCGGGTGGGGAAAAAAGCCATCGTGGGGTTCCCTAATTTCGCCGAAATCAAAGCGCGCTGTGAAATATTTTTTTTGGGAAAAACTCCCATTAACGACGCCTTGCCTTTCCGGTGGTTTGACACCCCCAACCGGCATTTTTTAAGCATAAAGGACTTCCGGGAATTCTGCGCGGAGAAAAATATTCGAATCTTGAGCGCCCGCTATCTGGGGAAAAAGCGACTGCTCAGGATCTGGCCCAACCTCTTCGCCCTGAACGCCATATTCGAAATTACGCAGGGAAACGGTAAATGATCGCTTTCGGACCCATCCCCTCCCGGCGCTTTGGAAGAAGCCTCGGGATAAACAACATTCCTCCTCATATTTGCAGCTTCTGCTGCGTCTACTGCCAGGTCGGTCGTACCACGAGGATGTCGATCGGGCGGGAAAGTTTCTATCCCCCGGAAAGCGTTTTTAATGAAGTTAAGGTTCGCCTTGAGGAACTTCGATCGCGCGGTGAGACGGTTGATTATTTGTCTTTCGTTCCCGACGGCGAGCCCACGCTCGATCGAAACCTTGGAAAAACGATTCGGCTCCTTAAATCTCTCGGCATAAATATTGCCGTTGTTACCAATTCCACGCTCTTGTGGGATGAAAGCGTCCGACGCGATTTGTCCGGGGCCGACTGGGTTTCCGTTAAGGTCGACACCGTTGATGACGGGATTTGGCGAAAACTAAACCGTGCCCACGGAGGGCTATTGCTCGAAACAATATTGGAGGGGCTCCTTCAGTTCCGGAAAAGCTTTCGTCACCGCTTGACTTCGGAAACGATGCTGGTGGATGGAATAAACGACCAGCCCAAATCGTTGCGGGCGACCGCCGAATTCCTAAAGAAACTAAAACCCGACGGGGTTTACCTGGCTCTGCCCACCCGGCCGCCGGCCGAAGGGGGGATACGCCCCTCGAAAAAAGAAAGTATCGAAACCGCCCTTAAAATTTTTAAGGCGAAGGGTTTAAAGGCGGAATGCCTCTTTGAGGAAGAGGTTTCGGGGTTCGGGCATTCTCAATCGGTTGCTGGCGACATTATCGGGATAGTCTCCGTCCATCCGATGTCGGAGCAGGCCATGCGGGAATACCTTCGGGAAGCGAAGGCCGACTGGAGCGTTGTGGAAGCGCTCCTCCATCAGGGCAAACTCAAATTCCAGGAATACGACGGCAAGAAATTTTACAAAGCGGTCATTTTGAAGCGGCCACCGAAAAGTCCATTAACAAAAACGCATTGAATTCTCGCCCTGCTTTTTCTAGCCCTCCATCCCTTTTAAATTTTTGGAACTAATTGGAGTTTTTTCACCTTTTTTTGATATGCTTTAGCTGCTGCATTGATGCAGAAGTAACACTGAATCAAGTAAGTTGTTATTGAGCGACGCCGCTCTTCTCTGTTCTCAACGAAATCGAGAAGAGCGGCGTTTTTATTTGTATGGAGGTTTGCCAAATGAGGAAAATTATTCGATGGGGGACGGCGGTTCCGTTATTTTTTTGGCCAGTTCTGGCCTTCGCCCAGGGGGGACAGATAATCGACTCCGGGGCCGAAGCCTGGATGTTGACGTCCACCGCCTTGGTGCTATTGATGGTGCCGGGACTCGCCTTATTCTACGGCGGGCTCGTCCGCACCAAAAACGTTTTGGGAACGATGATGCACAGCTTCGCCGCCATGGCCATCATCGGCGTGTTGTGGGCTGTGTGCGGGTACGCCTTGAGTTTCGGCAAAAACGCTTTGGGTGGTTTCGTCGGGTGGAACAGCGACTTGCTTTTCCTGAAGGGAATCGATTCCGCCATCATGAACGGCTACAACATACCCGAATATGTCTTCGCCATGTTCCAGGGGAAGTTCGCCATCATAACGCCCGCCCTCATCGCCGGGGCATTTGCCGAAAGGGTGCGGTTCAGGGGTTACTGTCTTTTCATCGCTCTCTGGAGCCTTTTGGTTTATTGCCCCTTGTGCCACTGGGTGTGGGCCTCGGACGGGTTCCTCTATAATATGGGCGCCAAGGGCGCCATCGATTTCGCGGGCGGGACGGTGGTTCATATTTCTTCCGGCGTGAGCGCGCTTGTGGCGGCCTTGTATCTGGGCGCCCGCCGGGGATATCCCCAAACAGCCATGCATCCGAATAATCTCGTGTTGACGCTTTTGGGAGCGGGACTCCTGTGGGTGGGCTGGTTCGGCTTTAACGCCGGAAGTTCCGTTTCAAGCAGCCTTGATACGGCCCGGGCTCTTACTGTAACGCAAGTCGCGGCGGCTTCAGGGGCCCTGGCCTGGATGCTGATTGAAGCAATCATTCACAAAAAAGCGACGAGTCTTGGAGTGGCGAGCGGAATTTTGGCGGGACTGGTGGCCATCACTCCGGCCGCGGGCGTCGTTCAACCAATCGGGGCCATCGCCTTGGGTTGTTTGGCGGCTTGCGCTTCCTTTGTAGCCATCTCCTTGAAATCCAAGCTGGGGTATGACGACAGCCTCGACGTTTTTGGCGTTCACGGCATATCCGGAATGACCGGCGCCATCTGCCTCACCTTTTTCATTCGTCCCGAGTGGATGATTGATGCCGCCGCCAAAGCGGGCGGCGTTTGGACGATGGGTCAGCAGCTTATGGTTCAACTGAAAGCGGTGGGTATCACAGTCCTTTTTGTGGGAATTGTCTCGTATGTTCTGGTGGTAATCGTTGAAAAAACTGTGGGTTTCCGGGTTGACCCCAAAGAAGAGATGGCCGGACTTGACCATAGCCTTCACGGCGAAAGCGGTTACGGACTCATCAATCTCAATAGCTAAGGGAGGATTTATGAAACTGGTAACTGCGATAATTCAGCCGGACAAATTGGATGAAGTGAGAGAGGCGTTGTTTGCCGCCGGAATCCGGCGCCTGACAGTGAGCCGAGTTTCAGGTCACGGGCAAGCCCAGGGAGAAGAGGAACTCTACCGCGGGCAAAAAGTCGTGCCCAATTTATTTAACAAGGTCCGGCTTGAAATCGCCATTAGCGATGAACTGGTGAAGACTGCCTGCGACACCATTATGCGGACGGCCAAGCATGAGGATGGAAAAATCGGGGATGGAAAAATCTACCTGACGCCGCTCGAGGAAATTATCCGCATCCGCACCGGCGAGCGCGGCGAAAAAGCCATTTAATTTAAAGTTTTCGTATCATATGATGCCATGGTTAGAGGGATATGATGCGAAAGGCGGGTATTTTTCTATTGATATTTTTCTCCGGAGCGGGTTTGTTTGCCCAAACACGCGCCAGACACACCTTGGGGGGGCCGAAAATCACTTCTAAACAAAAAGCCCCCCTTAAATCCAAAGGCCTTTCCGAAAATTTCCGCTTAAGTTACGCGGTGGAAGTGAAGAAATACGTCGCCAGGAGTCTCGATCCGAAAGATAAACTCTTTCACTTCTGGGATCCCGAAGTTGAGGAAGAATGGACCCTGGAATTGGTCAAGGTCCACGACGAAGACCTGGTGCCCCTGGGGCATGACCGGTATTTTGCGCCGGTTGATTTCCGCCAAAAAGATCTGACCGGCGAAGGAGAAGACACCCCCCTGGTACTCGACGTATACGGTTTAAGAATCCCTGAAGGGTGGGAGATTGAGGAAATTTACATCCGCTCTGTCAACGACCGGCCCCGGTACACCTACGACAAGGAATACAACCGGATTCCAACCGAAACCAAGTCCAAAACCGAAGATGGCGGGGAGGAATAAACAGGGCGGCATCCGCTTTTCACCGCCAGTTCTGTTGAGGCGTTGAAAAGCGGATGCCGCCCTGTTTAAGCTCCGACCAAATCCTTTTCGATAATTTTGACGTAATAGGAGAGTTTTGATTTCAGAGTTTCGGAAAGGCCTTCACCCACGCCCACTTTTTCCGGTTCAATTCCAAAAATAATAATTTCTTCAGGGCATTCCCCCAGCTGTTTCGACAATTCGATGAGCCCTAAAACGTCTCCTTGGTGAAGTGAAAGATGCGGCAGGCCGGTTTTCTCTCGAACTTCCTCCGGTTTGAAGCGCCGGATAGTCCCGGGCGCGCTTCCCTGAAGGGAACAATCCACCAGGATCGCCTTCTTCCGGCCCGCGATGGCATGGATGAGATTGGGCCCGGAGGTCCCCAGATCAAGGAAATCGACGCCTTGAAAGCGGGACTTTTTCTTTTCGAAATCCTCGATGATGGCGTTGCCCACGCCCTCATCGCCCATTAAAGGATTTCCAAATCCGATAACTATGACTTTATTCATAGGGAGTTTGATTTTCGGGATTCACCCGGAAGACGGATAGAATTTAAATAAATTCGACGTTGAGGAAATGAGTCGAGCAGGATATGCAGGGATCGTAGGAGCGCACCAGCATCTCCAAAAGGAGCCGGATCTGATCCGGCTCTTTGTCGATGATTTGCGGGACGAACGCTTCGATATCCTTTTGAATATTGCCGTGGTTTTGATTGGTGGGGATGCAGATATTGGCTCCCGTGCAAATTCCGTTTTTGTCGAAGGCGTAGCGGTGGAAAAGGATCCCGCGGGGCGCTTCGACGCAGCCCACGCCCACGCCGCTTTTCGGCGCAGCCTTAATCGGCTCCTGCTTGATTCCCTTGGCCAGAAGCTCGTCGATGATTTGCAGGGAGGCCTCCACCACGTGAACCGCCTCAACCAATTGGGCGACCGAGTTCATAAAAGGATTCGCGCACCCTTTTTTAAGCCCGAACGATTTGGCCACCTGGGCGGCCAGGGGATTCAGCAAATCACCGTTCAAATTAAACCGGGCCAAGGCGCCCACGGCGTAGGAGGGCCTGTGCCATTTGGTCCACTTGGCTGTGGATTGCGGGGTGACATACTCGTTCACGACCGTTTCAAATTTCGAGATTGGAACCCGGTCAGAAGTGTCAGTGCTGCCGATGTCGCCGTGATAAAAAGTGTAAACGCCAGGTTGAACGAGAGCGATATATTCCGTAGGCCGGCTGAAGTTGGGCAGCCTGTCCGCGACGCTTAAAACGACGTCGGCCACCGTCTTCAAGTCGGGTACGATTCCTTGCAAAGTTTCTTTTAAATCTCGAAGCTCGTTTTCCAAGGGAAGTTTGGTGAAGCCCCCCGGCTTGAAAGTCACGGGATGGGTGGTGCGCCCGGCCAGGAGATCGGACCAGGTATTGGCGATCCGATGGAGCTTAATTATCGTTTTCACGGCCTCCGGATGGGAGGCCACCAGAGGAACCACGGACTTCACGTTGAAGAGATCCGGCGCCACCAGATAACCCACGTGAAGGATATGGCTCTGAAGCTGCTCGGAATAATGAGTCAGAATCCGAAGTTTGTCGGTTTGTTCGGAAACCTGGATATCCATGGCGTTCTCGATGGCCTTGATGGCGGCCAGCGAATGGGTGATGGAGCAAATCCCGCAGATGCGGCTCACAATTGTCTGAATGTCTTCCCAGCTTCGGCCCCGCACCATGGCTTCAAAAAACCGGGGAGCTTCCGGGACCTGCCACTCCGCCTTTTGGACGGTGCCGTCCGACGCTTTGACGACGATGTTGCCGTGGCCTTCCACGCGCGTCACGTGATGGACATTGATATCGATGATCTTAGGCATCAGTGGGCTCCTGTTTGCTCCCGAATAAAACCAGCCGGCTTTTCAAATCTTCAATGGTCTTCCCGTAGCGATCCATGACGTCCTTGGCGGCGTTGACGTTGGGGTCGTCCACATAGCCTCGGCAGCCAAAGCACCAGAAGCCGCTCGAAGGGCAGCGCGCCCCGCAGCCCGCCCTCGTCACCACGCCGAGGCAAATTTCGTTGTATTTGTACCGGCACGGGTTTTCTTTCAGTTTGCACTCCACGCACACGGGATAATTGGGGAGAAACGGGGTTATCCCTTGAGCGAGAGACTTCACGACGGTGGAAAATTCCTTCCGGTCGATGGGGCAGCCGTGAATTTTAAAATCCACTTTGACGACTTCATGGACCGCCTTGGTCGGCGCGGTGTTCAAATGCGGAGCGGAGGCGTTTCCGTCATAGACGCACTTCTTCACATCTTCCAAATCAAAATTATTTTTGAGTTTGTTGATCCCGCCGATGGTGGCGCAGGCCCCCAGGGAGACTAAAATTTTCGCCCGTTCCCGGATTTTTTTGACACGCTCCTCATCCTCGGGCCTGGTGATGGATCCTTCGACGAGAGCGATGTCGTATTCCTGGCTTTGATCGGACATCCCTTCCCGCCATTCCACCGGGTCAACGAGGCTGATCAAATCGAGAATTTCCTCTTCCATATTGACGATTTGAAGCTGGCAGCCTTCGCAGCAGGCGAAATCGAAAATGGCGAGCCGCGGCTTGGTCATTCGATGGCCTCCCTCACGCCCCCAAGGTCGGCGTAATTGAAAACGGGCCCTTCCTGGCAGGCGTACTTGCCGTTTATCTGGCAATGCCCGCATTTTCCCAGCCCGCATTTCATCCTTCTTTCCAGGGAAATAAATATCTGGTTATCGGGAAGCTTGAGGTTTTTCAAATCCCATAGGACAAATTTGTACATGACCGGCGGCCCGCAAACGATGACGATGGTATTTTCAATATTGGTAATTTTTATCTGCGGAAGGAGCTTGGTGATGACGCCGACGTTTCCGGTCCACTTCTCATCGCCGACGTCTACCGTTTCTTTGAGGGTGACGTCCTTTCGCGAACTCCAATCCGCCAGTTCATCCACAAAAAGCCGATCCTTTCTCGATTTGCAGCCGAAAAGAATGGTGATGTTCCCGTATTGCTTCCGGTTTTCGATGGTGTATTTGATGGCGGAACGGACCGGCACTAACCCGCAGCCACCGGAAATAAAAACAATATCTTTTCCTTTCATGACGCCATCAACGGGAATGCTGGTTCCATAAGGCCCGCGGATCCCCAATTTGTCCCCGGGGCGGAGTTTGTGCATGGCCCGGGTGACGTTCCCCATTTTCCGGACCCCCAGATCAAAGCTCCCTTTTTTATCGGGAGATGAGGAGACTGAAATGGGCGCCTCCCCGATTCCTGGAATCGAAACTTCCACAAACTGGCCGCACTTGTGTCCCAGATCGCGGCCCGAGTCAAACTTGATTTCAAAAAGGTTTTCGTTTTCCGTCATGGGCTCGTTCGACATGATGGTGGCCGCTTCCGGAACGTATAAATTAAAACCGTTACCTTTCACGCTCATTTTTTGGTCTCCACGAGCTTGTTGTAAACTTCAACGGGGTTGGCGATGTTGGTGACGCAGACCGTGGTGCACCGCCCGCAGCCGACACAGGAAATTTGCTTCAACCTGTCCCAAAGATATTTTCCTTTCCGGAAAAACCGGTGCCGGTAGCGCTCTTTCCGGTTTTTCCGGAAATTATGGTTCCCCGCCACCATGGCAAACTCCGTGAGCATGCAGCCGTCCCACACCCGGTAGCGGTCCCCTCCCTTTAAATCCCAACTCACATCATCCCGGACGTCGAAGCAATAGCAGGTGGGGCAAACGAGATTGCAGGACCCGCAGGAAAAACACCTTTTCGACATCTCCTCCCAAACCGGATGATCATAAGAGCCCTCAAGAAGTTTGGGGAGGTCGGTGGGTTTGCACTTAAGTTCCCATTTGTTGAACGCTTGGCTGTTTTTCTCCCAGACCTTTTCCCTTTCCTTAAGATCTGCAGTTTTTGCGTCGGGGGCGCCCTTTAATTCCGCCAGAAGCGCCTCTCCTTTTTTGGTCCGGCTGTCAATCAAAAACGAACCGTTGACCCGGGTGATTATGACGTCAAATCCCTCTTTGACGGTGGCGGTTCCCATGGAAGAAGCGAAAGTGTTTTTCGGGGGCTTGTCCGAATCGAGAACCACGAGGGTGGCGGCCTCCCGGCGCGCCTTGTAATTGGGATCTATTTGTCCGGTCGTGAAGAAGGCGTCCATTTGATTGATGGCCGACATGTCGTACGGGTGGACGCCGAATAGAACGAAGGGTTCATTGTCGAGGGCGCTTTCGAATTTTCCGCCCTCCTTAAATTTCATCAGGACTTCGGTCTGGGGGAAGATAAATTTTTTGGGGGGAAGTTTCGAAATATCGTAATCGAGAGCGAGCTCCGAGCTCATTTTGAGCTCGTCAAACTCATATTGGTCGCGCCGCGCCTGCGGGCCGACCACTTTCCCTTTGGAAATGAGTTTGTCGACCCACTGGTTTAAAAAAGGCCTATCGATTTTTTTAACGCTCACTGCCTGCTCCTTGAAAAATCGTTTCCTTTACCTGACTTTGGAAAAACTTAAGGGTTAATTTCCCGCATTGGCCCTAACGTGTTTTATGTCGGAAGGATGCCTCGAAAATATGGGCTCAAAGATACATTATTCGTTTATTTATATGCAAACAAAATGTTGCGACCTACAACTGGGAGACAAGGTGATCCGCGAAGGCGAGGCTGGAGGTGAGGCCGGGGGAAACGGCGTTGAGGACGTGGAGGCTGTTTCCTCTTTTTTCCACCACCAAATCTTCCACCATGTGCCCGTCCTTGTTAATTAGCTGGGGACGGTTTCCAGCTTTGGGATAGACTTCAAGATCGTCTGGCGTGATGCCGGGAATGAGTTTGGCGGCTTCCTGGGCAAACCGGTTTTTGCTGAAGGAAATCCAGAATTGGGTGGACGCCATGTGGCGGAAATCTTTGCTCGCCATCATTTTCCAGGTGCGGTGATCCAAAATCATTTTGGCGGTTTCAGCGAGATTGATTTTGAAGGGCGAGTAGGATTCCCGCCCCATGGCGATGACCGCGTTCGGCCCCGCCAGCACCTCGCCTCCGACGGTTCTGGTCCAGTGAACACCCAAGAAGGGATAGCGGAGATCCGGAGCAGGATAAACCATGGATTTCAAAACATGCTTTTTTTCTTCTGAGGTTCGGTAATACTGACCCCGAAATGGAAAAATCGAGTATTCCATTCCCGCTCCCAATTGGTGGGCCAAGGTGTCGGCATGGAGGCCCGCGCAATTGAAAAGGACATTCGCAATGTATTTCGCTCCGCCTGAGGTTTGAACCTCGAAGCCCGCGGAAAGCGCGGTGAACCGTTTGACCTTCTCCCGGAAAACGAATTTCGCTCCGAGCTCTTCTGCTTCGGCCACCATGGCCTGAACGAACCCGGCGCTATCCACGATTGAACCGGTGGGGGAAAAGAGGGCCGTTTTCCCTTCGGCGTAAGGTTCCTTCTCACGCATCTGATCCGGCGAGAGCATTTGGATGCCGGGGACATTGTTTTCACGCCCGCGCCTTAGAAGCTCAGCCAGCGTTTCCGCCTCGATCAAATTCTGGGCGACCACGATTGTGCCCGTCGTCTGGAGCGCCACTTTGTGTTTCAGGCAAAACTCGCGGGCCCGGGCGTTCCCTTCCACGCAGAAGCGCGCCTTTAAAGTCCCAGGTTCGGGGTTGAAGCCGGAGTGGAGAACTCCGGAGTTGCGGCCGCTGGTGTGGAGGGCGGGGCCCTCTTCCTTTTCAAGGACGACAACGGAGGCGCCCTTTCGGGAGGAAGCCAGGCTCCGGGCCACGGCTGCCCCGACCGCCCCGCAGCCGACGACCAGAATATCGCATTGAGTTTTGTTCATGAAACGGCGATCCTACCTTAACTGGGTCTTTATTTCGAATCGGGACTTTGCTATTGTTGGGCTTGAGCAAATCACTTCTTCCTTATTATATATACCGGAGATTTGATTTTCCGTTTTTTGCAACCTTTTTTGTAAACCCCGACGTTAAACAGGACAGTTTAAAACCCTCGTCATTCCCGATAGCGTCGTCATTCCCGCTTTCGCGGGAATGACGGGTAATAGGAGAACTTATTTATGCCGCGAGAGAAAATCATTGTTGACGGAAACGAGGCGGCCGCGCTTCCCGCTTACAAGGCCAGTGAGGTCATCGCCATTTATCCCATCACGCCCTCCTCCCCCATGGGAGAGTGGGCGGATGCCTGGGCGGCCGCGAAAAAGCCGAACCTGTGGGGCACGGTCCCTCTGGTTCAGGAAATGCAAAGCGAAGGGGGCGCCGCCGGGGCGGTTCACGGCGCGCTTCAAGCCGGAGCGCTCACCACCACTTTCACCGCTTCCCAGGGACTTCTTTTGATGATCCCGAATATGTTCAAAATCGCGGGAGAGCTAACCTCAACCGTTTTTCATGTTTCGGCGCGGACGCTCGCCACCCACGCCCTCTCCATTTTCGGCGACCATTCGGACGTCATGGCGACCCGGGGCACAGGCTTCGCCCTTTTGGCCTCAAACTCCGTTCAGGAAGTGACGGATTTCGCCCTCATCGCCCACGCTTCAACCCTTGAATCGCGCGTCCCCTTTCTTCATTTCTTCGACGGTTTTAGAACCTCCCACGAAGTGGCCAAAATTGAGTCGTTAAGCGAGGAGGATATCCGCGCCATGATTTCGGATGAGCTCGTAGCCGCCCACCGGGCTCGGGCTCTCAGCCCCGACCGGCCTTTCATCCGCGGCACCGCCCAGAATCCCGACGTTTTCTTTCAGTCCCGCGAAGCCGCGAACAAGTTTTTTGACAACTGCCCCGGGATCGTTCAGAAGGTTATGGATAAATTCGGAAAAGTCACGGGCCGCTCCTATAAACTTTTCGAATACCACGGCGCGCCGGATGCCGAGCGCGTCATTGTCGCGATGGGCTCCGGAGTTGAGACCATCCATGAAACTGTCAACGCCCTCATCTCTAAAGGCGAGAAGGTGGGTCTCATCAAAGTCCGGCTTTACCGGCCGTTTTCGTTCCAACATTTCGCATTCGCCCTGCCGAAGAGCGTCAAGGTTCTCTCCGTTTTGGACCGGACCAAAGAGCCGGGCGCGCCGGGAGATCCTCTTTACCTCGATGTGGTCGACGCGCTGAATGAAATCAGATCTCTTGACCCCAAGTCGCCCCAGCCCAAAGTCACGGGCGGTCGCTACGGCCTTTCCTCCAAGGAATTCACGCCGGGGATGGTGAAGGGAATATTCGACGAGCTGAAAAAGGACTCTCCGAAAAACCATTTCACCATCGGCATCGACGACGACGTCACCCGTACCAGCCTCCCCTACGACCCCGACTTCAGCGTGGAAAAACCGGGCGAGGTCCAGGCCATCTTTTTCGGCCTGGGCGCGGACGGCACGGTGAGCGCCAACAAAAACTCCATCAAGATTATCGGCGACGACACGCCGAATTACGCGCAAGGATATTTCGTATACGATTCGAAAAAGTCCGGCTCGGTGACGGTGTCCCATCTCCGGTTCGGCCCGGAGATGATTCGCTCGCCGTATCTCGTGAACCGCGCGCAGTTTGTGGGCTGCCATCAGTTTAATTTCCTGGAGAAATTCGACGTTCTCGGGAAGATTGTCGAGGGAGGGGTGTTCCTGTTGAACAGTTCCTTCGGCCCCGACGCCGTGTGGGACAATATCCCCCGCCACGTTCAGGAGCAACTCATCGCGAAGAAAGCGCGCTTTTTTGTGATTGACGGCTACCGGGTGGCCCGCGACAACAACATGGGCACCCGCATCAACACCATCATGCAGACCTGCTTTTTCGCCATCTCGGGAGTGCTGCCGAAAGAGGACGCCATCAAAGCCATTAAGGATTCCATCCGGAAGGCCTACGGGAAAAAAGGCGAGGAGATCGTGCAGATGAATTTTAAGGCGGTGGACCAGGCCCTCGCACACTTGCACGAGGTCAAGGTGCCCGCCCAGGCGACCGGAAAGATTGGAACGAAGCCGATCGTCTCGGAGAAAGCCCCCGATTTCGTCAAAAAGGTTTTGGCGCCCATCATGGCGGGCCGCGGAGACGAGCTTCCCGTGAGCGCATTCCCCGTGGACGGGACCTTTCCCGTCGGAACCACCCAGTGGGAGAAGCGCTGCATCGCGCAGGACATTCCAGTTTGGGATGAAAAAGTCTGCATCCAGTGCGGGAAGTGCGTTCTCGTTTGTCCGCACGCCGTCATCCGCGCGAAAGTGTTCGACGAGAAACTGGCGGCGGGCGCCCCGAAGGAATTTAAGACCGCCAAACCCATGAACCGGGACTTCCAGGGAATGCTCTACACGATCCAGGTGGCCCCTGACGACTGCACGGGCTGCGGGCTCTGTGTCGAAGTCTGCCCCGCCAAAAATAAGCAGGAGACAAGGCTTAAAGCCATCAATATGACGCCGCTCCCTCCGATTCTGGAGCGGGAGCGGAAGAACTGGGATTTTTATCTCACGCTGCCGGAGCTCGACCGGAAGAAAATCAAGCCGGCGGAAATTCGCTACAACCAGTTCCTTCAGCCTCTTTTTGAATTCTCGGGCGCCTGCGCCGGCTGTGGCGAGACACCCTACATTAAACTGGTGTCCCAGCTTTTTGGGGACCGGGCCATTATTTCGAACGCAACGGGCTGCTCCTCCATTTATGGCGCCAATCTCCCCACGACGCCTTACGCCGCGAACCGCGACGGGCGGGGGCCGGCCTGGTCCAACTCATTGTTTGAAGATAACGCGGAATTCGGGATGGGGTACCGGCTCGCCATCGACAAGCAGAAGGAGCTGGCGGGGGAACTGTTGAGGAAGCTGGCCTCGCAGGTGGGCGAGGATTTGGCGAAAGGGATCCTGGAGGCGAAGCAAACCGATGAGCCGGCCATTTTTGAACAGCGGGAACGCGTTGCCGCGCTAAAAAACAAATTGAAGGGAATAAATTCTCCGTCAGCGCAGTTGCTGCTCTCGCTTTCCGATTACCTCGTCAAGAAGAGCGTGTGGATCATCGGCGGGGACGGCTGGGCGTACGACATTGGGTTCGGAGGTTTGGACCACGTCATCGCATCGGGCCGGGACGTGAACATTTTGGTTCTGGACACCGAAGTTTATTCGAACACCGGCGGCCAGATGTCCAAGGCCACGCCCTGCGGGGCGGTGGCCAAATTTGCCGAAGGCGGCAAGACGATGCCGAAAAAAGATCTGGGCTTCATCGCGATGACCTACGGCGGAGTTTACGTGGCGAGCGTCGCCATGGGGGCGCGGGACGATCACTCCGTGCGGGCTTTCCTTGAGGCGGAGTCCTATCCCGGACCTTCCCTCATCATCGCCTACAGCCATTGCATCGCCCACGGAATCAACATGACGCTCGGAATGCAGGAGCAGAAAAACGCGGTGGCCTCCGGCTATTGGCCGCTCTACCGGTACAATCCGCTTCTGGCGGCCCAGGGAAAAAATCCGTTTCAACTGGACTCCGCGGCCCCGACCATTTCTTTTGAGCAGTATGCCTACCGGCAAAACCGCTTCAAGATGCTGACGAAGAGCCATCCGGAAGAGGCCAAGGTTCTTCTGGAGAAGGCGCAGGCGAGCGTGAGCTCGCGGCGGAAGCTTTATGAAAATTTCGCGGCGATGCCCTCGACCGAAGGCAAAGCGCCGGAGGCACAGGCCTCGGCCGCGCCGACGTCCGCCGCCCCGGGCAAAGCGCCCGAAAGCAAGGAGGTCAACTAATGAATCTCGCGACCAAATATCTGAAACTGGATCTCAAAAATCCGCTGGTGGCCTCCGCCTCGCCCCTTTCGAGCAAAATCGAGGACATTAAGAAATTAGAGGACGCGGGTGTCTCCGCCGTCGTAATGTACTCTCTTTTCGAGGAGCAGATCACGCATGAAACCTACGAGCTGCAATATCATTTGACGCATGGGACGGAAAGCTTCGCGGAATCGTTGACGTATTTTCCGGAGCCGGAGGATTTTGTTCGGGGGCCGGATCAATATCTGGAACATATCCGGAAAGCCAAAATGAGTGTGAAGATTCCGATCATCGGCAGCCTGAACGGGCATTCCGCCGGCGGTTGGACGGATTATGCGAAAAAAATTCAGGAAGCCGGAGCGGACGCCCTTGAGCTGAACATTTATTTTCTGCCCACTGACACGAAAAATACCGGCGCGAAAATCGAGCAGACCTATCTGGATATACTGAAGCTCGTGAAATCAGCGGTGAAAATTCCGGTCGCAGTCAAGCTGAGCCCCTATTTCAGCTCGATGGCCAATATGGCCAAGCGCCTCGATGACGCCGGGGCTGACGGACTCGTCTTATTCAACAGGTTTTACCAGCCGGATATCGATTTGGAAAATCTGGAAGTGGTGCCGAACGTTTTGCTGAGCACGCGCTTCGCTAATCGTCTGCCGTTGCGCTGGATCGGGATTTTATACGGCCATATCAAGGCGAGCCTCGCCGCGACCAGCGGGGTCCACGAGCATTTTGACGTTATTAAATTGATCATGGCGGGGGCGGACGCCACCATGCTCTGTTCGGCCCTCCTTAAAAACGGCATCCCCCATGTCTCCAAGATCCTCAAAGATATGGAGACTTGGATGGAGGATCATGAGTATGAGTCCCTCCGGCAAATGCGGGGCAGCATGAGCCACAAGTCCGTGGACAATCCCGCGGCCTTTGAGCGGGCCAACTACATGAAAGCCCTCCAAAGCTATAAACCCGGGTAAATGCACGAATATTCTCTCATGGAACGGGTCATTCAAACCGTTCTCGCCGATCTTAAATCGCAAAAAATCCAGGAATCTGAAATGGTAAAAGAAGTATCCCTGGAAGTGGGGGCGCTTGAGCTCCATTCCGAGGATTCTTTCCGGCAGGCCTTTGAGTCCCTGGCGAAAGGGACGCGCCTGGGCCTGGCGAAATTAAATTTAAAAGTGATTCCGGCCAGAATCGAATGCATCCGCTGCGGCCACAAGGGTCCGTGCGAAGACGAAAAAGTGGATCACCACGACCCCATGCCCTGCGCGGCTTGCCCGTCCTGCGGCGCGCTCACGCTTTTGTCGGGCGGCCGCGGAGTCGGGAAAATTTCCCTTACCATTGATACGGCGTCGGAAGAGGCCGGAGTTCAACCTCCGATTTCCCGGCCCTCATATTAAGGCGTCCGGTCGGAGGATCGACTCCGGCCCCCTCGAATTTTTATGGAAGAAACTAAAACAAAAACTCTCACTGCCAATGTCACCCGCGTTTGCGTTCTGGTCACGGGAGCCGTGCAAGGCGTGGGGTTCCGGCCGTTTGTCTACCGGCTGAATCAGGCGCTCGGCTTAACCGGCTGGGTTGCGAACACCTCGGCAGGCGTGATAATTGAAGCGGAAGGCGGAAGAAAAGAAATTGAAGTGATGCTCTTCCGGCTGCGCGATGACGCGCCGCCCAACTCCGACCTTCAATCGGCGGATTGGGTTGAGCTTGAGCCCGCCGGTTACACGTCTTTTGAAATCAGGGAGAGCGATGCATCGGGGTTTAAAACGGCTCGAGTTCTTCCCGATTTAAGCGTTTGCCCGGAATGCCTTGAAGAAATTTTTAATCCTGAAAACCGCCGGCACCTTTATCCCTTCACGAATTGCACCCACTGCGGGCCCCGGTTTTCAATTATTGAGGGGTTGCCGTACGACCGGCCCTACACCACCATGAGATCTTTCACGATGTGCGAAGCTTGCCGGAAGGAATACGAAGATCCGTCAAACCGCCGGTTTCACGCCGAGCCCAACGCCTGCCCCGAATGCGGACCCGCCCTTGAGTTATGGAACGGGTCGGGTGAACCAGTCAGCGCGAAAGGATACGCCTTGAAAGGCGCCGTTGAGGCGATTCGCTCCGGACGGATTGTGGCCGTGAAAGGCGTGGGGGGCTTTCATCTCCTGGTCGATGCCACCAACGACGGGGCCGTTCGGAAGTTGCGCGAGAGGAAGCGCCGCGGAGGGAAACCGTTCGCCGTCATGTTCCCCGATTTGGCCTCTCTTAGGCGCGCCTGCGAGGTTTCGCCCGCCGAAGAGAAACTTCTCCTCTCCCCCATGGCCCCGATTGTTATTTTAAATCGAAGCGAGCATAAGGATGTCATTGCGAGGAGCGTTGTTAAGCGACGAAGCAATCTTATCATTGGATTGCTTTGTCGGCCCTTCGGGCCTCCTCGCAATGACAACGAAGTTTCCAACTCCGTCGCGCCGGGAAATCCGACGATTGGAGCGATGCTTCCCTACTCGCCGCTTCACACCATTTTAATGCGGGAGATCAAGGCGCCCGTCGTGGCCACGAGCGGAAACATTTCGGAGGAGCCCATTTGCTTCGACGAAAAAGAAGTGGTGGAGAGATTGGGCGGGATGGCCGATTTATTTTTGGTTCATAACCGGCCCATCGCCCGGCCGATGGATGACTCCGTCGTTCGCGTCGTAATGGGGGAGCCCTTTTTAATCCGCGGCGGGCGAGGGTACGCCCCCATCTCCATTTCGCTCAACGAAAAGTCCCCGGCCGTCATCGGAGCGGGGGCCCATATGAAAAATACCGTCGCGATAACCGCGGGGGATTCCGTTTTTATCAGCCAGCATTTGGGGGATCTGGAGGCCAAACCGTCCGTCGAGGCCTATCTCAAAGCGAAAGAGAGCATGATGAATTTGTATGACGTGGATCCGGTGGCTGTCGCCACCGATTTGCACCCGGATTATTTTTCCACCCAAAATGCAAAGGAGTCGGGGCTTGAACAAATCCCGGTTCAACATCATCACGCCCACATCGTGTCCTGCATGGCCGAGCACGGGTTACAGTCCCGGGTTTTGGGCGTGGCGTGGGATGGAACGGGATTGGGCACCGACGGTTTGATTTGGGGAAGCGAATTTTTGGTGGCGGACCGGTCGCGGTTCAACCGCGTGGGTCATTTCCGGAATTTCCGGCTCCCCGGGGGCAACGCTGCCGCGCTTGAGCCAAGGCGCTCGGCTCTGGGGCTTCTATTTGAAATTTTCGGCGCGGAAGTTTTCAAAATGAAAAAATCCGCGCCTGTTCGCTCATTTTCATCCAGAGAGCTCAAAGTTTTGAAAACCATGCTCCTTCAAGAGACGAATTCCCCGCTCACTTCGAGCGCCGGCCGTTTATTTGACGCCGTTTCTTCCTTGGTGGGCTTGAAACAAATTTCCGGCTTTGAAGGAGACGCTCCCCTGTCTCTTGAGTTCGCTGGTACGGCCCGTACAGGGAATGACGGATTTGTTTATAATTTTCCTCTCGAAGCGGGGGGGAAGGGGAGTTTCGTGTTCAATTGGGAACCGATGATTCGGGAAATAATCACCGATTTGAAAAACCGAGTTCCAGCGGGAATCATATCAAATAGGTTTCACGATGCGCTCGTGGGGACGATTTTGGCCCTGGCCGAAAAAATAAAAATTAGAGAAGTGGTTTTGTCCGGCGGTTGTTTTCAAAATAAATATCTGTTGGAGAAAGCCGCGGCGAAATTGAAGGAAGCGGGATTTAAACCCTATTGGCCCAAACGAGTTCCCGTCAATGACGGCGGGATTTCTTTGGGACAGGCGGCCGCGGCGCTCGCGCGCCTGAAGGAGAAAGTCTGATGTGTCTTTCGGTTCCCGGAAAATTGTTGAGCATTCAGGGTGAGGATACCCTCTCGCGCACGGGCCGCGTCGATTTCGGCGGGATCGTGAAAGAAGTGAGCATCGCCTATGTTCCCGACGTCAAAATCGGGGATTACGTGATTGTTCACGTTGGGTTTGCCATTAGCGTCCTTGATCCAGTTGAAGCGGGGAAAACACTGGAATATTTGAAGGAAATGGATGAGTTGGCGGAGCTTACACCATGAAATATATTGACGAATACAGAGATGCGGGGGGCGTTCATAAGCTCGCCCGGGAAATCGGAAGGATTCTCACCAAAAACTGGACCCTGATGGAAGTTTGCGGCGGCCAAACCCACGCGATTTTAAAATTCGGGATTGACGTGATTCTTCCAAAGGAAATCACGCTTCTGCACGGGCCCGGCTGCCCCGTTTGCGTGACGCCGGTCGAACAGATTGACCGGGCCCTTTCCCTTGCCTCCCGGCCGGGCGTCATCTTCACTTCGTTCGGCGACATGCTCCGCGTGCCGGGGACGGAAAAGGATTTGATGTCGGTCAAAGCGGAAGGGGGAGATGTGCGGATGGTTTATTCGCCGCTCGACGCCCTCAAGATTGCGAAAGCGAACCCGAAAAAAGAAGTGGTGTTTTTTGCCGTCGGGTTTGAAACCACTGCGCCCGCGAACGCCCTCGCGGCCTATCAAGCCGATAAAGACGGAGTCCAGAATTTTTCACTTCTGGTTTCCCATGTCCTGGTACCGCCCGCGATCCGGGCCATTCTGGATTCGCCCAATAATAGGGTGCAAGGATTCCTCGCCGCGGGGCACGTCTGCACCGTCATGGGCTTTGAGGAATATATTCCCTTGGCTGAAGAGTACCGGGTTCCGATTGTAGTGACAGGCTTTGAGCCGATCGATATCATGCAGGGTGTTTTGATGTGCGTGCGCCAGCTGGAAGAGGGGCGGGCGGAAGTTGAAAACGCCTACGCCCGTTCCGTCCGGGAGAAAGGAAACCTCCCGGCGCAGGATCTGATTAAAAAAGTTTTTCAAGTAATTCCGCGGAAGTGGCGGGGAATCGGCGAAATTCCCCGGAGCGGGCTTGGCCTGCGGAAGGAATACGAAAACCTGGATGCCGAAATTAAATTCGGTTTATCGGATTTGAAATCGGAGGAAGCGAAGGAATGCATCGCCGGGCTCGTTTTGCGGGGGGAAAAGAGACCTTTTGAATGTCCGGCCTTCGGCGGGCGGTGCACGCCCGATCATCCGCTCGGCGCTCCGATGGTTTCATCCGAGGGAGCCTGCGCCGCCTATTTCAAATATCGCTCGCGCGTAGGGAATTTGTGAAATTTCTGGCTGAGAAATTCCGCTCGGTTCTCGCTCTTTTTTTCCGGTATCGCGTCGGCCTTTCGCTTCTCCTGATCGTGGGGTTTCTTTGGGAAAATTTGAACGAGCATGCCGTCCCGCGCGACATTTTCAATATAAGTGACCCCCGGGGGTTCGGGGGATTTGTCCTTGTTCTGGGTGGAATTTTTTTGCGGTCATGGGCCGCGGGGATTTTGAGGAAGGGGAAGGAACTCGCCACCACCGGTCCCTACGCCTTGACGCGCCACCCGCTTTACCTGGGCTCCTTTTTAATCGCCGCCGGTTTCTGCCTTATTTTGGGACAAGATGAAAATATCGCCGCGGTAACGGCCTTCGCTTTAGTTATTTGCGGCCCTAAAATTATGAGCGAGGAAAAGGTCTTGGCCGAAAAATTCGGGGCCCAATGGAAGGAGTACCAAACCCGGACGGGGATTATGTTTCCGAAGAAACTACCCATCGGGCCGTTCGACTGGTCGTTTTCGCAATGGGCCAGGAATAAAGAGTATCAGGCGCTCATTGTTTCCCTGACCGCCCTTTCGATTTTGAAATTAATTCGATTGAAAATATGAAGGATTCAAATTCAAAACAATTCAACCTGAGCTGCCCGATTCCGATCGAGCAATACCCGGCGGTTCTTCTGGCGCACGGAGGGGGCGGGCGGCTGATGAACCAGCTCATCGAGAAAATGTTTTTTTCTGCCTTTGACGGCGGCTCATTCGTTTCTCACCACGATTCGGCGGTTTTGAAAATTCCGGAAGGGTCCCTCGCCTTCACCACGGATTCATTCGTCGTCCGGCCCCTCTTTTTTCCGGGAGGGGATATCGGGGAGCTTGCGGTTTACGGAACGGTGAATGATCTTGCGATGAGCGGGGCCAGGCCCCTCTATTTAAGCGCCGGCTTTATTCTGGAAGAGGGCCTGCCCATGGAAACTCTTTGGCGGGTGGTCCAATCAATGAAAAAGGCCGCCGACATCGCCAAAGTCAAAATTGTTACCGGAGATACCAAGGTGGTGGACCGGGGGAAGGGAGACGGGATATTCATCAACACTTCGGGAGTCGGGGTGATTGAGCACCGGTTGAAAATAGAACCGGCGTCGGTCGAGGTGGGGGACGCCATTTTGGTGAACGGAGACCTGGGACGGCACGGGATGGCCGTCATGGCGGTGAGGGAAGGACTTGAATTTGAAAGCGAAATTAAAAGCGACACCGCTCCTCTCGCCGAAATAATTCTCGCTTTGATCAAAAACGGAATCAAAATAAACTGCCTCCGGGATCTCACGCGGGGGGGACTCGCCAGCGCCCTCAATGAAATCGCCTCCGCCGCGAAAAAATCAATTTTGATCAATGAAGGGAAAATTCCCTTGCGGGAGGACGTGAAGGCGGCCTGTGAAATTTTGGGACTGGATCCGCTCCATGTGGCCAACGAAGGCCGGTTCGCCGCCTTCCTTCCCCAAAAGGATTTGGATAAGGCCCTCCAAGTGCTGAAGGCCCATCCCTTGGGAAAAGAAACCTCTGTGATCGGGCAGGTCACCGCCAGCCAGCCTCCCCTCGTATATCTCCAGAACTCCATTGGCGCCGTCCGGGTTCTCGACATGCTGAGCGGCGAACAACTCCCCCGCATCTGTTGACGGCTAAACCCTTCTTTGACGTGGGGATTGAATTGAATTAATATTTGGCGGGATGAGCTCTGAATCGATAGTTTTCCTTTCTCTCCTTGTTGCCGTCCTTGGCGGATGGATTTATTGGACACAGGTCGTCGTTCCCCGCCGAAAAAAAACTCATTTGCGCCAGGTGGCGCGCTTAATCTCCGAGTGGTATCAGCATATCGAGTTGAATTTTAACCGGGGTTTGGATAAGAAATACTTGAACGAGATGGAAGGAAAAATCCTTAAATTTATAGAAGGCTCGGAGTTAAAAACCGTTCGGATGAATTTTTCACCTTCTTTCAGGGTCAAATACCTGACCTCGCGCGGGGTAGCCAAGGATGTTCAGATTTCCGAGTATTCATTTCAAAAACATTCCGGGATCGATTCAAAAAGCATTGATCTTCACACCTTCTGGCTTCAGCTCCGCCGATCTTTTTACCAGTTTTACTGGAATTATACCGGCGAAGATTTGGAAAAGTATTTCGACTCTCTTGAAGCCAGGGTCAGCTTGTTTAAATTGTACTTTGAGTAGGCGGAGAGATTGTTGAGTTTCTATTGGATAATTTTAATCGCGGTGGTCGTTGGGGGAGGCTCTTTCTTTTTATACCGGCGGTTTGTTCTCCGCCCCAGGCGGATCGCCCTTGAAAATCATTTGGTTAAGATGATTTCTGATTGGTTCAGCCATATTGAGGATAATTTTAACCAGGGCGTGGACAAAAAATTCTTAAGTGAGACTGAAACGAAAATACTCGAATTTATCGAAGGGACAGCTCTAAGATCGTTCCGCTTGTATTTTACCCCGTCCTTCCAATCGAAGTTCCTGGAACAGCACGGTCACAAAAAAGGGATAAACGTTTTAGCGGATAGGGAAGCCCTCTTTTTCAAAGTAATTGGGGTGAACGTTATAAGAATAGACCTTCCCACATATTGGTTGAATGTTAAACGGTCCTTCTATCAATTCTATTGGAATTACACCGGGGAAGACTTCCGAACTTATATTAATCAGGTTGAAGTTAAAGTTGATTTGCTAAAAATGTATTTTGGTTATAATCAACCCGTAAAACCATGATTTCCACTCCAGCTCAAATGGCACGGATATCCCGCGGAATCACCACAATTATTTCCGAAGAGGAACTAAAGAAAAAGCTCGACAAGGGGAAGCCCCTCCGCGTCAAGCTGGGGGTCGATCCTACCGCCCCGGACATACACCTTGGGCATACCGTGGTCCTTAACAAGCTAAAAGTTTTCCAGGAATTGGGACACCAGGTGGTGTTTATCATAGGGGATTTTACCGCGGCCATCGGCGATCCATCCGGCCGGGATTCCACTCGCCCGCCCCTTTCCATTGAAGAAATTCAAAAAAACATCAGGACGTACGAGGATCAGGTTTTCAAAGTGCTGGACAAATCAAAAACCGAGGTTCGGCGGAACAGCGAATGGCTGGACACCCTCTTCGACAAAAACAATCCCGATTTTATCCTGAAAACTCTCCTTCGGAAAAACACCGTCCAGCAGTTGATGGAGCGGGAGGATTTCACGGTGCGGCGAAAGGCGGGGCAGGCCATAACGGTTTTGGAATTGCTATATCCGCTCTTTCAAGGATTCGACTCGGTGGCGGTGAAGGCGGATGTGGAATTGGGCGGAAACGACCAGCTTTTTAACCTGCTTATGGGCCGGCAGTTGCAGAAGGACGCGGGGCAAGAGCTTCAGGTCGTGATGACGTTCCCTCTTTTGGAAGGCCTGGATGGAGTGCGGAAAATGTCCAAGTCTTACGGGAACCATGTGGGCGTGAAAGATCCGCCGAATGAAATGTTTTCAAAAATTATGTCCGTATCAGATGAGCTCATGTGGACCTATTACAATCTGCTCACGGAAGAAGACTTGGCTGCCCAAAAAAAGCTTCACCCCAAGGAGGCCAAGGAAAAATTGGCCGAAATAATCACCGCCCGGTATCATGGGGCCGCCCTCGCCCGCGGCGCACGGGAGGAATTCAATAAAGTGTTTTCGAAAGGCGGGGTCCCCGACGAGATCGGAGATTTTAAAATTAAAAACGGCGAGATGGACGCGGTGGAACTGCTGGTCGCGGCCCAACTCGCTCCATCGAAAAACGAAGCCCGCCGGCTCCTTGAGCAGGGCGGGGTGCTGCTTGGTGAGCGGAAGATCAAGTTAGGTGATAAAATTTCCGTGAAAGAGCCGACCGTTTTGAAAGTCGGAAAAAGACGATTTAAGAACCTCCTGCCTTAGGAGTAATCCCAGTCGTTTTAAGGAGAATTGTCCCATGAATCCGCTGCAAGAGTTATATGCCCAAGGGCAAAGTTTTTGGCTTGATTACATCCAGAGATCCCTCCTGACCTCGGGAGAACTGGCGCGAATGGTGAAGGAGGAGGGCCTCCGGGGAATGACTTCAAACCCTACCATTTTTCAGAAGGCCCTATTTTCAGGCGCCGAATACGACGGCCTCCTCAAAAAAGCGGCTAAAAATGCGAAAAGCAGCTACGAAATTTTCGAACAGATTGCCGTCCGGGATATCCGGATGGCAGCGGACGTCCTCCGCCCCGTTTATAATTCCTCTGACGGGCGGGACGGGTTTGTCAGCCTCGAAGTGAACCCGCGCCTCGCTTATGACACAGCGGGGACAATCAAAGAGGCGAAAAAGCTTTTTAGGCTGGTGAGGCGGCCCAACGTGATGATCAAGGTTCCGGGGACGGCCGAGGGTCTTCCCGCGGTCGAGGAACTCCTCTGGAGCGGGGTGAACGTCAACGTCACCTTATTGTTTTCCGTCGAGGTTTACAAAAACGTTCTGGAATGTTTTCTCAGTGCCCTGGAGTGCCGGTTAGATGAGGGCCTCTCCATAAAGAAGCTCGCCTCGGTAGCCAGCTTTTTTGTGAGCAGGGTTGACACCGTCATCGACAAAAAGCTGGATGAATTGATCGCCACCGACGGAATGAAGCGGGAAACCGCGCAGAGGCTCCTCCACAAAGCAGCCATCGCCAACGCCAAACTCGCTTACGAACATTATTTGGAAGTGGTTCAGTCTCCCCGGTTTTTGAAACTGAAATCCAATGGAGCCCAAGTTCAGCGATTGCTTTGGGCCAGCACAGGAACCAAAGATAAAAGGCTTTCCGACGTTGTGTACGTGGAGGAGCTTATCGGGCTTGACACGGTCAATACCATGCCGCCCCAGACCGCCAAAGCATTTTTAGATCACGGGAAAGTAAAGAATACGCTTTCGGCCGGATTTGAGGATGCCCGGTTCGTCATGGAGAGCCTTTCGGGCCTGGGAATCAATATCAATGAAGTCACTGCGTTTTTGGAGAAACAGGGAGTGGACCTTTTCGTTGATTCATTCGACGCCCTCCTTCAGGTGGTGGGCACCAAAAAGGAGCTCCTTTTGGGAAACCTTGAGGAAAAAATGAGTTTTTCGCTGGGAGGTTTTCAGAAAGAATTCACCGAAGCCCTCAACCGGGCCCGGGAAGAAAAATGGATGGAGAGAATTTGGAATAAGGACGCCACCTTCTGGAAATTGGAGGAGGACCACCAAAAAATAATTAAAAACGCCCTCGGCTGGCTGAATGTGATGGGAAAAGTCAAAGCCAAAATTCCATTGATCGAGGAAATCGTCGGCGATGTCAAAAAAGGCCGGTTTACCCACGCGCTTCTTCTCGGGATGGGAGGGTCCAGCCTCGCCCCCGAGGTGTTGCGGCTGACCTTCGGTCGGATGGCGAGATATCCGGACTTCGCCATTTTGGATTCCACTGAGCCCGCGTCAGTTCTGAATCGGGCGAAGCGCTCCAAACCGGAAAAGACCCTCTTTATCGTTTCCTCCAAATCCGGCTCCACCACCGAGCCGAACACCTTTCTCGCCACCTTTTACGACGCGGTTTCAAAAGTGAAAGAAAAGAAGGCGGGTGAAAATTTTATCGCCATAACCGATCCGGGGACCTCGATGGAGAAAGTGGCGAAAGAGAAAAATTTCCGGCACATCGTCCTAAATCCCCCGGATATCGGCGGCCGTTTTTCGGCGATGTCCTTTTTCGGAATGGTCCCCGCCTCAATCATGGGGATTGACGTTCCGAAACTCTTAGCGCGGGCCTCGCAAATGGCCGCGATCTCCTCTCCCTATATGCCGCTAGAGAAAAATCCGGCGTTTCTCCTGGGGGCGGCGCTCGGGGTTTTGGCGCGCGGCGGGAAAGACAAAGTCACCTTCGTTTTATCGCCTGAAATCGGAACGTTCGGGACCTGGATGGAGCAACTCATAGCGGAATCGACGGGTAAAGAAGGAACGGGAATATTGCCGGTTGAATCCGAAGAGCTGCTTGACTCCGAGTTTTATGGGGAGGACCGGGTGTTTGTCCATATCCGCTCGGCGAAAGACCGAGACGCGGCGGTCCTTAAAAAATTGTCCGCTCTGGAAGGGAAGGGCCATCCCGTCATCCGGCTTCAAATCGAGGACAAGTTCGATATCGCGGGGGAAATTTTCCGGTGGGAGATGGCTACCGCCGTCGCCGGAGCGATTCTCCGGATCAATCCCTTCGATCAACCCAACGTCCAGGAGGCGAAGGATTTGACGAAAAGCGCCTTGAGCCAGTACAAGCAGCTGGGGAAGTTCGTCCAGGAGTCGCCCGTTTATAAAGGGGAGGACGTCGTGGTTTACGCTTCCTACGGGCTCGGCCGCCAGCCGTCATTCTCCGAGGCTCTCCAGAAGCATCTCCTCCAGATTTCTACGGGAGATTATTTCGCCATCCTGGCCTATATTGAAAGAAATTCGAAAAACGAATCGCGCCTTCAGTTTTTGCGGACCGCCGTTCAAAAATGGAAGAGAGTTGCCACTACGGTCGGTTTCGGGCCGCGCTTTCTTCATTCCACGGGCCAGCTCCACAAGGGCGGGAAGAATAACGGCCTTTATCTTTCCCTCACCGCCGATGACGAAAGCGATCTCCCCATCCCGGGGGAAACCTTCGGGTTTTCGGTTCTTAAGGAGGCGCAGGCCCGCGGGGACTGGGAAGCGCTGAAGAACAAAAACCGCCGGGTGCTGCACATCCATTTTCACGGTCTGGAAAAAGGGCTCGCGCTGTTAAAGGATACATTGGAAGATCTCATCCGTGGCTGAGTTCGTATTCGTCGCCCGGAACAGGAGAGCCTTTCAGAAAAAAGCCTGCGCCCTGTTTTTTGAAGCAGCCCGCCAAGACTTGCGGAAGCGCGGGCGCTTCACCGTCGCGCTTTCGGGCGGCAACACACCCAAAATTATTTTTCCGCTCCTCGCCCGGATGGCCGTGAGGAGCCGTATCGATTGGACCCGCGTGTATTTGTTCTGGGGTGATGAAAGGTGCGTTCCGCCCGCAGATCCCCGCAGCAATTACCTTTGGGCCAGTAGAACTTTCATGTCCAAAGTTCCTATCCCTGAGCGAAATATTTTTAGAATTCCCGCCGAGCTGAAATCCCCGCAAGGAGCCGCCCGGGTTTACGAGGAAACTTTAAGGGAATTTTTCGGGAGTTTGAGCCGGGCCCGTTTCGATTTTATGTTCCTCGGCCTTGGCGCGGACGGGCATACGGCCTCTCTATTCCCGAGGTCAAAAATCCTTTCCGAACGCAAGCGATGGGTGCGGGAAACGGTTAATAAGGGGAGTCCTTTCTATCGGATTTCGTTAACCTATCCTATAATAAACCGTTCCCGGCGGATTTTGACTCTTTGCCGAGGAATCAATAAAGCCCCGATGGTGGCGCAGGTTTTGGCCAGGGCCGGAACGGCGAGAGACATCCCCGCCCTGGGGGTTCGCCCCAAATACGGGGAATTGATTTGGCTTTTGGACTCCGAAGCGGCGTCTCAACTTCCGGAGAGAACGAAATTCAAGGAGGTTAATTGATGAGCGTGCCTTTTGATAGGAATTGGGTGAGGATATCGGGGGGTTTAATTGCTCTCTTTTTGATGGCTGGACCGGCCCTCGGCCTGGAAAAGCATGAGAATACATTAAATGGAATTCTTAAGGTCAATGTCAGTTCGGACGGTTACGTGGATTACGATCAGATACGCGTGAACCGGGGCGGGGATTTGTATCAATTTTTGTCGATGGTGGAGGTGGAAGACCTCGCCGATATGTCCGAAAAAGATCGCGCCGCCTTTTGGATCAACGCTTATAACGCTTACGTCGTGAAATCCATCCTGGCTCAAAGCACCCTTGAAAAATTGAGCGGGGCGGATCCCATTTTTGATGAAAAAGTCAAAGTGGCTCGCTGGAGACTTTCTCTAAACGCGATTAGAGACCGGGTTTTAAGATCGGACCCCGATAAAGGAGGAGGCGTCCAGGATCTTTCTATTCCTCAATTCAATCCCCTCATTCATTTTGCCTTATGCAATGGGACGTTGGGCGGGCCTAACCTCAATAAATCTCAATATTCGGGCGCCAATTTGGATGATGAACTGAAGGAAGCCGCGGGCCGCTTCATAAACGATCCCCGCAAAATTTCGGTGGGCTCCGACGGGAAGCTGCACCTCTCCTCCCTATTTGACTGGTACGCCAAAGATTTCGACTCAATGGGTGGAGTTCCCGGGGTCATCAAGGCCTTCCTCGATCCGAAAGTGAGGGCCGACGCCCCTCAAATCCTCGCCCTGCTCGGCAATGGCTATCCGGCCAACGCCGTTTTTGATTATGATTGGACGCTAAACAGCGTCAAATTCAAAAAATAATTCAAAAAGGGGTGCCCGCTCGTCTTCTCCCGCCCTTATTGTTGAGGCGGTAGAAGACGAGCGGGCACCCCTTTCTTTTGGTGTCGGGGAACTTCGGAACTCTCCTGTCGTTATCAGAATAAGGTCAGGAGAGGAGATGCGTTCATGGTGAAAGTTGGCGAAAAAGCCCCGGATTTCAAGCTTGAGGACGACGAAGGAAAAGAGGTATCCCTCAAAGAGTTTAAAGGGAAGACGGTCGTCCTCTATTTTTATCCCAAAGATGACACCCCTGGTTGCACTAAGGAAGCCTGCGGCTTTCGCGATGAGAGTAAAGCGGTTTCCAACCAAAACGCCGTTGTCCTGGGCGTGAGCGCGGACAGTGTCGAATCCCATTCCAAATTTAAGCAGAAGTACGGCCTTCCCTTCAGGTTGCTGAGCGACTCCGATAAAGAAACCTTGCTGGCCTACGGCGTGTGGAAAGAAAAAAGCCTGTATGGAAAGAAATACATGGGAATCGAAAGGACCACTTTTATTATCGATAAAGAAGGAAAAATCGCCAAGATTTTTCCGAAAGTGAACGTCGAAGGCCACGTCGCTGAAGTTTTGAGCTCTCTCAATTAAAGGGAACCTAACGGGGGTCCTCTCCCGGTTGAACCGCCAATTCTGTTCAGGCGGTCAGCCGGAAGAGGACCCCCTCCATTTTTCCGTTCGACTCCAAAACGAGGAAGGAAGGCCTTGCCCCGAACGCCTCAACAAACATGGCGTTCGGGGCAAGGCCTTCCTTCCTCTTGACCCCTCCTTGTTTAAATGAGAAAAAGTGCGGAGGGTTTTTATGAAAATTAAAAGAATCGGGATCCTGACCGGCGGCGGAGACTGTCCGGGGTTGAACGCGGTCATCAGAGCCGTGGCCAAAACCGTCATCAACGTTTTCGGAATGGAAGTTTTCGGGGTCCAGGACGGTTTTTCCGGCCTGGTTTATGATCAAATAATTCCGCTCCGTTACGATGACGTGTCCAATATTCTAACGCAGGGCGGGACCATCCTCGGCACATCCAACCAGGATAATTTTTTCGCCATCGCGCGAAACGGATCCCGGGATTCGGGTTCCGGCAGAAACCGGATTAAAGAGGCCGTACGAAATTTTAAAAAGCACCGGCTTGACTGCCTTATTTGCGTCGGTGGAGACGGGACCCTCACAATTGGAAATTACCTGAACGGCCAAGGCATTCCCGTGATCGGGGTTCCCAAAACCATCGACAACGACGTCATGCACACCGATCAAACCTTCGGGTTTGACTCCGCCGCCTGGATCGCCACCCTTGCCGTCGACCGGCTTCACTCCACGGCGGCGAGCCACAAAAGGATAATGATCCTCGAAGTCATGGGGCGGAGCGCCGGCTGGATCGCGCTCCACGCGGGCCTTGGCGGAGGGGGCGATATTATTCTTATTCCCGAAATTCCGTATGAGTTGAACAAGATTTACAAGGTGTTCGAAGAGCGCCACAAAAGGGGCCGCCGGTTCAGCATTATCGTCGCGGCCGAAGGCGCTCACCGGAAGGGCGAGGTGCCGATATACATGAAGAAAGCCCACGGCTTAAGCGGAATATCGGCGCGCCTCGCCGGGACAATTGAGAAAGCCACCGGGATAGAATGCCGCTCCGTGGTTTTGGGTTATTTGCAAAGAGGCGGGACACCCACTCCTTTTGACCGCGTCCTCGCCACCCGCTACGGGCATCACGCCGCTCAGCTCGCCGCCCAGGGTGAATTCGGAAGAATGGTTTGTTTGCGCGGGAATGAAATCGAATCGATTTCTTTGGAAGCGGTGGCGGGAGTTCCAAGGCGGGTGCCGCTTGATTCTCCCATCATCGAAACCGCCCGCGACGTCGGCACCTCCTTCGGCGATTAGGGGGACTCCGTCATTCCTGCCTTTTACTCTTCTTCGACTTTTTCTTCTTCTTTAACCACGTGTTCGACCGGACAAAATTCTTTCGGCACAGTCCCCTGCCGGAACGCCTCCAGTATCACTCGCGGGCAGGTGGGGAGAGCGAGGTATCCCGTCGTCGCGTCGATTTTGGCGAATTCGATTTTGGGAGGAATGGTGAAATCGGATTTGGGGGTGCCTTTGAGGGCCTCCCTCATGAAGTCGGTCCAGAGGGGGACCGCGATTTGGGAGGCGGTGAGCCCTTTCTTCAAAGGTTTGAAATCGTCATACCCAATCCAAACCCCGCAAACGAGATCCGGCGAGAACCCCACAAACCACAAGTCCCTTTGATCCTGGGTTGTCCCGGTTTTCCCTCCGAGCGGGCGGGCGATCCTCTTGGCGTACCATCCGGTTCCGTGGTCAATGACCCCGCGCAGGAGGCTCACCATGAGATAGGAAGTCTGCGGGCTCATCCTGTCCTCGATTTTCGGAGTGGTTTCAATCATGATCTTTCCCTTCCGGTCTTTCACGGTCTCGACGTAGTAGGGTTCGGCGTAGAGTCCGCCGCGGGGAAACGTGGCGTAAGCGTTTACGAGTTCCATCGGGGTTAACACCGACGTCCCGAGCCCGAGGGAGATCACCGGATTCAGCCAGCTTCTTACGCCCGCTTTTTTCGCGAGCTTTACCACGGCGCGCGGCCCCACGTTATCGGTGAGCCTGATGGAGACGATGTTTCGAGACCTCTGTATTCCCTCGCGGACCGTCATCGGCCCCCGGTATTTGAGGTCCCAATCCATCGGGCGCCAGTAACGTTTCCGCGCCTCTTTCATTTCCTCTTTGGTGAGGTCTCCGAAATTGGTGGTGTTGGCTTTGAGATCCTTCAAGATTGCGCTTTCCGTTTCAGCGTAGCTGGTGGAATCAAGGAGCAAGGTGGGGTTTGATTCCATGTCGATGTAGACCAGGGGATAATCGGGGACGATTGTGGCCGGCGTGAAATTTCCTTCCAGGGCCGCCGCCCAAACGAACGCCTTGAACGCGGAGCCGGGTTGGCGCTTCGCCTGGGTGATGCGGTTGAACTGGGAATCGGAAAAGCTCCGGCCGCCCACCAGCGCGCGGACGGCCCCCGTGTGAACGTCGAGGGCGACCAGCGCTCCCTGAATGGTGGGCGTGACGGTTGAAATTTCGACGGGGCCCGTGGCGTTTTCAGCGAGGTCTTTGTTGTATTCGGCGAGCGTGGGAGTGGCGTATTCGAGATCGTATTCGGTGAGGCGCTTCTCTAAGACGACGTCCGCGGCCTTCTGCATGTCCAAATCAAGGGTGGTTTGAATGGTGAGCCCGCCCTGTTCGATCTGCTCTTCTCCGAAGGAGGGCTCCAGAAGCCGCCTCACCTCTTCGACGAAGTAGGGGGCCTCGCGCCCTTTCAGCCCCCCGGCTTCCTGGGAAATGGGAGCGGCGTTCGCCTCCGCCTCCTCCTTTTCCGAAATAAATTTGAGGTCCCGCATGCGGCTCAAAACGGTGGCGCGCCGCCCCTGGGCGAGCTGGGGATTATTAAGGGGGGAGTACCGGTTCGGAGATCGCACCAGCCCCGCGAGGAGCGCGCATTCCGCAAGGTTCAGCTCCTGAACGTGTTTGTCGAAGTAAAGACGGGCGGCCGCCTCAACGCCGTAGGCCCCGCCGCCGAAATAAATCTGGTTCAGGTACAGCTGGAGGATTTCCTCTTTGGAATACTGGTTTTCCATCTGGAGGGTGAGGAGGAGCTCCCTGAATTTTCGCATCAGGGTTTTCTGGCGGGTGAGGAAAATGGTTTTCGCGAGCTGCTGGGTGAGGGTGGAGCCTCCCTGAACCACTTTCCCGGCCAGGAGGTTCGAAAAGGAGGCCCGCAGGATGGCCTTCGGGTTCACGCCCCAGTGGGTGAAGAAATCGGTGTCCTCAATCGCGATGACGGCCGAGCGGAGATCCACCGGAATCTGGGTGATGGGGACAGAGGTCCTTTTTTCGGTGAAAAATTCGCCGATGGGGCGGCCGTTTTTATCCAGGATCTTGGTGACGAGGGGCGGGACGTAGCTCTCCAGTTTCTCCACGTCCGGAAGGTCGGAGAGAATTTTTTTGACGACGGCCATTCCGATAATGGTCCCTCCCGTGAAAAAAAGGAGGACCGCCGCCACCATCCATGCTTTGATTGTTTTCATCAGGGGCGGGGAACTCGGGGGGTCATGAAGGGCCGCTCGGCCCAGTAGAAATCAAGCAAAAATTTCCAGCTTAGAATGGAGAGCGGGCCCTCTTTCAGGTGGCGTACTATTTTTTCCGCGATATTGTCGGCCTCGTTTTTATAGGGGCTCATCTGCCATTGGCGGTAGCGGTTGATGAGGGACAGGGAGAAGGCGTCGGGTATTTCATTATCAATGATGAGGTTGACGAAGCTCTCCGGGGCTTCCGTCAAAAACAGATACGTTTGGATTTCACTTTGGGTGAGGCCGCAATGTTCGGCCATTTCCTCGCGGGAAAGGCCGCGTTTCTGAAATTCGTCAAGGAGCCGCGCCTTCTCGAAGGGCTTGTAGGCGTTTTCGCCGGCCATGTTTTTTTCCCGAAGGAGGATGAGTTTTTCGTGGGTGAGCAGCTGGCCCGAGTCGAATATTACGGCTGGAATTTCCTCCCAGTTCGCGCCCTCCTTTTTCAGGGATTGGATGGCGTGGAACCGCCGGTAGCCGTCGATGATGACGAAGCGCCCCGGCTCGACCGCTTCAACCGTGATGGGATAAATGAGCCCGAGCATCGCGATTTCGCTTTTCAGGGCGGAGTCAGCCGCGGCCGAGGGCAGGCGGAAAGCGAAGGGCTTCTCTTCGGCCGATATCTCGGAAAACCGTACTTTGTTGGTTTTGATTTCAACGGAACCAATCATGGAGGGCACCGGCTCGAATCTACCAAAATCCCGTCTTTATCGCCACCGGAGTACCCAGCACCCGGCACTTTTTTATTTTTTTCCCTTGAAACTTATTCCCAAACCCTTATGTTTCTATAGTTACCCCATTCTGAAAGGAACAATAAGGAGCAGTTATGTTTACCGATCTCAATCTATTGGCGGCCTTTTGGATGTGGCTTTCGAAAAAAAGAAAAAAGTCTTAATGCGACGTCTTCCTTTTCTTTCCCTGGTAAAAACTTGAAACCAGTTTTCTGAAAATTCTTAAGCCCTAACCAAGAGGTTAACCCTCGTATGGGCCGGGCGCCTTTGGCGCCCGGCCCTTTTCATCCCCGTCATTCCCGCGAAAGCGGGAATCCATTTTTCGTCATTCCCGCATGTCTCAAGCGGGAATCCATCCTTTTCGTGTGTTAAAATAGCTCCCGCTTCGTCCCGTTCCGGGATCATCTAATGGTAGGATGGCAGGCTCTGGACCTGCTCGTCTAGGTTCGAATCCTAGTCCCGGAGTTTTAGATGCGGCGGTCTATTCCGGAGACATAGGTAACACTTCATACCGGAGACATAGGTTACACAATGTCAGGTGCAAACGGATACGGCAACGGCTCAAACCTCCTGCTTGTTTCATCGAAATAACCCAGATCATAGTGCATAAAGCTGACCAACCAGATTCCATCCTGAACTTCTGTAATCCCCACATCTTGGCCTGAAAATACCGTACTCAAGTTGATTTTAATTGTGCTGATACAAATGCGGCCGCAATGAGTGACCGTCACGGTTCGATCATGAAAGGGATAAGAAACATCTTGTATACCCCTGTAAGGTCTTGGGGATGGAGAATAGATCTCTGAAGGGAATTTCATGTTCAAGGCTTGATGCGGCCGTTCTGTGTTGAACTCATCGATAAACACGTCAAACTTTTCCTGCTGTTGGAGCAGATTCTCTCCAGCTGGTTTAGTTGCCTCTTTCTTAAGAGTCAGATGCATGCGTTCATGACGGCCGTTTTCCTGAGGATTCCCCGGTTTGATCCGTTCAACGGAGATCCCGAGCCTGAGCCACCAGACAGAGAGTCGGCTGAGGCCAAATAAGGCGTTGCCGGAAGCAAAGGGTTGCCCATTGTCTGTGCGGATGGCTTTGGGGAGACCGAACTCTTTAAAGGTTCGTTCGAAGACGTCAAACGATCCGGCCGTGGAGGTGCTATCCAGAGCTTCGCAGGCCAGAAGATAACGGCTGGAGAAGTCGGTGATGGTGAGTGGGTAACAATAACGGCGATCAGCTAAGGTAAACTCACCTTTGAAATCAGCACACCACAAATCGTTGGGAGTTTGAGTTGAAACCAGCGGTGTTCCTTGGGCCTTAAATCGTCTCTTCTTGTGGCGTTGTACCAGGCCATGCCGATCGAGAACACAATGAATGGTACTTTTGGCTGGGCTTGGCACTTCAGGATAACGTCTTTGAAGAATTTCTCGGATCTTAGGGGCTCCCCAAGATGGTTTTCCCCGTTTAATGCAGAGGATTTCTTGCTCCACTTGTACGGGGAGTTGATTGGCATACCGGTAGGGACGTCTGGCGCGATCACTAAGGCCATACAGTCCGACTTTGTTGTATCGGTCCCAGAATTTATATCCCGTTTTCCGGGAAATGCCAAACTCGCGGCAAAGTTCAGCCATTTTTTCTCCTTGCAATAAACGACCAATAAACTTTAATCTCTCATTCATGATAACACTCTCTTTCCATGGCATATGGGCACCTCCTATATGCCATGATTTTAAAAGTGTTACCTGTGTGTCCGGTATATTCTGTAACCTCTGTCTCAGGAAGGACA